>Ga0137431_1000307_pt1 | contig 19369 bp, 26 predicted proteins | sample EasRivERMZT800_2_FD_104646 | JGI IMG/M metagenome (GOLD analysis project Ga0137431, IMG submission 104646) | Soil microbial communities from meander-bound floodplain in the East River, Colorado, USA - East River MetaG ERMZT800_2 | ecosystem: Environmental > Terrestrial > Soil > Floodplain ... | reverse complement strand
TATGACGTGCAGCTGATGCCCACGGCACCGATGCCCGATCTCACGGAGATCCCCCGGAGAAAGAGTCGTAGTGGCGGCTGGAACCGGAACCAACCGACCCGACATGGGGGACAACAGCAGGGGCCGTTTCCCCCTCGGGACCCGATCGCGTTCATCAATAGCCTGACGCATACGAAGGGCGTGTTCGGCGGGCAGCCGTTCCACCTCCGACCGTGGCAAGTCGGGATCCTCAAGAAGATTTTCAAGAAGCGGAAGGACGGCCTCCGGCAGTATCGGACGTGCCTGTTGATGCTCCCACGCAAGAACGGGAAGTCCGAACTGGCGGCGGCGATCGCCGTCTACGGGCTGCTGGCCGACGGGGAAGTGGGCGCCGAGGTGTATAGCGCCGGCGCCGATCGGGATCAGGCGGGTCTGGTGTTCGGCGTGGCGGCGCAGATGATCCGCAACGATAGCGCACTGAGCCAGGCGTGCTACATCGTCGACTCGCAGAAGCGGATCGTGCACGAACAAAGTGCGAGCTTTTACCGCGCGATCAGTGCGGAGGCGTATAGCAAGCACGGCTTCAATGCGTCGATGGTGATCTACGACGAGCTCCACGCGGCGCCCGATCGCCGGCTGTATGACGTGCTGTCGACCTCGATGGGGGCGCGGGCGCAGCCGTTGCTGCTGGTGATCTCGACGGCCGGCTACGATCGGCATTCGATTCTGTGGGAACTCTACGCCCACGCGAAAAAGGTGCAGGAGAACCCCGCCTTAGACCCGACGTTCCTGCCGTTGCTGTATGAAGCCCCGATCGACGCGGACTGGACCAGTCAACGGGTGTGGAAGAAGGCGAATCCCGCGCTCGGGGATTTTCGCAGCCTCGAGGAGATGCAGATTCTCGCCGCCCGCGCGAAGGAGATCCCCGCGCAAGAGAATAACTTCCGCCGGCTGTATCTCAACCAGTGGACGGAGCAGCAATCGCGCTGGATCAGCATGCACGCGTGGGACGCCTGTCAGGGGCCGATCGACCGCGCGGCGCTCGCGAAGCGGCGCTGTTATGTCGGGATGGATCTCAGCTCGACGAAAGACTTGACCGCGCTCGTCGCCGTGTTCCCGCGGGGCGATGGGTTTGACGTGCTGGCGCGCTGCTTCATCCCGCAGGAGTCGATCGCCGCGCGGAGTCGGCGCGATCATGTGCCGTATGACGACTGGCAGCGGGCGGGGCAGATCACGACGATGCCGGGGCCAACCGTGGACTATGAAGTCGTGCGGGCGACGCTGATCGCGTGGGCGGCCGAGTTCGACGTGCAGATGGTCGCCTTCGACCCGTGGAACAGCACGGATCTCGTCTCGCGCCTGGAGCAGCAGGACGGCTTGACGTGCGTGCCGATGCGGCAAGGCTTCGGCTCGCTGTCGGCGCCGACGAAATCGCTAGAGAAAGCGATTCTTGCGCGGCAGCTCCGGCACGATGGGGATCCCGTGTTGCGCTGGAATATGAGCAATGTGGCGGTCGAAGCCGATGCCGCTGGCAACTTGAAGCCCTCGAAGGTGGCGTCCACGGAACGGATCGACGGCGTCGTGGCGCTGGTGATGGCGGTCGACCTCATGGACCGCAATAACGCGGCGCGCGATCCGGCGTATTCGCTGATGGTGGTGGGATGAAGCGGCCTGGGCGCCCACGGGTCTCCCCCCATGACACCTCTGTGCAAGTCGGGCTGACGCTCTCCACGAAAGAATACGATCGCCTCTGCAAGAAGGCGTTACGCCTGGAGATCAGCGTCGCGGAAGTGATCCGCCGCGAACTCGACCGCATAAAAATACACAAACCTGAATAAGCCGGCGCCCGGCCCTAGACTCGCGCGGCATGGATCGCGCCTACGCGCTACTGGAAGTCAAATCGGTCGCGCGGCGCACGTTCAGCGGGATCGCCTCGACGCCCGAACTCGACCGCCAGGGCGACAGTTACGACCCCGCTGGCGCCACGTTTCGCAGCTCGCTCCCGCTCCTCTGGCACCACGATCCCAAGCAACCGATCGGCACCGTCACCCTCGTCGCGACGAAAGACGGCATCAGCTTCGAGGCGACGATCCCCGAAGTCGACGAGCCCGGGCCGCTCAAGACGCGCGTCGATGAAGCTTGGCAGAGCATCAAAGCCGGCGTCATTACGGGTGTCTCGATCGGGTATCGGATCCTCGAGGGCGGCCTTGAACGGCTGAAGAACGGCACGCGGCGGATCACGAAATCCGAGATTTGCGAACTGAGTCTTGTCACCATTCCGGCGAATGCGTCGGCCTCGATCCTGACCGTTAAATCACTCGCGAAAGGGCCAGCTATGACCATCCAAGAACAGACCACGATGTTTCAGCAGGAACGTGCGGGGGCCGTGGCGGCGATGGGGGTGCTCGTCGCGAAGGGCGACACGCTCAACACGGCAGAGTCGGCCGACTATGAGACACAAAAAGCGCGGGTCGCGGAGATCGATCTGCATCTCTCGCGGCTGGCCGAGCAGGAGCAACTCCTGATGAAGAGCGCGAAACCGCTGACCGCCACGGGATCGCCGTTCGCGCACGTCTCCGTGAGCGAGAACGTCGAACCAGGGATCAAGTTCGCGCGGTATGTGCTCGCGAGCATCGGCTGCAAATACATGAATACCGATGCGGTGACCTATGCGCAGAATCGCTGGGGCCACTCGACACCGGAGGTCGCGCTCGCGTTAAAGGCGGCGGTCGCCGCCGGCACGACAACCGACGCGACGTGGGCGAAGCCGCTCGTGAATCCGGCGATCACGACCGATTTCCTGCCGTTGCTCCGCGCGGCGACGATCATCGGGAAGATCGCCGGATTGCGGAAGGTGCCGTTCAACGTGAACGTGCCCGCGCAAACGGCCGGCGGCGTCGTGGCGTGGGTCGGGGAACTGAAGCCGAAACCCGTCACCGCGATGGCGTTCGCGATGGAGAATTTACCGTTCAACAAAGTCGCGGCGATCGTGGTGCTGAGTCAGGAGCTGGTCCGCTTCAGCAATCCCTCAGCAGAAGCCGTTGTGCGGGATTCGCTGGTGAAGGACATTGCGGCGTATCTCGATGCCCAATTCATCAACCCGGCCGTGGCGGCGGTCGCGGGCGTCAATCCCGCGTCGATCACGAACGGCGCGCCCACGGCAGCGGCCACAACGAATCCGCTGGCGGACATCCTCGGGCTGATCAATCACTTCGCGACGAACAACATTCCCGTCGACGGGCTCACGTTCATCCTGTCGCCGTCGAACGCGCTGGCGCTGTCGTTCCGCACGAACCTGGACGGCTCACCAGAGTTTCCCGGCATTGGGATCAACGGCGGCACCTACAAGGGGTTGCAGTTCATTACCTCGAATACGGTGACGACGAACGTGATTGCATTGCAGCCGCAATACATCATGCTGGCCGACGACGGCGGCGTGACGATCGACGCGAGCACGGAAGCGTCGTTGCAGATGGATTCCGCGCCAACCTCCCCGATCGTCGACACGACGGTGCTGGTGTCCATGTTCCAAATGAACGCGGTCGCATTGCGCGCGGAGCGGTATATCACCTGGAAGCGTATCGGCACGAACTCCGTCAAGTATCTGACCGCGACGGCGTGGCCTTCGCCGACGGGCGCGATGAGCGATCCGCTGACCGCGAACGGTAAAACGAAGCGCGGCGAGTAAGCCGTGGGCGTGCTGTCGACGGTGCGATCACGACTGGCGTCGATGCTGACGCTGGTCGGCGGCGGAAGTGGATCGTGGTATCCAGTCGTCCGTGAACCCTATACGGGCGCCTGGCAACATAACGATCCGCTCACGACCGAGTCGGCGCTGAGCAATCCCAGCGTCTTCGGCGCCGTCTCGCGCATTAGTCAGGACATCAGCAAGATCGCGCCGCCATTACTCCTCGAACGCGATCGGAATGGCTTCTGGACCGAAACCAGCAATCCCGCGTATAGCCCCGTGCTGCGCCGGCCGAATCACTATCAGACGGCGCAACAGTTCATTGAGCAGTGGGTGCTCGACAAGCTGCTGTGGGGGAATGCCTACCTGCTGAAACATCGCGACGACCGCGGCGTGGTGAACGAGCTGCACCGCCTGGACCCCGCGCGGGTGAAGGTGCTGACGGCGCCCGATGGCAGCGTGTATTACGAGCTGCAATCGAACGACCTCGCCGGGCTACCAGAGAACACGCAGCCGCTCGTGATTCCCGCGCGCGAACTGATTCACGATCGGTGGAACTGCCTGTATCACTCGTTGTGCGGGATCTCCCCGCTGACGGCGCTGACCGGGGCGATCGCGCAAGCGAAAGCGATTGCGGATAACAGCACGACATTCTTCGCGAAGGGCGCGCGGCCCTCGGGCGTGTTGATCGCGCCGACGAAACTGGATCCGCTCTCGGCCGCGCGTCTCAAGACCGATGCGGCGAACTTCAAGAGCGGCGAGATTCTGATCGCCGAACTCGGGATGAAATACGAATCCGTGTCGACCTCGGCCGTGGACGCCGCGGTGATCGAGCAACTCGGCTGGACGGAAGAAAAAGTCTGCGAAGTCCTGGGCATGCCGATCAGCATCCTGAACAGCAGCAAGCAACCGCCCTACGCGAACGCGGAAGCCTCGCAGCTGCAATACAAGTCGCAATGTCTCGAGCCGCATCTCGTGTCGATCGCGACGTGCTTGGGCGAAGGGCTCGACCTCCCGTCGTATCTCACGCTGGAGTTCGATGACACGTTGCTAATTTGGATGGACACCATGAGCCGCGTCCAAGCCGCGCAGACCGCGACGAGCGCGGGCGTGCTGTCGCCGAACGAAGCGCGCAGTGAATGGTTTGGCCTCGGGCCGGTGCCAGGCGGCGAAACACCGTATCGGCAACAGCAGGACTGGCCGCTGTCCACCTTGGCGAAGCGCGAGCCCCCGACCGTGCCGGCCGCACCGGAGTCAACGCCCGCGCCCGACGATGAAGAGGTGCCCGCGTGACGCTCGAATTCTCGCGCGTCACGTTGCCGGCACTCTGGACGGTCGACCAGACCAAGGTCCATCTGCGCATCACCGGCACGGCGCACGATGCCGACATCGCGCAGAAGCTCGCCACGGCGCAGGAAGCGATCCTGTCGTTCCTCGGCCCCGCCGCGGATCCGACATGGGACGCCGCGACGGCACCGGCCGCCGTCACGCACGCGATCCACCTGCTGACGGCCTACTACTACGAAGACCGCGGCGACGGATCGCAGCCGGATGTCTGGCCGAAGATCTACGCGCTGCTCGCGGCATATCGCGATCCGACGGTGGCGTGATGGCGCGCGGCGACTGGCGGCACGTCGTCACGTTCCAGAACCCGGGGCCGGCGGGCACATGGATCGATCTGGACCCGGCCGCGTGGTGCGTCAGCCTGTCGCAAACCACGGGCGACGACATCGGCGTGTTTATCGAGCCCGTGGCGGGCACGCCGATTAGCTCCGCGACGTATCTTGTGCGCGGCGATTTTCACCCAGGCGTCACGACGAAAACCCGGATGATCCTGGGGAGTCAAACCTTCGCGATCACCAGCGTGGAGAACGTCGAGATGCGGGGCGTCGAGATGGCGTGCCACGCGGTGCCGCTGGTGATGGCATGAGCGCGGCGCTCACGATTCGCGGGATCGCTGAACTCAAGGACGCCCTCGGGCGGTTGCCGACGGAACTGAAAGGCCAGGCGACGCAGTTCGTGATCGATGCCGCGTATGGCGCGCAAGCCGAGATCGTGGCGGCGTATCCGCAGGGGCCGACGGGCAAGCTCAAAAAGGGCGTGAAGGTGACGGTGCAGGAGATCGGGCCGTATGGCGTGGCGGCGCAAGTCCGCAGTAGTGCCCCGCACGGCTGGTGGTTCGAGCACGCCGACGAACTGACACGCGTTCGCGAAACGAAGCAGAAGGCGAAGCGCGGCATTATGTTTTCTCGGAAGGGGCGGCCGGCGGAGGTGTTTATTCCCGCGATGGTCCGCTATCGGCGCGCGATGTATCTGAAGCTGGCTGACCTGATTCGATCGACGGGGCTCATCGTGACGCTCGATGCCTAAGCGATGACCGCGACACAACTAACGAAAGGGCGTGCAGGATGGCAATTCTAACGGGGCGCTATGGACAGGTGAAGTGGGATCAGGCGGGCGTGACGGCGGTGCCGATCATTTCGCTGAACGCCTGGACCGGGGATTTTAAAACCGAATTCGAAGATGTGACCTGCTTCCAAGATACAAATCGGGTGTATGTGCCGGGCCTCCGCAATAGCGAAGGCTCGCTTGCCGGATTCTGGAATTCGCAAGAACTCGCACTCTTCAAGGCTGCCGAAGCGACGACACCGGGCTTGCTCGAGCTCGTGCCGAACAGCACGGAACCCACCTATGCCTGGTCGGGCCTCGCGTATCTGGACGCCAGTATCGACGCGAGTCTCCAGGCGCCGAAAATCTCGGGCAACTGGAAAGCGGCCGGCGCCTTCGCGATGAAGCCCGTCGTGGTTGCGACGGGCGCGACGGCCGGCACGCCCGGCACGTTCACGCCGGCGGGCGCCGCGGCCCCGGCGAATCTCGCGGCGATGACGGGGAAAACAGCCAACCCGGCCACGAACTGGGTGACCGGCCAATACATGCTGCTCGGCGACGCGAGCAAATGTAATTGGAACGGGACCGCCTGGGTCGCCGGCATTCACGCATAGGGCCGCGTGTTCGATTCGCTCACGGTCACGGGCACCGCGGGGGCGATCCTGTGGGGGCATGGCGTCGCGGTCGAGCTGCGATCGTGGCGGGTGGCCCGCTCACAAGCGGATCCCGTGTGGACGCTGACCGCGACGATCGCGCACGTGGATAAATTCCAAGCCCGCCAGGCGCCGCTCTTGTTTACGGCGCCGCGCGCGGGTGGCTACTGGGCCTTCCCGGTGCGCGAGATCTCCATCGGCGAAACGAACGTGTGGGCGCGCTTGGGATCCCCGGAACAATAGGAGGCGAGTGTCATGGGCCGCTGTCGGATGGTCACGCCCGAGTCTGTGCGGTTACCGCTCTCGGACGGCGATTTCATCACCGTGAAAAAAGAACTCAACGCGGGCGAAGGGCTGGATCTCGAAGCCGAACCCCCGCCGCGGACGCTGCCCGTCATCCTCGCGTATCTCGTCGGCTGGTCGTTTGTCGGCGCGGGCAACGAACCGATCCCGTATAGCCCGATGCAATCGCTCGACGAACGGCGGGCCACACTACGGAATCTCGACACGGCGACGATGGACGAGATCGTCGAGGCGCTCGCGCCGCACGTGCGCGCGAATCGGCGGGCGGTCGAGGAAAAAAAAACGATCCCGGAGCCCGCGCCCGCATGAGAACCGATCTCGCCCTCTGCAAAATTATGGGGATGAGTTACGACGACGTGCGGTCGTTGCCGCGCGAAGTCTATGACGTGCTGCTCGAGGATCTCCACGCGGAGAAAGCGGAGGCCTAAATGGCGCAACTCTCCGGCGTGATGACGGCCGACTTTTCCGATTTCTTTTTTGAAATCGACAAAGCCAAAGTCAAGATGTTTGAGTTTGAAGGGGCATCGGGCCACGCCGATAACGCGATCGGCGAGTTTAGCCAAGGGCTCAGTGGGGCCGACAAAATCTTGGGCGCGTTTGGTGTCCATATTGGGCCGCAGATTCAGGCGTTGCGGGAACTCGGTAACGTGTCGGGGCTCACGTTTGAGAAATTGGGGTTGTGGGGGTCGCTCGGGCTCGCGGGTAGTGTCGGCGTCGCGACCTACGAACTCACGAAGATGACGATGGCGTTTTTCGGGCTCGACAAAGCGATTGAGGGTGTGGTCGATTCGTGGTCGGGCTTCACGGCAGAACGCGCGGCGGCGGGCATGGACGTGCTGACCCGCGCCACACAGATCGCCGGCCGGGAGATTAAAGACTTCGACATCGCGATGCAGATTATCAAGACGCATAATCGCGAACTCGCCGAGAGCTTCAACACGGGCGCGCAACGTGTCGCCGATTGGAACCGCGAGATCACGGCGCACAAGGCGGATATGCCGCAAATCGCGGCGGAACTCAAAAACCACTCGTCGACCGTGGCGCAACTGGCGCAGCACTACGGGATGAGCCGGGAGGCGATCGAGTATTACACCACGCGCGTGAAAGAAAACGCGGCGGTCCTCGCCAAGTGGCACGAAGCGGAAGACGCGCAGATCAAGAAGGTGGCCGCGGCGCAACTCGAACTCAATCAAGCCGGCGGCGGCTGGCGCGACACGCTCAAAACAATCGAGCCGGCCGCGGCCGCGGCCGCGACCGCCTATATCGCGATGGGGCAATCCCTGACGACGATCGCGACCGCGGGGAACCTCTCGACGATTCAGATCAACGCACTCGATAAGGCCTACAAGGAACAGATCGCCACGATGGCCGCCCTCGAACCCGCGACGCAATCCCTGGATACGTGGATGCGGACGGTTGGGCCACAGTTTGCGGTGGCGGCGGAGAATGGCGATCAGTTCAAAACCATGCTCGAACTCACGGGCGGGGCGGCCGATGCCATCGTGCCGAAGATCGAAAAACTGGACACCGTGTTTCGCAGTGTCACGGAAGCGGCGAAAGTGGCGCCGGGCATGGATCAGAAGTCGCCCGGCGCGAGTATCCCGATCAATACGGGCAACATCACGTATCAGGGCGGATTCGAGTCGGTGTTTGCGGAGTATGCGAAGCGGAACCCCAGCGGGGGCATGCTCGGCGGCGCGATCGGCGGCGGCCCGCCGAAAGATTTCCTGACGTGGGCGCTCTCGATGGGCCTCGCGCAACGCGCCCCGACGATCACGAACACGTTCAACCTGGTTGATACACAAAGCGGGCTGGCGAATAAAGTTAGCGACACGATCACCAGCCAAGTGCAACGCGGATCGCTGGTGAACTAATGCCGTATCAGCCCGCTGTTCTTGGCACCGCGCGGCTGAACAACTTTCGGCTGAACTATCTCACCGCCCAGCAAGCGGCGGAACGCCTCGCGAAAATCTGGATCCTGATCGGCGGCGTCGATGCGACAGCCCGTGTGATCTACAAGTCGCTGACGATCCGCGATCTCTTGTTCGACGCCCCGAATACCTGTGCGCTCACGATGTATGGGACGACGCCGAACGTTGGGCAACCGATCGAGGTCTGGATCAATCGCAACGCGCCGCAGCTCCTGTTTAACGGCGAGCTCCAGACGGTCGAGCGCACCTATAAGGGCCGGCCGACCACGGTGCTGCATCCGGTGACGGCGATCGACGATACCGCGCGGGCGAATCGGCGCCGGCCCTTGCGCCCCTACGTCAACGTGTCGGCGACGGCGATCGCGCAGGATCTCATCGCCACGTATGCGCCGGGCTTTTCGAGCGCGGGCGTCGAAGCGGGCTTGCCGGCCGTCACGATCAATTTCGACGGGTCCGAGGGCGGCATGAAGGGCTGCCTGACGGCGCTCGCGAAGTTGATCGGTGGCTACTGGTATTTCGAGAACAAGACGCTGTATCTCTTTCTCACGCCCCCGGGCACGGCGCCCGATCCGATTGATGAGACGCCGGGCCGGTTCCTGCACGATCCCGCGATCACCTGGGCGATCGATAAGTCGCAAGTGCGGACGCGCGTGTATGGGAAAGGCGCGAGCACGCGGATCGTGGCGTCGATTGGGGCGGGCGAATTTATCGTGCCGCTCGAAAACGGCGAGATGTTCAATCCGGCGGGCGGGCAGGCGATCGCGGGGCTCACGCCAGAGGGCGCCGCGTCGCGCGTGCTGACGTATACGGGCGTGCAGCTCGGCGGCGGGGGCGGCCTTGTGGGGCCGGGCGCGGCGCCGAGTGCGGCCCCAGGGGTCACGCTGAACGATTTCGCGGGCATGGAGTCGGGCGCGCACGGTTACGCGATCACGTTCACGACGGCGGCGGGGGAATCGTTGCCGGGGCCGCAGGCGGTGATTACGGTCGGCCTCACGCCGGCGCCGAGTCTCGCGCCCGTGCCGGGCACGGCGACGGCGGGCGGCTCGATTGATCCCGGCACCTATCAATACGGGATCACGTTTGTGACGAATGCGGGCGAGACCACCCTCGTCGTCGCGGGGCCGGCCGTCACCACCAGCCTTGGCGTCGGTGTGCCGACGCCGGGCGGATCGGGGGCCGTTGTTCAGACCGTTACTGGGAACCTCGCGAGTGGCGTGGCCTATCGCTACGAAACCACGTTCACTACGGCGAGTGGCGAAACGCTCCCCGGGGCGCCGAGCAGCTTGGTTCAGCCGCAACCGCCGCCCGCGCCGACGGGGATCGTGGCTTCCGGCGGCACCGTCGGCCCCGTGGCCGGCGGCCCGGCGACACCCTATCAGACATACTTCTACCATCTGGCCTTTACCACGACCGGGTATGAAACCGCGATCAGTCCGGTGCAGCCGGTGTCGATGCCCGTGGGGTATACCGCCGTGCAGTTCACGTCGATCCAAACCAGCGCCGACCCACGCGTGACGGGCCGCCGACTCTATCGCCAATACAACAGCGAGCTGCGGTTACTCGCGACGTTCCCCGATAACACGCCGGGGATCACCTATACGGACGTCACACCTGACGCGAGTCTGGGGCCCGTGCGCACCCCGATCAGCGCCGCGATCGGCACGCCGCCGGGAACCCAGGCCACGGTCACGATCCCTACGTCCACAGACGGCCGCGTCGTCGGCCGGCGGATTTATCGCTCGGACGCGGGCGCGCCCTTCCGGCGCCTCACGACGATCAGCAATAACACCGCGACGCAATACATCGACAACACGACGAGTGTCGCCACGGACCCCGATGCGCCCACGAGCGACACGACGGGCGGCGCGAACTATCAGACCGTGCCGCTGACGGGGATCATGGTGGGGCCGACGAACGTCCAAGCGCGCAACCTCTACCGCTGGCGGACGGATCTCGGCTGGCGGTTCGTCGCCACGATCGCGAATAACACGGCGACGACATACACGGATACGAAGGCCAATGCGGCCCTTGGGGGCACGGGGCCGGCGACGAATACCGCCGTGGCGAATCAAACCCGCGTCACGCTGCCGCTCGGCGGGGCGACGGTCACCGGGCGCAAGCTCTACCGCACGAAAGCGAACCTCACGGCGCTGCTCTACCTCAACACGATCGCCGACAATACGTCGACGTTGTATGGCGACAACGCGCCCGACTCGGCCCTCGGGGCCGCGCCGCCGGTGACCGATACCTCGGGCCTCGTGCAGCCGAACGGGCAAGTGCCGGCGGGCGCGACGAGCCTGATCCTCGCGAACCCGGCGCCCTTCGCCGCGGGCGGCGGCTGGGCCGTGATCGGGAACGGAGATCAAGTCATCCGCTACACGGGGATCAGTGCGACGGCGTTGACGGGAGTGCCCTCGAGCGGCCCTGGCGCGATTGTCGCGAGCATCTCCTACAACTCGACGGTCACCGCGGCGCCGGCGCTCATTGGCGTCTCGGGGATCCTTGAGGCGGTCATCCGGAATGCGCCGATCCATGTGTGGATCCAACGTGACGATCTCGCGGCGCAAGCCTACATGGCCGCGCTCGATGGCGGCGGCGACGGCGTGTATGAGCACATCTGGAGCGATGAACGGCGCGCGGAAGCGAGCCTGCGGCAAGTGTGCGACGCGCAACTGAAGCTGTATAGTCGGCCGCTCGTCACCGTGACGTATGCGTCACGCGACCTGAAAACCAAAAGCGGGAAGACCGTGGCGATCGCGCTCGCGACGCCGGCCATCAACGAGTCGCTCACGATTCAAGAAGTCACAATTAGCGAACTCGGGATCACCGGCCTCATGCCGAAATTCACCGTGACGGCGAGCACGGCGCGGCAATCGTTCGAAAGTATTTTGCAGATGCTGATCCGAAAGGCGGACGCCTAATGGCGATTAATCGCGGCCCGTGGAATGCCCTCGTCGACGACGACGGCTCGAACCTTGTCGGATCCGTGTGGAACAAGGCGGCGATCAAGACCGTGATCCTCGATCCGGTGGACGCGGCCTTCGGGATCTGGGCGGACGTGCCCTTTGCAGCGGCGAACTTTTCGGCGCTGAGTCCGATGGTCTGGACCGTCGGCGCGGGGGCTGTGCTGGTCAATCGGTATGCGCTGGTCGGGAATATTCTCTATTGGTCGTTCTATCTCTCGTGGTTTTCGGGGAGCAATGTGTTGAGCGGATCCCCATCGGCGCAACTCAAGATGACGATCCCGGCCGCCCGCACGGCGTATGGCACGCAGCGCCAAATGGTCGACACGGCCGCGGGCGTCACCGGCGTCGCGGCGGCGGCGGGCCTGATGGGCGAGTTTAACGGGACGACGCTCACGATCTCGAAAAGCGCGGGGGGGAATTTTGCCCTCGCCGATATTCCCGGGATGATTACGACGCTCGTCTGTGAGGTGGTGCCATGAGCGCCCCGTTTCCCGCCCAAGGCAATCAGCAGCAACACACCGAACGCCCGCTCAAGATTTACGCGGAGCAATATCTCCTCAGCGCGCCGATCCCGATTGGCGTCTTGACGACGGCGCCGACGGGCGAACCTATGGATCCGTATGTCCTGATCGGCGGGGTGTTCTATCGCGTGGTCGAGGCCGACTGGATTCTCAGCAGCCGGTATACCGGCGCCGTCGTCGAAGTGATCGGCCCGGAAGAATTCACGGAACGCTTCGGTCCTTCGGAACTGTAGGAGGCATCCATGATCGCGTTCCTGTTCGCGCTGATCGTCCTCGGGGCGGTGCTCTATCTCGTGGAGAACTTCATCCCCCTGTCGCCGCCGATTCGCGTCGTGATCCGCGTGGTCGTGGTGCTGATCCTGATCTGGCTCTTGCTGGGCCTCGTCGGGATGGTGCCGGCCCGGCCGCTGTTGCGGTGAGCCACGCGTAGAGGCGCGCGAGATCGGCCTCCGTCTCGACGAGCCCCTCGTCGATGGCGGCAAGGATGAGATCCAGCAGTAGTGCCTCCATGCCTCTACGGTGTAGCATGACGCGCACATGGCGTCAGTCCACTAAATTGCACGATCCGCCGGGTCAGTGTGTCTGCGGTCTGTGTCTGCGTCTCAAATTTCGCCAATAGATATCGGCCTCATTTTGACGGATGCCCGGTTTCCTAAACCGGGGGTCGCAGGTTCGAGACCTGCCGGGCGCACCATTAGAATCAACGTGTTACAGCCAAAACAGCCCCGAAAGGCCTAAACCACCCTACCCCAAAATTACACGATTTTCGTTGATATTTTACGATCGCCCTATCGAGTGTGTCTGCGGATTGTGTCTGCGAAATGCGGGGAGACACCTCCGGCGCAATGGTTTTGGGGCCTACGAGCGACGCGATCGGCGGGGGGGCAGCTGAGGCTTGTCGACCACGACAAAATCGCGTGGCGGGGCCGTGGCCGCCTCGGGTGCCCACACGGCGCGCATGTCCGCGATCGCCTTCGAGACGAGCTCGGGCACGGCGCCCTTCGTGTAGCGCTGGGTCGTTTTGATATCACGGTGTTGGGCGAGCTCCTGCACGGCGCGCAGGTTCCCGGAGCGGCGCAGGGCTTCCGTTAAGAAGCTGTGGCGCACGTCATAGGGCCGGCAGTTCTCGGGCACGCAGTTCTGAAACTGCTCGAGCATGGTGCGATCGAGGTCCGTGGCCTGCGGCTCGTGGGCAGCGGCTTCGATCTCGGCGCGCACGCGGGCGACGGCTTTGATCCACGACTTGCGCATCGCGGATCGGGAGAAGCGTTTGCGCCAGAGGTGCGCCGCGTCGTAGTCGCGTAAGGCGGCGATCGCTTGGGGGAGTGCATCCGTCCACATACCCGGCGAGCCCTTCCCCTTTTTGCGTGGCGGTAAAAAAATCCGCGACTGATCGAAGTTCACGTGTCGCCGTTCAAGCCGCGCGAGCGAGGCGTGCGCCAGGCCCGTCCACGCCATCACGGTCAAACGGATCTTCGTCTCACTGTAGCCCGGCCGTGTGCCGCCTTTCTCGGCGCGGCCGTGATCGGGGAGCGCGGCGAGAATCCGCAACACGATCGGCATATCAATTCCGCGCGCTTCGAGTTCGCGCGGCGGCACGTTCTTAATCAACGCGGTCGGCACAATCACATCGTCGGCCTGTGGCGTGCGCCGCTTCGCGCGCTCGCGCTCGAGCTCGACGCGCAGCACATCACCGAGGACACGCTTGCGCGAATTGATCGCGGAGGGTGACACGCCGGCGGCGAGCCATTCTTTAATCTGGGTTTTGATCGCGAGCTGCGGCACATGGATCGCGGCATACGCGCCGACGGGGGAACGCTGCCAGTGCGGCAGGAGATATTTATAGTCCTCGTGTTTGCGTGTCGCGTCGTGCGGCGTGACCGGATGCTCTTCGAGGAAGCGCGCGATCGCCGCCGTCACACTACCGGGGGCGCCGCTGGGGCCGCCGAGTCGGCCCGTGCGCAAGTCCTCGATCAACTGCGCATAGCGTTCGACCAGTTCGCGATGGTGCTTCGTGGAGTAGGGCACACCGGCGCCGTCGGTGAGCGCGAAGCGATCGCGGGCTTCGCGGAACGTGCCGGCCTGTTTCGATCCGATGCGCGCGAGAACGGTGACGCCGTGCGCGTCGGCGTAACATCCCTTCGCCAATTTCACAGTGACACGACGCATTGCACACATTTATCGTACATTTTAGTTAAAAACGCGTCGCTTTGTCGTTGACGCGGGGCAATGATACGCGTGTATAATGGGTTTTTGGAGCATGGGATTCGCGCCGGTGTGGAGTAGTCGAACCCTTGGGCGTCCCAGCTTAGGAAACCGGCTACTCTTTCGGTAACGTCTTGCGCAGTCAGGTGTTGCGCCCCCACGCAGACACACGACGCAGACACACGCCCCCGAGTCTCACGCCCCGACGGAATAGGGGGGCAGCATGTCAGCAGCGGCACCGATCACGAATCTCGCCGAGCTTTCGATCTTCGTGGATCTGGAAGTCGTCGCCGAGATTTACCACCTCAGCCCGAAAACCCTTCGACGGAAATGCTCGGAGGGCACGTTCTATCCCCCGCCGGCGCGGAAGTATCCCTATCTCTGGCGGCGCGATGACATCGTGCGCGACATCACCGGGCCGACCAAGCGACTCCCGAAGCGCGCGCACGGCTTCGCCGCGGTCAAAGCGCGGCGGTTGCGCGAGGACGACGATCACGAACAGACCGGCTAATGGGCCGGCGCTTTGTCGACATGCGCACGATTCAGCAGCGCATGCAGTTCAAGGACGATCGGATCAATCGGGCCCTGAGAAAGGCGGCAGACATGGATCGACTCGCACTCGCACCCCCGAAGGAACTGCCCTCGCCCGACGTGATCGCGAAGGTGCTCCTGGGCGGCGACCTCGCGCAGCTCACCGCGCCGCAAAAAATCTCCTACTACCGGAGCGTGTGCGACTCCCTCGGGCTGAATCCGCTGACGAAGCCATTTGAATTCCTGCGGCTGTCGGGGAAAGAAGTGCTGTACGCGTTGCGGAACTGCACCGATCAACTGCGGCATCAGCACGCGATCAGTGTGCAGATCGTCGGCCGCGAGCTCGTCGAGGACTGCTATGTCGTCACGGCGCGGGCCAGCTTCCCGAATGGCCGCCATGACGAATCGATCGGGGCCGTCCCGATTGCCGGGCTGAAGGGCGAATCGCGCAGCAACGCGATGATGAAGTGTGAGACAAAAGCGAAGCGGCGCGTGACGCTCTCGCTGGTCGGCCTCTCCACGCTCGACGAGTCCGAAGTCGAATCCATCCCGGGCGCGCAGCCGGTGCCGGTGGATGTGACCACACCTGTCACACCGCCGCGGCTCTCAAAGAGCCTGACGCCTTCGCCGGGGCCCGCGCTGGAGGGTGCGCCCGATCCCGGGGCGGGGGCTGGGGAGCCGCCCGCGGCCCCGGCGAATCTCAACCAGACGATCCCGGAGGCCTGGAAGCCCTTCGCGCGCACGGAGGCGGTGACGGGGATCATCGTGGCCGGGAAGCGATCGCGCACCACAGGCAAGACGACGGTCACGCTCGCCGGCGGCGCCGACGGCTGGACGCTCGATCACGACGTGGCGAAAGCGGTCATCGCCTACAAGGACGCGCAGACGCCCGTCACGATCACGCTGACCGATGACCGGGAGATCGTCACACTCGCGGAGGCAACCGATGCGGCGTTTTGAACCTGAACCCCGCGCCGTGAGGCCGCCCGACTACGACGCATGGCTGCTGGGGCTCGGGGATATCGCCGACACGTGCGGCGCCTGGGCGTTAATCGGGGCGTGGCGCAAGAGCCCGACGGACTACTGCCGGTATCTCGTCACGCAGCACTACGTCTGGGAAGAACTGATCGCACGCGGGCAGTATGCCGACCGCGTGCGGTATGAGGCCGGCGTGTATCGCGGGCGGAATGGCGCGGCGTGATCACTCAAGATCACGCCGTCAGTCGTCAAGCGGCTTCGAGTGGGAGGGTGGCCTCGTCGTCGTCCCACCGATCAAAGAGTCGGGTTTGTCCGTAGGCTTCGAGGATTCGGTTTCGCTTATTGCGGGGGATATGTTCAGCGCGATGACACGGCCGGCAGAGCACGATCACATCGTCGGGCCCCTCATGGCCGAGCGTGTCGTAGTGCAGATGATGCACGTCGAGCGGGCCGTCGTGGCGGGGCTCACCCGGTTTTTGTCTCTGGCAGCGGAAGTTGGCGCGGCGCATCGCCGCCTTGCGAACCGCCCACCAATTCGGGCTTTCGAGATACTCGAGATACTGAAGGTGTGTTGTTTTCAGCATGTGGAGTAGTGTGCAACGTAGCAACTGGAGCACCAAATTTCCTATAGGAAATTCGGCTACGTTCACGAACGATTTCACGGACAAGCTCTGACGTGGAGTCGAGGCGCCGTATACGAGCTTCGTGTGTTAGTTGATCGAAGTCAGATTGACGGATAGTCGCCGATAAGGTGACTAGAGGTGCTCCAGCGTCGGTTCGTTTTCGCCCACGCGGCACAAATGGCCTAGGGCGGCACGTTATCACAGGGGTTCGTATGGCCCGAATTTCCTATAGGGAATTCGGCAAGTAAATCGCGGCCGCGCTTCACCGGGGACTTCTTCGCGCCGCGTCCCGGATCCGTTGTGAAGGATTCGCGGTTTTGGTTTTTCTCGTCTGAAAATTTTCAGATCCGGGAAAAAAGAAGTCCCCGTGTGCTTGGAGTCGCAACTAGCAAGATCGGTATAACCCTTTCAGTAGATATATATATTGCAGAGCGAAATTCAGAAATGCACGACGACAAACAATTTCAGGAATTCGTCGCAGCGTATCCGGCGTCACGCCGCAGCCACTCGGTGAGTGCACATGCGGCCTTCGTGCACGCGCTGAAGTGGACGCCATTCGAGACACTGCTGTCTGCGCTCGAACAGCACAAGCGGTCGGAGCAATGGCAGAAGCACATCATTCCGTCGATGGTGACGTGGTTGCGGGAAGAGCGCTGGATCCAAATCTTGCCGGAGCCGGCGCGGAAGCTGACGCCCTGGGAGATGGCGCGAAAACTGGGCTACAAGTGACGCCGCCCCGGTGCCCACGGTGCGGCAGTTACCAGTGGATTTACAAGGGCGATCGGCAAGTGTGCCGCGATTGTGGAAGGGAATAAATTGGAAGCCTCGGTGCGTCAACTCGGCGTGATCTGGTTCTTTGCGGTGCGGCCTGGCGACAAGCCGCGGCCGCGGCCGTATTTCACGCGCGGCCCGGCGATTCGGTATAACCGTTGGCTTGCGGGTCAACAAGGGCTTCCCTATGCGAAATAGTGTGCTGATGCTCTCGATAGTGTTCGCGCTCGCCGGGTGTGACATCACCCTCACCACGCCGACGCCCGTCGTCACTGGCACCGGCACGCCGGCGATCACGATCACAAATACAAACACGAACACCGCGACGACGGATCGCAGCGATACCGAGGCCACACCTTCACCGAGCAGCGGCACGCCCGTCCCTTCCACGGGTGCACTGCCGCTCCCCAGCTACGGCGAAGGCGTGGCCCGGGACTTTGCCGCCACCCATGCCAGCCAGCTCGCGGGCTCGTGTCAGATCACCCACGGTGAGGCCGCATGGCAGTTTCTCGACGGGTTGATCGCCACGCTACAGGCGCGTGATGCGCGGTGGGGATTCTTGTGTAAAGACGCGGGCTGCACGAAGGTCGCCGCTGACATCGTGGCGTATAAGGCAGGCTCGGGTGACCTCGGCTTCTGGATCGTGGACGTGATCGGGAATCACTGTCCGAATCCGGGCGATGTGGTCGAGGTCCGCTGGGGTGTCTTGCCGTTTGAAACCGTGCGCCGCTGGAGCGCGCATCGATGAGTGATCCGCCTACGTGCGAATGGAAAGCGAGCGATGACTATGACGCCGAGTATTGGGAAAGCGCGTGCGGGGAAACGTGGACGTTTAGAGATGGCGGGCCCGTTGAGAATCACGCGCGCTACTGTCACGGTTGCGGAAAGCCTATCGTCCTGACGCAGCGTGCGAGCGTCGTAGAGGAAGATGATGAGTGATCGGGACGCGTGGACGCAGTGGGTCAAAACCCATGACACCGTGTCGGGTGCCAAGCTCACCGTCCACACGCGCCCCAGCACGAATAAGTATCAGGCGCGACCCGTGCGCGTCGATGGGATTCTCTTTGACTCGCAACGCGAAGCCGCACGGTATCAGGAACTCCAGCTCCTCGCGCAGGCCGGCCGGATCTCCAGTATCGAGATTCACCCGGGCTTCCCCTTGATCGTGAAGGAGCTGCACCGCCTCGAGGGCCCCGAGATTCTGCATACCGTCGGCATGTATCACGCCGATTTCAAGTATCGCGATCACCGCCTCGGTGCCTGGGTGATCGAAGACGTGAAGTCGAAACCCACGAAGACCGAGGCGTATCAGCTGCGCAAGAAGATCGTCGAAGCCGTCCACGGGATCACCATCGTGGAGGTGCCCTAATGCGCTGTCCCTACTGCGGCGAAGAGGGTCGGATGGTGGAACGCATCGGCTCGTGGTGGTATTGCAACGTCTGCGGCCGGGTCTGGCATGCCTAGTCAGTTCTGTGCGGCCCCCGGCTGCGGCGTGCTGGTGCCGAAAGGGCGCTGTCCTATACATGCGCGCGTGAAAGAACAGCAACGCCCCAACCGTGTGGTGCGACGCCTGTATTATCGGGAGCGCTGGAAGCGGGAACGGGAGCGTGTGCTGGTAGAGAGTGGGTATACGTGCGCCCAGTGTGGGGTGATTCATCACCAGCTTGAGGTCGACCACATTGTGAAACATGAGGGTGATCCCGAATTGTTCTGGAATGCCAATAACCTCCAAGCGCTCTGCCGCGACTGTCATCATCGCAAGACCGGACTCGGATTATGAGAATCGCAATGGGGGGGCGGGTAAAATGTTCAGTTAGGGGTGCCCCCCAAAC
>Ga0137431_1000305_pt1 | contig 19402 bp, 18 predicted proteins | sample EasRivERMZT800_2_FD_104646 | JGI IMG/M metagenome (GOLD analysis project Ga0137431, IMG submission 104646) | Soil microbial communities from meander-bound floodplain in the East River, Colorado, USA - East River MetaG ERMZT800_2 | ecosystem: Environmental > Terrestrial > Soil > Floodplain ... | reverse complement strand
TAAACTGCTGTCTGTTAAAGTCAGCCTGTAATTAGCAGTGTCCGCCGTAGTATAAACAGTTACTTTTTTATCGGCAACAGGAAAGGTGGAAACCGATTTCGTTTTTTCTTTCTTTTCATTCGCTTCTTTATTTCTTAAACAGGAAGAAAACAAAAAGATCATTGTTAAAGCAATCAATAATTTTTCCATAATAAAACAATTATACTTTAGTTAATAAGAAAAACCCATTATCACCCATGTACACCACCATGGTGTTATCCTGCAGGCCCTGGGATTGAATCCACTTGAATACCCTTTCAATACTTTTATCCACCGCCTGCAGTGTTTCCAGGTAGCAGTGGTAAAAATCATCAAACTTTATCGTTCCGTGATACATATAATCCACCCCATGCCAACTGTAACGCTGATTGCGAACCCATTTAGGAATATCCTGGTAATTCACTTTTGTTTCTGGCGTTGTGACAATTCCGTAAGTTCTGCCGCTGTCTGTAGCTGTCAAATACATGGAGGGAGAACAATCAGCAAGAATAAAAATGATATTCATCGGTTTTTTGTTGCCTGTTTGAGAAAAGACAGACAGGTCAGAAATCAACAAGCAGATGAGAAAAATATATTTCACTGAATTTTCTGGAATTCTATTTTACATCTTTAATTCTTACCTCAACCGCTGGCAATGCCGGAAGTGATGAGGTTGGTTTATCCAAATAAAAATAACTGACCGCTGAATAGTCATCAACTCTATAAAAATTCACCCAGCCCTCGGGAAATTTCTCATCCATTATAGCAGGGGGGTTGGGCATGTCTAATAACAATGTAAAGCCGCCCGGGCCATCCACAGTTATTGGTTTCAGATTTGCTCCTTTCCTGAGTAATTCTTTCACGTCATTTTTCATCCATCCCCCGATCTGTTGAAGGACCACTTTAATATCCTTGTTGAAGTAGATAGCGTCCGGGATATGCCAGCGATAAAAATTGAATTGACGTGTTGAATCATTAGCCACCGTACAACCCTGGTACAGGTTAGCGAAAGTTCCCAATCCCCAGGCGCTGCCGATATAATCTTCAGTGCCCGTTCCTACGATTGTCGGATATTCTGTATCGCCATCCATATACATTTTTACTTCCCCTTCACCCCACCAGCTCTTACTGTAAGATGAATCAGTATTTACTCCAACGGTCATTCCTAAAAACCTGCCTTTACCTCCCATTTTAGGTAATATCAAAAAATCATCTCCTAACCGCGATGTCGGCTGTCGTGTCCAGTATGCATGAAAGTATAAAACGTCAGGAGACAACTTTTGCAAATTAAAATCCACATCATAAAAGAGTTTGACCGCTTCACTTCCTTCATTTGTCAACAGGACCTTTGCTGCTTTTTTAAAAGGCATGGGTATGTAACAAATAAATGACCGGCCTTCGCCACTTGAAAAAAGGGCCGACTGAAATGCGACAGGCTTACCCACGTTAAATCCAAAAAAATCACCCATCGGGACATCCACGGCCGGCTTATTGTTGCCATCCCAATAAAATTGAAACCTGAGGCTACGCAACTTTACCGGATTTTGATCAATAGTTAGCCAGATACGCTGAATAATGCCCTCACCATTTATGTTCAGCAATGTTTTTGTTTCGCCTGTCTTTATAACTTCGAAGGCCCTTCCTTTTGCCGTTTTGTTGGATTTCCCGCCCTGCCCTTTTATGCCATTCGGATTCTCAAAGCTGCTTAAGCGGCTTTCTGTTCCCTTAGGCATTTCATATAACTGTTGCGCAGATCCCGTAAGCGATAAGGTAATAAAAAATGATAGAATTAAAACTTTCATGATACAATGTTCAGAGTAGTTTGAAACTTGCTTCTTTTACATCACGACTGTTGCCGCCAATGAAAACTTTAAAATCTCCGGGTTCTGCAACATATTTTAAACCGTAGTTATAATATTTAAGGTCGTTAACGGTGATATCAAAGGAAACCGTTTTTGACGCTCCCGCCCTCAATTCAATCTTCTGAAATCCTTTCAATTCCTTAACGGGTCTTGTACTGCTGCCTACCACGTCACGAATATATAATTGCACAACTTCCTTTCCATCCCTTTGGCCAGTGTTGCTCACCGTAACTGATGCCGTGATTTTTTGACCGGCATTCATTGATGAACTGCTCAACTTTATATCGCTGTAAGAGAAATTGGTATAGCTCAATCCATAACCAAAAGGATAAAGCGGATCGTTGGAAACGTCGAGGTAATTAGAGCGGAATTTTTGAAACCATTTTCCTTCGGGCAAAGGACGCCCGGTATTTTTGTGATTGTAAAAAACAGGAACCTGTCCTATATTTTGGGGAAACGTGGTACTTAATTTTCCCGATGGATTGATATCGCCAAATAATACATCAGCGATTGCATATCCTGCTTCCGAACCACCAAACCATACATTCAGTATAGCAGGAACATTTTGCTGTTCCCATGTCAATGCCAACGGCCGTCCTGTAAACAGAACCAATACCACAGGTTTACCAGTTTTCAGCAGTGCTTTTAGCAATTCTTTTTGTATTCCCGGAATTTCAATGTTAGTTCTGCTGCTCGCCTCACCGCTCATTTCCGCGGATTCGCCCAATGCGGCTACGATAACACCTGCCTGGTTGGCGACATTTACAGCTTCCTGTAATATTTCATCCGCAGGACGTTTGTCTCTTCTCAGCGTTTTGCCAAACATAGTTGCCCTTTGTTCAATTAAACTATCTTCATCGAGGTTAGAGCCTTTGGCGTATAAGATCTTTGCGTTGGAACCAACAACTGCTTTCATCCCGTTTATGACAGAAACAGACTTTGAAAAATTAGCCGCCACGCTCCAGGTACCGGTCATGTTTTCGGTTGCATCAGCTAACGGTCCGATCAACGCAATTATTCCACTTTTTTTCAATGGCAATACCTCGCCCTGGTTTTTTAGTAGCACAAAACTCTCCGCCGCTATGGCCTGTGCTTCCTTGCGGTTAGCATCGTTGAAAATGTCAGATTTAGCCCTGTTCTCATCACAATAGCGATAGGGATCGTCAAACAGCCCCAATTTATATTTTGCTTCCAGAATTCTCCTGCAAGCGGCGTCAATCTGGGCTAATGTGACCTTTCCTTCTTTAAGCGATTTCTGTGTTGTGGTTAAAATCCCTTCCCCGACCATATCCATATCAATACCTGCCATCAATGCCCTTGCCGAAACCGTTTGCAGATCCCCAATACCATGATCAACCATTTCGTTGATACCCGTATAATCAGTAACTATAAATCCTTTGAATCCCCATTGCTTTCTCAGTACATCGCTCAGCAGCCACTTATTGGCTGTCGCGGGCACCCCGTCTATTTCATTAAATGAGGCCATCACACTTCCCACACCGGCATCCACTGCAGCTTTGTAAGGAGGCAAATATTCATTGAACATTCGTTGGCGGCTCATGTCGGTCGTGTTATAATCTCGCCCAGCTTCGGCAGCGCCATACAAAGCATAGTGTTTTACACAAGACATAATGGTATTATTTTTTGAAAGATCATCTCCCTGGTACCCTCTCACCATGGCTTTTGCTATTTCGGAACCAAGATAAGCGTCTTCGCCACTACCTTCTGAAATGCGGCCCCACCTTGGATCACGGGAAATATCGACCATTGGTGAAAATGTCCAATTGATGCCATCGGCGCTTGCCTCCTGCGCAGCTATACGTGCACTTCGTTCCACCAACTTCATATCCCAAATACAGCTCATGCCAAGAGGAATCGGGAAAACCGTTTCATAACCATGTATAACATCCATACCAAAAAGCAAGGGGATTTTCAAACGGCTTTTATCAATTGCGAGCTTCTGCACTTCCTTAATCTTGGCCACTGATTTAATATTGAACAAACCTCCCACTTTTCCCTCTTCAATTTTTTTGGCAATGTCCGAACTGCTCGCCTGGCCTGTGGTGATATCACCGGCGCCCGGCAAGTTCAACTGCCCAATTTTCTCGTCAAGCGTCATTCTTTTCATCAGGCCGTCAATGAAGGTTTTCATCCGATAGCTATCGGATTTCGCCTGCTGCGGGGCTTGTGCGGCAAGGTTTACAGAGGCAACGATCAATAATCCAATCAGTAGCTTTTGTGGCAGGTTCATGTGTATATTTTTTATTGTTTTTTTCCCATGTAATTCACCAAAAAAATCTTCATCGCGACTAAAGTAAATTGCTCGTCACGCCGCCGCGGGATTATGGCTCATTTCATATTCTATGTTTTTATTTATTTTTTCAAGTATGGTTCGATTGCTTTTTTCCAAATGGCGTAACCATTCTTATTCATATGCAGGTTATCTTCCAGGAAAAGTTCCTCTCTTGGTTTGCCTTCGTCGTTTATCATTTCCTTATAAATATCTACAAAAACAGTTCTGCCCTTAGATGAAAGATATTTTTTGATCAGCTCATTTCCGCTGATCATTTTTGGAGCCAGCATTTGCCGGCTGGGGCTTGGCTTCATCGAAATATAAACTATATGGACTTTAGGAAACTTATTCCTGATCATTGTAAATAAACTTTTAAACCTGTTGGCGACATCGTTACCATCTACTGTATCAGACGCGGCCAGGTCATTCTCTCCGCAGTAAATGATTACTTGTTTAGGTTTGTACGGATAAACTACCTCCCTTACGTACTGCAATTGGTCAAGCAGCGTAGAACCTCCGAAAGCGCGGTTAATAATTTTGTATCCCGGAAAATATTCGTTTAAGTCCTTCCACATGGTAAATGAAGAACTACCAATAAAAAGAATAGCATTTTTTGGTGGAGCCGAAATACTGTCCTGTTTTTTGAAAGCCTGGACATCTTCCCAAAATGCGGGTTTCTGCTCCTGGGAATATAAGACGCCTGTTCCCAATAAAAAAAATAAGACGGCTCCGATGCTTCGCATGGACTTAATGACTTAAATGACTCATTTTACTTCTATAACTTTTGTCCTTTCGGACACTCCGTTTTCATTTACGGCTTCAATACAGTAATAATATGTTTTCTGTGAATCCATCGCCTTCATCCAGTATTCATTGTTGCCATGGATCATAATGCTGGTATAAAGTTTTTCCGGATGGGTACCATAATAAATGTTATAAGCAAATGCATTATCGACAGGTTTCCATTTTATAAAAGCGCTACGTTTATCTTTTTCTGTCCGAAGTACGATGAATCCCTGCACGACTGCGGGCTTTGAGCCATTGCCATTGCCAAATACACGCAAACCGCTGATCGCAAATTTTCCCGCAGGCATGTGAATATTTTCCAATTTGATGAATCTTGCCTGAACAAGTTTCTCCAGCTCTACATAATCATGCGGCACGTCTGTTTTATTATTGCTTTTATCAACAAGAACATTCCATTTTTTCCCATCTATTGAATGATACAATTTATATTGATGATACAAACCAATTGTCTTACCTAAAAATATTGTATCCATTTCTTTGGGAAAGCTTATATCCTGGTCCGCATAATTGACCTGGATGGCATTAATGGTAGAAACATTCCCGAGATCCGTTTGTATCCATTCTCCTTTATTGGCAGAAGTGGCACTCCAATAAGTTTTTGCCAGCTCATCCACAGCATTATTGGGAAGGTAGCCGCCAAGGGTGGAAGATACCTGCACCGGTTTATTATAATTTAGCAACATCCAGCCGGTAAAGGCCCCATCCGGCTTCCCCGATGGGGAAGAGACCTGCTCACGAACCCCGCTTTTTGAGGACGCTAACGTCTTGACGGAATTTTGATTAAGCGAGGGCTGTGTTCTGGATTCTCCCCCGCCAACTGGCGGAGAGTTAGAGGGGGCCGGAAGATAATGCGGGTAGTCACCAAATGTAGTGTTACACCACATCACATCATCCGAATCAAAGCCCGCGGGCCATATTCCCAGTCGCCTTTCAAATGTATTTTTTACTGAGATAACGGTTGTAGATATATGCCAATAATTTTTATAATTATCCTGGAAGGTAGCGCCATGCCCGGCGCCCCTTACAAAGCCACCCAGCTTAAAGCTTAATGGATCAGATATTGTCTCAAAAGGGCCAAGCGGACCCGTTCCAACTAATAAACCATCTGCATACCCACTGAATTCGGTACCCGGCGCTCCGTATTGCAGGTAATATTTGTCTTTATACTTTGTCATGTGTGATCCTTCGATAAAGGGATCAAGGAATGTATTGTCCATATGCTCACCAAATCTCTGCCATCCATAACGCCATGGTTCAAGGAGATACATCTCTTTTCGTGTGCCACAAGGCTTCATAGTCTTTCTGTCCAGTTCAATTCCATACATTGGGAATTTATTGCTGCTGCCATTGTACAGGTACAACCGGCCATCATCATCGATAAAAAAAGAGGGATCCCATCCTCCTATTTCAAATGAATCAACCAGGGGTTTCCATTCATTGGCTTTGGGATTGGTGCTCATCCATATTGTAAAATTGGTACTATAAGTAGACCCGAATACCAGCATCGTATCACCAATAATACCAACCGCCGGGGCACAAAGCTCGTCATACACTTTGTTCCATGGCCGAAGGAATTTTTTGGAAATAAATTTCCAGTTCAGCATATCATTGCTCCACCAATAACCCCATTGATTTGTTGAAAACAAATAATAATCCCCCTTATAATTGACAATCACCGGATCTGCGGTGGCCCGGTGTCTGCCCCACTCGCTAAAGTTGGGAATGGGGGTATATCCATAATCGATATTGATAGGATTACAATAGGTTTTTTGCTGGGAAATTGAAACAATAGTTATCATCAATAGACAGCCTAAGAGAATTGCATGCTTCATAATCGCAACAGTTTAACCCGTTATAAATTTCCTTTTTTCATTTGTTCTGCCGCATAGTTTACAGCTCTTGCTGTGAAAGCCATATACAATATAGACGGACTTTGACTGCCGGTGCTCGTCATACAGGCCCCATCGGTTACAAATACATTTTTACAATGATGCAATTGGTTCCATTCATTTAGCAAGGATTTTTGGGGATCGCTGCCCATCCGAACGCCTCCCATTTCATGAATATCCAAACCCGGAGCCTGTTTGCTATCATAGGTACCAATATTCTTTACCCCGGCTGCCTCCATCATAGACTGTCCCTGTTCCATGAAATCTTTTAGCAATTTTTCATCGTTATCATCATAACCCACAGACGTAATGAGCAAAGGAATACCCCACTGATCTTTCTCATCCTTACTAAGTTTCACATGATTCGATTCCTTGGCAATAGTTTCACCCTGCAAATACATATACACACCCCAGCTACCGGGTTCGCTGATAGCTTCTTTAAATGCTGCTCCCAAAACTGGTTCTAAATTATTATCACTTACCGTTGCCCTGGAAGCTCCGGAATAGATAACATATCCGCCATAAAAATCAGTATCTCTCTTTTGTACATTTCTGAAGTTTGCCATAATACATTCTGCCGGTTTTCTCACTTTATAATACATGTCTGTAAAACCATCTATATCTCCGTTCATAAATCCCCTATAATTATGAAAACAAACATACTTGCCCAGCAGGCCCGAGTCGTTCCCCAGGCCATTAGGAAACCGGTTTGAAGTAGAATTCAATAAAATCAAATTGGAATTTAAAGCTGAAGCGTTGACGAAAATTATTTTCGCAAAAAAATCAGTTGTTTCCTTTGTGTTCGCATCAATCACTCTTACACCTGTGGCCTTGCCTTTTTGCTCGTCGTAAATAACTGAGTGCACTACTGAAAAAGGTCTGACTGTCAGGTTACCTGTTTTAGCCGCCCAGGGTAAGGTGCTGCTTACTGAACTGAAATATCCACCCAAAGGGCATCCTCTCATACAAAGATTCCTGTTGAGGCATTGAGTACGTCCCTGGTCAATATGAATTTGCTGCGGATCTGTAAGATGAGCCCATCTGCCGGAAACATAATGACGATTGAATTTCTCTTTGATTGTTTTTTGCATGTGTTTTTCAACAACGTTCAATTCATAAGGAGCCAAAAACTCTCCATCGGGCATAGCAGGTATTCCATCTTTGTTTCCGCATACGCCCATGAATTTCTCCACATGGCTGTACCAGTCCTTAATATCATCGTATCCAATAGGAAAAGATTCTCCATAGCCGTCACGTTTAGGCATAGCAAAATCAAATTCACTCCATCTTGCGCAGGCTCTTCCCCACGTCAATGATTTACCCCCTACCTGGTAGCCCCTTATCCAATCAAAGGGTTTTTCCTGCACATAGGGATGGTCGGCATCCTTCACAAAAAAATGCTGGTTATCCTCTGAATATCCTGAAGTTCTGCTTATCAGTGGGTTTTTGGTTTTTGTTTCGTTTGTAATCCAGCCACGGTGGGGCAACTCCCACCTCGACAAATTTGCAGTTGGATAATCCTTTATGTGCTCAATTTTCCTGCCTCTTTCCAATACCAGGGTTTTTAATCCCTTTTCGCAAAGTTCCATAGCGGCCCATCCACCGCTGATGCCGCTGCCTATGACAATTGCGTCGTAGGTATTTTCTTGCTTTCCTTTTGAATTTATATAAATATCTGTAGTGCCAGGCATAGTTAATTTGTACTTTTTTCGTTAAATAAATAGTTGTCCAACCCGAATTTTACAGGCCCGGTGAAGAAGAACACCAGGGCAAGCAAGGCAAATAAAAAAGGATGCTGGTCTTCATAATAAAATTTGCCACTGGCAACTTTAAAGCACACAAACATCATATCGACGAACATGAACAAAGCAGACAGTCTCGTTAATAAGCCAAGGGCAAGGAAAATTCCGGTCACCAACTCAAGACCTTTGCCAAGGTATATCATAAATTTTGGTGCGGGCAGGCTTTTTATGGAATCCCACCCCAAGTAATTGTTCATGATATCGATTTTAAAAATTTCCAGCCCGTGATATGCCATCAGCAATCCCGTGATGATGCGAAGCATGACAAGACCGTTGCTTTGCCAGAGTGGTGCCGCTGATAACAGTTTATTCATTTTTATGAATTTTAATTGCTGCAATATCTTTCCCCGCCTTTCAAAATTTTATAGGGCTGTTCTATTTTTTCTGCCTCTTTAATAAATTCGTTCACATCAGCGGTATCTTTTGCTGTGCTGGGCGTCTTCGCCCTGCATTTTTATTTTATCGCCTCCGGCGATTACACGATAGCCTGTGCTTTGCGGGGCGTCATCGCCCCGCACTACTATTTTTTCGCCTCCGGCGACTATATTATAATTAATACAAAAAATCAATTTCCGCTATTCCTTTTCCTGTTATATAATTTGATGCGCTTGAGTACAGGAAATGTTCCGGTTTTTCCACCCATCCGGCTCTTACAGGGTTCTCATGAATATAGTTAAGCTTGGTCATTAAAAACTCATGAGATGTAATTTCTTCCGGATGACTGCCACTCACCCATATTTTGAACTCCTTATTCTGATTGGTTTTGTTAGCATAAAACCGGAACATGTGTAACAACCAGTCTTCCCTGCTTTCATTTTCCCTTTTAATCATTTCCACAAACTCCTTTGTACAAAAGGATTTGAAATCCCTCAATGTATCGCTTAACTGTCCACACCTGGATTGCCAAATCACATGTACGTGATTGGTCATGATGACAAATCCACCTACCGACAATTCCTTTTTTTCCCGGCAATAATGCATATTCTTCAGAAATACATCCCTGTATATTTTTCTGCTGAACAAATCAATCCAACCAACAACCGTAAAAGTCATAAAGTGCAATCCAAACTGATCTCTAATTTTATAGCCACTAGAAAATTCATACCTCATAAGCTTTTAATTCAGCAGTTAATATAGTATGTCGCCGGAGGCGAAAGAATAGTCGCATGAAGCGAAGACGCTTCATGCAGCCCCATTTAATTGCTATCAAATCTTTCTCCCCCTTTCAAAATTTTATACGGTTGATCTATTTTTTCTGCCTCATTAATAAATTCATTCACATCAGCAGTATTAAAAGTAAACAAATCGTAGTGACAGGGAATTACATATTTTGCGCCCATCTCTTTCCCCAATACAGCAGCTTCTTTACAATCCAGGTTACCCGCAACCTTTCTTTCAGGTTTGTTCCCATTAATAGGGAGTAACGCGACGTCTGCTTCAAAAGGTTTCAATAAATCACTCATGCCTTCAAACCATAATGTATCACCGCTATGATAAACAGCATGTCCGTCAAACTCAACCACGTAACCCATGAATTTACAATTGCCTGATTCGTCCCTTTCTATTTCATTGTGGCTGGCGGGAATGCCATGAAAAGTAAATCCATCCATTGTTACCTGCTTGCCATCATTTAATCCAAGCGGAAAATCTTTTTCACATTCCACCCGCCCGGAGACAAATTCCCTGTTGGCTTCCGGGATGACAAATTTTATTCCGGGGTTGTTTTTCAAAACTGGCATTAACGTTTCCGCATCAAGGTGATCGGTGTGATTATGGCTTGATGTGACAACTGTAATATTTCTAAGCAACCCAGGTTTTATTACCAGTTCACTCATCCTGGTATGCGGCTTATCAGTTGAAGCATACTTTTTTGTTAACGAATCAGACAGGTAAGGATCAAGCAATGCTCTTTTCCTTTTCCACTGCAGTAAAAAGCCGCTCTGTCCCAGCCACCATAAGTGAAAATGATTGTCGTCAGTTAGTAATGAATCCATTTCTGCAACAAGTTCTTCATCTTTCTTTATAGCTGGAATCAGGTTCATTCAATACAGGCCTTAGTCAAAATACCAATTACAAGAAACAGGAACCAAATAAATCAAAAGTTAGTCGCCGCGTTTCTTTAGAATTGTAGTAAAAACTAAAATAAATTCTTTAGCTTCCTGCCGCAAATAGTTTCTTTCATCCTCCATTTCCTTTGAATTATCTGTTATAACGAGCTGTAGCCAATACGATGACTCCTTTGTTTCTCTTCTGCATGTCTTTATTTTCATTTTAAAATCTTTATCTCCGATGCTTTCATTTGCCTCAATATAATTAGCGCCGGGTGAACTTCCTGATCTTATTAATTGTGTTATATACTCTGCATTCGCAACGTTCTTAGGCAATTTCAAACAAAAATTCCTGACCCGTTCTGCAAATAAAGCCGTTCGTTCCTCCAGATCATACTTTTTATTTTGCTCAATCAAACTAGTAATTTTTTATGCTTTCAATTTGTATTTTTTTTGTTTCTTGAAGCTTGTTTCTTGGTGCTTATCTCAATTTTAGGATGCATTTTTACAGACTTTCCCTTACTTTTTTTGCTCCCTTTACCATGTTGATCAATTTTTGTCTGGAAGCCCATCTTGCTGTCTGGCTCAACCCGCAATCAGGGGCAACTGATAATTTTTCTGCGGGAATATATTTCAGACATCGTTGTACTCTTTCGGCCACATCGTCCACAGTTTCAATATAGTAATTTTTCACATCAATGATCCCGACGGCAACATGCATTTTTTCGGCAAATGTTTTGAGCAATTCTATCTCTGCAAATTCCCGGTTAGCCATTTCAATATGTATTTCATTTACGTTCAGCTCCAAAAAATCGGGTAGCATTGGTTTAATGCTCCTGTAACCAACCGGTCGACCTTTAAAATTTCCAAAACATAAATGAGTGCTTAGATTGCATTTACCGACAACGGGCTTTATGGTGCGGTTGAAGATATCAACAAACCTTTTGGTATCTTCCTTATAAGCATAACAACTCATCGAAGGCTCATCAACTGTTATTTCTGTACATCCTTCAGCTACCAGTGCCTCCAGTTCACTACGCACAATCGGTAGCAAAGCTTCAGTAATTGAATAGCGGTCCTTATACTTTTCGTTGGGCATTAATCTGCCACTCAATGTATAGGGCCCAGGCACACTCGCCTTTAAGGTGGGTCCGGCAGGTGCCAACTTTTTCAATCGCAAAAATTCTTTGACAGCCCCTAATCCCTTTGGTGCAACCAGTTCGCCAACAATATTATTTTTCCCCCGCTGATCATGCGCCGCCGGCCCAAACTTCCTCGTTTCGGTTTCATTTTTTTCAATTCCATTTATATACCCATAAAAGGATAAATTAAAGTCTAACCGTGTCTGTTCTCCGTCAGTGATTACATCAAGTCCTGCGTTTACCTGGTCGTGTATGGCAGCGATCACGGCATCTTCAATCATCTCCTCAATGTCTGCAGGCCCAAACTGCTGAAGGTTTTGTGTGGCAAACTCAAGCCAGCCCGGAAATGGATAGCTGCCAATAACGGTTGTGCGAATGGGGATTGTCTGCATGCTGATTGTCATTTTTATTCCGTAAAAGAATATAATAGTCGGGGGTTGTTAAAGAATAGCTGGTCGTAATAATTTATCAGACCCATTTTCTTCAAATCACTTTTAAATGTAGTTAATAAATAAGTTAGACCCGGCTGGCCGCCATAAGATTTCCAATAGGTATTCCTTGCCATATCCATACCGAGCACAATTCGATCTCCATAGTCAGGAAGCAGCTGCTTCAACAACTCATAAGTAAAATTTTCTTCGCCTGGCTTCCATCGAAAATGACTGTCGTATTCCACATAAGTACCCATTTGCATAAAGTCTCTATGCCAGGCCAGGTCTTTGCATTTGTCAACATGCGATATAACTACATGTTGCAGGTTTGCTCCCAATTTATAAAAAAGATCTACTTGCGCCACGGCATGTTTGCCGCTATTGGTATGAGTTAAAATCGGCACCCCCGTTTGCAGGTGCGTGTTCACGACGGCATGAAAAATTTTTTCCTGGTGTGGAGTAATGGGTTCATCTCCGGTCGCCAGTTTGACCAGGCCTGCTTTATGTGCTGTTCTCTTTACTATGGGACTACCATAATCATATTCGTCAATTCCTTCTTCCACATCTTTAATAAACAAGTCAGTCAGTTCATTTTCCGATAAATGGTAGCGCCAATGATTCGGGGGATAATATATTTCGAGATGAATGCCGGTGGGAGCAATAATATTCACATGGCTCCGTCTTGAAACTTCAGCCAGTTTTGGTACGCTCCGTCCGCAATTGGCCGGCATGGTATCAACCAATGTTCTGCCACCTTTTGCATAAAATTCCGTCAGCTCTTCACTAATCTTAACCGTATCATTTAAAATAAAATCTTTATTGGCAATTGTAGGAAAGCTTTCTTCTATCACTACATGCTCATGAGAATAAGTGAGACCCATTTCATGGGGCGAAATATCCCCGAGCACTGTTCGTACAAATGACATGGTTTGTTGTTCGGATATAAATAGTTAATGAATTATACAGGTCGTGATTTTTTTGGCAAATTATTCATCCATCCTTCTCTGCTTATATCTGCAACAACATCCGGCATCTCGAGTATCTGTCCCACCTGGTACAATTCACTTTGAAGTTGCTGCACGTTAATATTCCTTGCATCAATATCATTTTGTAAAGATTGTACAGCGGCAAAGCCGGCTGCCTGTCCCATACTCATTGTCTGCGCCATGGAACGACAGGATGCATGCGCATCATGCGTCGCGGAAAAGCAACGTCCCACCACCCAGGCATGGGAACTATTTTTCGGAACAATCGTACCATAGGGCACGCCGTAAGCGCCATAATTGATCACGTATTCCCAGTATGTTTCATCCTCACCGTCCTTTCCTTTCCGGTGGTCTTCAATCGGAGCACCGCAGAGAAAAATTGCATCCCCCGGTATGGTACCATTCATGCATTCTTCCTTTGTCAAACGATGTTCACCATAAACTCTGCGTGTTTCCCGCACACCTATCTGGTGTGACAAACCAATAATTTTTGAATGCTCATAACCGGGCACTGCATCACGAAAAAAATTCTCGTAAATAAACGATTGCCGCCTGCCTTCTATTTCTGCACGGGTAAGCTCTTCTGCATTCAGTGGGTGGAGGTCTGCAACTTTTACTGCCACCGTAGAAATACATTTTGGCATACACATTTCATGTGCTGAACCTTCTTTACGCGGCAGCGGATGTGTACTTTTTTCTATCGCTTCTTTCATTTTTGCTTTCAGCATTTTGCCACCGCCTGCTTTTACGTAGGCATCATTGTCAACATTGCACATACGAAACGTTGTGGTCATGCTTTGCGCAGGCTCAGACTCGCCGGCCAATTCGAAATCATAACCCGCCAGGAAACAAAAATCTGCATCGCCGCTTGCATCAATCACGCGACGTGCAGCAACCTTGTAAAAGCCACTTTTGTTCCAAAAAATGCATATTATCCTTTCCTGCTCTTCTTTTACCACATCCACCAAATGAGTGTGCAATAAATATCTAATACCGGCCTGCTGTATTAAATTGTCCCAAACATATTTCAGGCGTTCGGGATTATAATTGACGCCTGTTCCTGCCCCATACGTATTTGGCCTGAGAAATACATCATTTGTCCTGCAAAGTTCATTCACTACTTTATCCGGCAGGCCTCCTACGATTTTTTTGGGTGCGTCACCCGGTGTAAAAAAGCCATAGAACGTGTCCAGCATCTGCGTGGAAGTGCCGCCGGGAAAACCATACCGTTCCACCAGCATCACAGAGAAATCTTTCTTCATAGCCGCAGCAAGAGCTGCTATGCAACCTGCTGACCCTGCCCCAACCACCAGGATATCTGTTTCTGCAAGTAAAGGAAGTTTATTATGATTGATAATATCGTACAAAATGCCTATTCTTTATTTTGAGAAACATAACTGGGATGCCCCACTTTGGCGTAGAGGTTTGCCATACGGTGTGCATGTTCATCATAAGCCGCTTCAAACAACGCAGTTGCCTTTTCGACACCCACAATTGATGCCGCCGTAAGCACTTTTGGAGGGTGGCCGGCCGCTGTGAGCAGACTTGCCAATTCCGCTTTAATGCAGTTTATAAGCATTACGCCGCCCACCGTAGAACCCGGCGCTACGGGTGTTTCCAAACCATCTATATAAATCATGGAATCACCAACAGGTGCACCGGAATCTAAAATGATATCAGCAAAGTCACCCAATTTTTTCCCATCACTTCGTTTACTTGCACTTTGCTCTGAATGTATTTTTGTGATTAACGCTACTACCTTTATTTTTTTTTGCTGAAATAATTCTGCCATTTCTATGGGAACAATATTAGTTCCGCTCGAAGAGATGATTAATGCACAATCCAAAGCCGACAAATCGAAATTGCGTAAAATTCGTTCTGCAAACCCCGGAACATTTTCCAAAAACATCGCCTGTCTCTGGCCATTGGCGCCAATAACCAGGTTATGAAAAGAAAGTGACAATTCGACGATCGGGTTGAAGCCGGGAAATGAACCATAACGGGGCCACATTTCTTCCACCATGATCCTGCTATGACCTGAACCGAATACGTGAACCATCCTGCCTGCCAAAATAGTCTGCGCAAACCATGTGGCTGATTGCTGAATTAATTGTTCCTGTGCTTTTACTTTCTCAAGGATTGCAGCACATTTATCCAAATACGATTCTGTAATGCTCATAAAAAATATTTTTATTCCTTTGAGGAACCCGTAAAAGTCATAGCAAAACAGGCGGCACCAATGGCGCCTGCCATATCACCATATGTGGCTTTTACAATTGGTGTTTTATTACCTCCCGGACGCCACTCATACTGAGCCATGTAATCATTCAGGAGATCAAACAAATCATTGCCTGCCTGTGTAATGCCGCCGCCCAATACAATTACTTCAGGCGAAATCATATTAGCAATAGAAGCAAGCCCGAGTGACAACTGCCTTACCGATTTATGCCAAATATTTTTTGCATCGTCATCACCACCTCTGTACGCCTCAATCAATTGTTGTGTTGATACAAATTTTCCCTTGCTTCTTTTTTCAACGGTGTAGTTACCAATACATTCTTCCAGGCTACCCGGCATTCCGGTGACGCCACAGTCTCCCTGATCATCAATTACCATGTGGCCAAAATGACCCGCTTTGTTAAATGCTCCCTGGTAAGGCTTTCCGTCGATCAGGATGGCGCCCCCAACCCCTGTTCCCAGTGTCAGCATCACCACATTCTTTTTGTTTTTTGCTGCACCAAATTTTGCTTCTCCCAACATGGCGGCGACCGCATCGTTCAAAACGTAAGTTGGGTGTTGCAAAAAGTCAGACCAGTTAAAATTCTCCAGTCCCTGCATTCTCCCCGGCATAAAGGCAATGGCTGTATTTTTTTCATTGGGTAATCCGGGCGCCGACAAACCAATTTTAAAATCGACTGTTTTCAAAATACTTTGTAATTCTTTCACTGAGGTCGCAACTGCATTTTTCCATCGCTGGTCATTACCATCATTGGTGGATTGATAATTTTCATATAGTACATTTCCGGAGGCATCTATAGCCACTGCTTTTATCCTTGTACCGCCCAAATCAATACCTATGGCTAACGAATTCATTTGTTTTTTATAAGAATCTATTTTTTCGCCTTAGCCAGTCAACATAAAAACCGTGGGCTAAAGGCATGTTTAACGTTACTTCTTAACTCTGCCCTGAAGAGCCGGCAGTAATTCAGCTAATTTGTCCTTCACTGATACTCCATCCCCCATCTACCGAAACAACCTGGCCCGTCGTAAATTTTGACTGATCGCTCATAAAATATACCGACAATCCATCCAGGTCATCCGGTTGGCCGACCCGTCCACCATCCAGTGGCTGTTTTGATTTGATGAATGATACAATTGATTCATCCTTTGCTGCCCGTTGCGCCATAGGCGTTTCGACCAATGCCGGTGCAATTACATTCACACGAATGTTATCTTTCGCATAGTAAGCGGCCACAGATTTTGTGAACCCTATGACAGCAGATTTAGCCGCCGCATATGCATGGGTAGAAAAATAATTGGGTGACGGTGAATAGCCGAGGACCGACCCCATATTTAAAATCGTTCCGCCCTTTCGCAATTCGAGGAATTTTTTAATCGCCGCCTGGTTGGAAAGCATCAGCGATGTAAGATTCAACTCCAAGGTTTTATTCCACCCCTCCAGGGTCAATGTATCCAGGGGACCATCTCCCATTTTTCTTCCGCTGCCACCAGCCACATGATATAGGCCATCAAAGCCCCCATAATGGCTGATACAGGTATTGATAGCATTTATTGCCGTATCCGCATTAACAGCATCCGCAACTATAGCTTCTGCATGGTTTCCTAACAATTGCTTTGCTGACTGGGAACTTTCGGCATTTCTGCCGACTACTATAATGTTAGCGCCGTTTGACACAAATGCTTTTGCAGCCGACAATCCAATGCCGGTAGTGCCCCCAATGATTACAATACTTTTATTTTTCAATAAGCTCATCGTCAAATGGTGCTATACAACTGGCCATTTGAATTTAGATTGCAACATCACTCTTCTGCCTGTTGTTCCCGATTCCCTCGTTGCTTCGATCACTTCCAACACATGCAATGCATGCTCCACATTGATCAGAGGCTCTGTTCCTTTTACTAATGCTTCTGAAATTTTAGATGCTCCTTCCTGCCAAACATAAGTTTCGGGATCCGGCACAAATCGTTGGGTTTTTTCATTATCATGCGTAGCCATATCGACACCATGCGGAGCCCAGTCATAACCTGCCATTGCCATATTACCGTGGGTTCCCCAAACCTGGATAGTTGGTTTTTCCTGCCCTGTGCCTTCATGACCATAAGGATCAAAATAATTAAAGCCCGATTGCACATGAGAGATCACTCCATTTCCGTGATCCATTAAGAGCATGGCATTATCTTCCGCCTCCACTTTTATTTTTCCTTTATTATCTACCGTTCTCTCCGGTGTTACGATGCTTGTCATTGCCACCACACTTTGTGCCGGGCCCAGCAATCCCGTTAACGTAGCAATATTATATACTCCCAGGTCAGGTAAGCTGCCTCCACCTTTTTCATAAAAGAATGCTGACCAGGTGGGGCCTGTATGCCCATAATGCGCATGTGCACAGGAAACTTTTCCAAGCTTTCCTTCCTGTATCGCTTTCGACATGAATGCAAACTGCGGGCTATTGACCACTGCAGGTGCTCCCCATATTCTCAATTTTTTACTCTTCGCAAAATCCAATAATGCTTTACCGTCTTTATAGGTATTTGCCATCGGCTTTTCACTCCAAACGTGTTTGCCTGCATTCAATGCAATCTTGTTCAGGCGACCATGCTCCTGCATATCAGTCAGGACGACCAGTAAATCAAAAGCAGGCCCGGCCAGTTGTTGATCAATATGTGGATATTGATTAGCAACGTTGAATTCAGTACCCCTTTTTTTGGCTCTTTCAGGTATGATGTCACAAACGCTTACAAGCTCAACAAAAGGCGCCTTTGAAAGATGCGGAAGATATACACCCGATACGCTGCCGCAACCTATTACAGCAACTCTTGTTTTCTTATCCGGCTTAGTTAATGCAAAACCTTCCAGCGATGACAGCAATACTGCCGCACCAGCCATTGCAGTATGTTGCAGAAATTTTTGTCTTGATATGTTGTCCATAACGAATAATTTTTACTGTTTACAATTTTTGTTTTCTTATCAGGTGACTGCCGGCTCCGGGCAAAGATATGCAGACGAAAGACTGTCGGACCTGCCTGTACTGAAACGCTGACAGTCCCAAATATTCCTGTTATTTGTTACTTAATCCACGGGCTGGTAAAACCTAACTTCTTCATCCCATTTTGAATATCCGGTATTTTCATAAAAAGCTTCCATAACAAACCTGTCCTATAGTTTTCAATCATAACAACGATGGGCCCCTGGTCAATGGCAAGATGACTTTTAGCATACCAGTTATGATGAATGCTGAAACCATCCACGAAACCATAATTACTCCATATCTTATCGCCGAGGTCATAATAGAAATAACGCAGCGCCTCCATACTCTCTTTGGGAGTGTAGGGCATTGACGAAATTGCGGCCGTTGGTTGAATCACTCCAAAATCGTTCTGCGGACTATGAGCTACATAGCCTTTGTAGCTGTCACCCGCAGTAAGGCCCCAGCAAACAGCACTATAGCCTTTGTACTGTTTAGGGTTCTCCATGCAATAAGCCCGGTTGATAAGCGTATGATTTTTCACCTGTAAAAAATAGTCGTTCCCGAGTGAATCTTTCAGCCCGTTGGGATCAATACCCTGGAAGGTGTACTGTTCAAAGAAAAGCGGTCCTCCTTTGTCTTCGTGATAATTGCCAAGGGGTAAGACATAGCCATAATATTCTCTTCCATTTTTAAACCCCTGGCTACCTACCCAGCTCCCATCATACGCCGCCTTTGAAATTCCTTTATTGGGTGAAGAGGCCGCCATGATATAAGTGATCAGGCATTCGTTCCATCCCCAAACAGGAAAATTCATATCAAAGCCATTGTTGGGACTCCAATGCCAGAATAATTTATTTTGCCCGTTTGTAAACCAGTTCCAGTTGGCAGCGCCCCACATCTGGTTGGCTCTTTTA
>Ga0137431_1000303_pt1 | contig 19423 bp, 14 predicted proteins | sample EasRivERMZT800_2_FD_104646 | JGI IMG/M metagenome (GOLD analysis project Ga0137431, IMG submission 104646) | Soil microbial communities from meander-bound floodplain in the East River, Colorado, USA - East River MetaG ERMZT800_2 | ecosystem: Environmental > Terrestrial > Soil > Floodplain ... | reverse complement strand
CCTGAGCGCCGGGGCGGTGTCGCGGTATCTGGCCGATCGGCGGGCCGGTGTGAAGCGAACCCGTCCTGATGGTGCGCGGGTCGTGAAAAAGTCCCTGAGCGCCCGATCGTCGAATCACTATCTCGCGGCCTGCAAGTCCTTCGGAAACTGGCTCGTCAGGGAACGTCGATTGTCGGAAAACCCGCTTGCGCACCTGTCCGCCTTGAACGCGAAAGCCAACCGCAAGCACGTGCGGCGGGCGTTGGAACCGGATGAAGTGCGGATGCTATTGACCGTCACGCGGGCGCGGCATGTACTGCAAGGCATGACCGGTGAGAATCGGTATTGGCTCTACCGGCTCGCGGTCGAAACCGGTCTGCGGTCGAACGAGCTGCGAAGCCTGACGCGGGCGAGTTTCAACCTGAACAACTCGGAGCCGACGGTCACGATTGACGCGGCAAATGCCAAGAATCGGCGGGCGGCCACGTTGCCGCTGCGGCCTGACACGGCTGCGGAGCTGCACGGGTTCATCGGCACCAAACACCCCACGGCCAAGGCGTTCCGAATGCCGCGTCCCGAAAACGTGGTCGTGGCCCTGCGGTCCGATCTTGAAGCGGCGGGAATACCCTACGCCGACGATACGGGCCGCGTGGTCGATTTTCATGCACTCCGCGTGACGTGCGCTACGCTTTTGCTCCGGTCCGGCGTGGACATTCGCACGGCCAAAGAGCTAATGCGTCACGCCACGATTGCGATGACGGCAGACGTGTACGCTTGCACGTTGCGCGGGTCACTCGCGGACGCCGTAGGTCGGTTGCCCGACCTGTCTACGCCGATGCGAGAAACCGCCGTTGCCACGGGGACCGATGACGCCGATCCTGACTCGGCGTTTTGCTTGGCGCGACGGGGCGCTTTTCACAGCAAGGCGGTGCGCAGCGGTACAATGAACACCGCGAATATCGGTGAACCGCAACCACTTAGAAAGACGGGAACTTACGACGCAACCGGGCGCGATACCGTGCATGGCGTTGCACCCGATATCCGCTCTGTGAATTCACCCCCAAGGGGATTCGAACCCCTGTCGCCGGCATGAAAAGCCGGTGTCCTAGGCCTCTAGACGATGGGGGCTTACCAGGCAATCAAGTCGCCGCGCCGAGCGCCGTACTGTAACATCTCGCCGGTCGGCGGCAACCGTGGGGAACAAAACGAAATCTGGTCGTGCGCAGTTCCATCGCATGAGCCACGTCAACGATACGCAAAACACTAGACGTAACGGATGCCCGGTTTCGGCGTGGTTGGTGAAGCCACTCTTCCGTCGCGGTCCGGGCGTCAGAGTCTTAGGCCGGGGTTCATCGGTTTCGCTGATCCCTTTCATGTTGACGGTGGTCGGCTGTGAACGAACGGGTCGCTCAGATTCGGGAGCGGTGGCCGAGCGAGCACTGGTTGTCTATTGCAGTGTGGACGAGGTATTCGCCAAAGGCGTGCTCCAAGACTTCCAGAATAGAACGGGAGTAGCTGTACGCCCGGCCTTTGATTCGGAAGCGGGCAAGACCACGGGCTTGATCCAGCGGATTGTCGCCGAAGCCGACGCCGGCCGCCCGCGCGGCGATGTACTCTGGTCGAGCGAAGTCTTCAACACGATTCAACTGGCCCGCCGAGGATTGCTCGAATCCTATGAATCACCGGTTGCGGCCGACATTCCAGAGCGATTTCGCGATCCCGGTCACCGATGGACTGGCGTGTCGGTTCGAGCGCGAGCGTTGGCGTTTGATCCGAAGAGGGTAAACGTATCCGAGCTGCCGACTCAATGGCAAGAATTGGCGCAGTCGAAATTCGCCGGGCGAACAGCCATGGCCAACCCTCTGTTCGGTACGACGCGGGGTCACGTGGCGGCGATGTTCGCCATGTGGGGCCCAGAGGCCGGCCGCCGCTTTCTCCATGAGATTCGGGAAGGCGGCGTCAGAATCGTGGATGGAAACAGTGCGGCGGTCCGAGCACTCATCGCGGGTCAGGTGGAATTCGCGATGACCGACACCGACGACGTATGGGTCGCGCAACGTGCCGGTGCGTCGATCGACCTTCGATATCTTGACATGGGCGCCGGCGGAACGTTGGTGATCCCGTGCACGGTCGCGATAATTAAGGGCGGGCCCAACGGGACGCTCGCTCGGCAACTCGTTGATTATCTCCTGTCCGCCGATGCCGAACGGATGTTGGCTCAAAGCGATTCCCGAAATGTCCCGGTGCGCGAGGCGCTGCGGAAGGAACTCGGGATGGATTGGTCGGCGGAAAGTGTCGTTGACTATCCAACCGTGACCAACGCCATGGAAGAATCCATTGCCGCGGTCCGTGATATTCTGATCCGATGACTCAAGGTTTTCGCCACCGCGGCGCTGGCATGGTTCTAGCAGGGATCGCCGTCGGAATCGGATTGGGTTTATTCCTAGCCGCGATCGTGTGGCCCACCGTGGCGCTGGCTTGGCGGACGATCGGCGAAGGATGGGGGGCTGATTCGTCCGTGGTGCCATCGGTGCGCCAATGGGGACTGTTGTGGCATTCGACGTGGATGGCGGCGACCGCGGCGTGCCTGGCCACGGCGCTGGCGATGCCGGCGGCGATTGCGCTTCGGTCCCTTGAGGAGAGCCGTTGGAGAATTCTTGCGTGGTGCGGCGTTGCGGCGAGCCTGCTGTGCCCATCAACGGTTTTGGCATTCGGATGGGACCGATTGCTTGGGCCGACTCGACTGGATCCGAGCGTCCGATGCATGGCGATGTGGTCTCTTTGGTGCTGGCCACTGGCCGCACTCCTAATCTCTTCGCGGTTGGCCGAGACTCGTGGACGAGGCGCCGAGGCGGCCATGCTGGAAACGACACGCGGGCGGGTTTTTTGGCACATAGTCTTACCCGTTCTTCATCGTCCGATCGGCGTGTCCTTGGTCCTGCTATTCGCGGTGTTTTTCACGGATTATGGAACTCCCCATGCCTGCGGTCTTCCGGTCTACGCCACGGAATTGTTGGGCTGGGCGGCCAGCTCCCCACGCATCGCTGATACGCTTTTTCCCGCACTCCCAAGCGTCGGGATCACGCTGCTGGCGGTGTGTTGGATGTTCAAATCGATCGGCACATTCGGCCAACCCTCCGGAACGAATGACTCCGGCGTCGGTTCCACGTCGGCGCTCCATACCCGAATGAAGATCGTTCCAGCCACGGTCCTATGGATCACCCTGATTGTTATTTCGTTCTTGGTGCCCGTGGGTGTCTTAGCACTGCGGCGCGATCTCTCTGCATCTCTAGTCGCGGCGTGGACGACCTATCGAGTCGACCTTTTTGGGACGCTGGTCACTGGGGCGATTGCGGGAATCGGTGCGACGTGGATGGGACTCTGCCTGGTCCGCCTCGGTGCGATTGGATACGTGTGCGTCGTTTGGACACTCGCTCTAGGGGTGTTACCCGGCGCGATTGTGGGACTCTCGCTTTTTGCAGCCTATGGCAATCCTGCCTTCGCCGTGCTGTTTGACCATTGGCCCATTGTGGCACTCGCCTGGGTGACCCGTTTCGGGTGGGTGGGAGCATTGGCCGGGCTGGTCGCCGCGCGGTCGGTTCCCAACCAACTCACGGAACAGGCCGAAACCGACGGCGCGTCCCCGCTCCAAGGTCTCCTACACGTACGCATACCGATGATCTTGCCGACTCTCGTGGGATCAACGACCATCATCCTGGCGCTTTCGACGGGGGACATCGCCGCTACGTCGCTGGTTCGTGTACCCGGCTTCAACCCCATTTCGCTTGTTCTTTTGGAGAAGTTTCATCGTTTTGAAGACGGAATGCTCGTCGCCCTGAGCGTCTGGCTGGTGGGCGTCAGCATGGCCAGCGCGGGTGTGGTAGCGGTGATCCTTGCCCGATCGAGGCGGGGGGCCCGCTGGTGAAAGCCGGCTTGGATGGCGTCGAACGCCGGGCTACACAGCCCCAACGAATCTTGTACAATGCCCCGCGTTGGTATCGACGAGCGTGCAAGGGCACGTTGGATCACGATCGCCCAGACGCCCGACTCAGCTCGGCGCGTTTCGTAAGCTATTGCCATTACGATAGATAGAGGGTCTCCAGGTGCCGCGGACCACATTCAAGATCAAGGAAAAGGTCGAATGCCTCTCGATATTGGACGCCAGCGGCAAGGTGGACGAGGCCCTCGATCCCAAGCTCAACGCTGACAAGTCCCTCGAACTGTACAAACTGATGCTCTCGGCCCGCCGCATCGATGAACGCTGCATCAACATGCAGCGACAGGGGCGCATCGGCACCTACGGGCCATGTCGCGGTCAGGAGGCGGCACATTGCGCGGCCACGTTCGTCATGGAGCCCGCCGATTGGGTGATCCACGCATACCGTGAACCTGGCTCGTTCTATCATCGCGGCTGGCCGCTGGAGACCGTTCTGAAGTTTTGGGGCGGGTACGAGGAAGGATGCCGCCCGCCGGACGGTGTGAACGATCTACCAATCGCCGTGCCCATCGCCACTCAATGCCTGCATGCGATGGGTATCGCGTGGGGTATGAAACTGCGCGGCGACAAGCACGCGGTGCTCAGCTACTGCGGCGACGGGGGCACGAGCGAGGGCGACTTCCACGAGGCCCTGAACTTCGCGGGCGTTTTCCAGTTGCCGGTCATTTTCCTGGTGCAGAACAACCACTGGGCGATCTCCTGCCCTCGCGACAAGCAGACGGCATCGGCCACCATCGCCCAAAAGGCGATCGCGTACGGGTTCGACGGTCTGCAATTGGACGGCAACGATCCACTCGCGGTGTACGTGGGAGTCAAGGAGGCCGTTGACCGGGCGAAGAAGGGCGGTGGTCCGGCGCTGATCGAAGCGGTGACTTATCGAATGAGCGTTCACACCACTGCCGACGACCCCACGAAATACCGCTCGGACGAAGAGGTCAAGAAATGGGAAAAACTAGACCCGATCGTTCGGTATCAGAAATACCTGGTGAAACGAAAGGTACTTGATGACAAGCTGATCGACGAAATCGAGAAGGACGTCTTGGCGGATGTGGCCGCTGCGGTCGAACGATACGAGGCCGGTCGCGACGTTGATCCGCTTGATTGCTTCTCTTACATGTATAAGGAACTGCCGGCGGAACTCATCGCCCAGCGTGAGGAGTTCCGGGCGTGCCTGGAACGGGAGCACGTTGGCCGCGGACACTGACGGGCGAAGTTAGAACGGAAGTCGGCTTATGGCCTTAATGAATATGGTCGGCGCATTGAACCTCGCGATGGACGAGGCCCTTCGAGAGGACGATCGTGTCGTCCTGCTCGGCGAGGACATCGGACAGGACGAGGGGGTCTTTCGAGTTACAGCCGAACTCCTCAAGAAACATGGACCAAACCGGGTCATCGACACCCCGCTGGCCGAGGCCGCCATCGCGGGGGGTGCCATCGGGATGGCCCTGTACGGACTGATCCCCGTCGCGGAAATGCAGTTTTCCGGGTTTTTCTATCAGGCGTTCCATCAGGTTGAGCAGCACGTGTCGCGGTTCCGCAACCGAACGCGCGGGCGGTTCGGGCTTCAAATGGTGATCCGCATGCCCTATGGGGGCGGGATTCGGGCGGTCGAGCACCACAGCGAAAGCCGCGAGGCGTACTACGCTCACACGCCCGGCATTCAGATGGTCATTTGTTCAACGCCGCGCAACGCTCGGGCACTGCTTCGATCGTCAATCCTCAGCCCCGACCCGGTGATCTTCTTTGAGCCCAAGGCGGTGTACAGAGCCTTCAAGGAAGAAGTGCCCGAGGAGCCGGAGACCCTGCCCATCGGTAAGGCTCAAGTCGTGCGCGAAGGAAATGACCTCACGTTCTTCTCGTACGGGGCGATGATGCGCCCGACTCTCGAAGCCGCCGACGAGTTGGCCGAGCACGACGGCGTCTCCGTCGAAGTCGTCGATTTGCTGACCGTGTCACCGATGGACACCGAGACCATCACACAGTCGGCCTCGAAGACGGGGCGGGTCGTAGTGATCCACGAAGGCCCGAGAACTTGCGGCGTCGGCGCGGAGATCATCGCCCGAATCGTCGAACATTCGCTGATGCACTTGGAAGCGCCGATCCGCCGGATCACCGGTTTCGACGTGCAGTTTCCCTACTTCGCGCGGGAACGGGCGTACCTGCCGAACGCGGATCGGATCGCCCACGCGGCGCGGGAAGTGCTCGCGTTCTAAAAATGATCTTCGGCACGTTTCGGAGTGTTGAATATGCCTAGGAACTTCATCCTCCCTGATCTCGGTGAGGGAATCACCGAAGCCCAGATTATCCGAGTCCTCGTCAAACCCGGCGAACGAGTGGCCGAGGACCAGGCCCTCATGGAGGTCGAAACGGACAAGGCCGCCGTGGAAATTCCCTCGCCGTACGCGGGAATCGCCACGACGGTTCACGTGAAAGAAGGTCAGACGGTCAACGTCGGCGACGTCGTAGTCAGTTTCGACGACGGCGCAGCGACTCCGGCGCCGCCCGCAAAATCAGCCCCCGCCAAGGCTTCGGCGGCGGTTTCGACCACGGCCGCAAGGTCGGCCGGTTCCCAAGCTCCGCCTGCCCCCTCGCGGACGGCTGTTACGATGACCGAGGCCCCGCCGGCTCATTTATCCCCGGTCGGGCGGGTGACGACCGCTCCGGCCGCTCCGGCGGTGCGAAAGGTAGCACGCGAACTGGGTATCGATCTGGATACGGTTCCCGGCACCGGACCCGGCGGCCGCGTTACGCGTGAGGACGTGGAAGAATTCGCCAAACGCGGTCCGGGCGCGGGAAAAGCGACACCGGCACCGACTGGGCGTCCGGCCGCTCCCGCGGCGCCACTTTCGCCGACTAAGGCTCGTCCGCCGGCGGGACCGCCGCCGGGTATTGCCGATGCCGACAAATGGGGGCCGATCCGCCGCGAGCCGCTGACCCAGATCCGCAAGACCATTGCCAACCAGATGTCGCGATCCGCGTTCACCGCCGTTCACGTGACCCACGGTGACTTCGCCGACATCACCGAGCTGGAACGGGTCCGTAAGCATCTGAACCAACTGACCGACAATGACCCGAAGCTCACGGTCATGACCTTTGTCATTCGTGCCACCTGCCTGGCACTCCGAAAGCACCCGGTCTTCAACGCCAGCTTCGACGACGAAGGCGGGCAGATTATTTACAAAGACTACGTAAATCTCGGAATCGCCGTGGACACCGAGCGCGGCCTGATCGTGCCGGTGATCCGCAACGCCGACACCCTGGGCCTGCGGGGCATCGCCGCCGCCCTGCGCAGCATCGCCGACCGCATCCGGGCGAATCAGTTCGCTATCGAGGACCTGCGCGGCGGCACCTTTACGATCACGAACGTGGGCGCCCTCGGCGGCACGTTCAGCACCCCGATTATCAACTTCCCCGAAGTGGCCATCCTGGGGCTAGGCCGGTCGAAATGGACCCCCATCGTCAAGGACGAGAAGATCGTCCCGGCGTTGATGATGCCGATCAACCTTTCGTTCGACCACCGGGCGACGGACGGGGCGAACGCCGCCCGCTTCTGCGGCGATCTCCTCAGCTATCTGGAAAACCCGACGAAAATGTTGTTGGACTAATGGTGTCTTAGCCGAACCGTCCGCTGAGCGCATCAAGGAAGGGTCGCGGCACAAAGGAGTTTTTGCGCGATGGTCGTCGGTGAATTCACCCAAGAAACGGATCTACTGGTCATCGGCGGCGGACCCGGCGGATACCACGCAGCCTTCCGCGCCGCCCAGCACGGCATTCAAACGACCATCATCGAGTCGATGCCCAAGCTCGGCGGCGTCTGCCTGCACCGGGGCTGCATCCCTTCCAAGACGTATCTATCCATCGCCGAGACCCTTTACACGGCGGCCACCGCCAAATCGATGGGCGTCGATTTCGGCAAGCCCAAGCTCGACGTCGACGGCATTCGCAAGTGGAAGGAACAAGTGGTCTCCAAGCTCGCCGGCGGCCTGGACATGCAGTGCAAGAAGTTCAAGGTGGATCGCGTCACCGGCACCGCCCGCTTCGAAGACAGCAAACACGTGGGGATCGAGGGCGGCGACGTCCGCCGGATCAAGTTCCGCCGCTGCATCATCGCCACAGGCTCCCGATCGATCGAACTCAAGGGCGTGCAGATCGAATCGCCCCGCGTGCTCACCTCCCGAACCGCGTTGGACATGCAGGATATCCCCAAAACGCTGCTGGTCATCGGCGGCGGCTACATCGGCATCGAGCTGGGGCAGGTCTTCGCGGGGTTCGGTTCCAAAGTGACCGTCGTGGAAATGCTCCCCGGCATCCTTCCCGGCGCCGACCGCGACCTCGTTCGCCCGCTGCTCAAACGCGTCGAGGAAGAGTTCGCCGAAATCTGTCTCGAAACCAAGGTCGTGAGTATGAAGGACACTAAAACGGCGATCGAGCTCGGTTTCGAAGGCAAGAACCCCCCGAAAACAACCAAATTCGATAAGGTGTTAGTCTGCGTGGGCCGCCGGCCAAACTCCGCCGATCTGAACCTGGCCAGTGCCGGCGTTCAGGTCGACCAGCGCGGCTTCATCAAGGTCGACGCCGAGTTCCAGACCACCACGCCGCGCATTTACGCCATCGGTGACGTCATCGGCAACCCCATGCTGGCCCACAAGGCCATGCACGAGGGAATGGTGCTGGCCGATCGGCTCGCGGGCAAGAACGTCGTTTTCGAACCAAGGGCGATCCCCGCCGTCGTGTTTAGCGACCCGGCCATCGCCTGGGCCGGCTACACCGAATCCGAGGCCAAGGAAAAGGGCATCGACATCAAGATCACCAAGCTCCCCTGGTCCGCATCCGGCCGGGCGGTCGCCATCGGTAGGACGGACGGCGTGACCAAGCTCATCTTCGACAAGAAGACCGAACGGCTGATCGGCATCGGGCTGTGCGGCCCGCACGCGGGCGAGATGATCTCCGAAGGCGTCCTGGCCATGGAGATGGGCGCGGTGGCCTTCGACCTCGAAACGACGATCCATCCCCACCCGACGCTCAGCGAAACCATCGGCGAAGCGGCGGCGATGTTCGGCGAATAAGTTTTTCACGCCCAATTCTTGCGCACTTAGCTGTCGGCCAAACAAGGTTTGAATTAAGGTAGGTTCGCGACGTCTCGCGATCGGCGGCGCGAGCTATAGGAACTCACTGTGCATGACTTCCCCTTGATAACGACGATTGCCGCGGCGTTCACCCTCGCGTGGATTCTCGGCATCATCACCCACCGGCTGGGTTTGTCCCCCATCGTCGGCTACCTGATCGCGGGGGTCATGGTCGGCCCGCACACACCCGGCTTCGCCGGCGACGTCGATCTGGCCAAACAACTGGCCGAAATCGGCGTCATTCTCCTGATGTTCGGCGTCGGGCTTCATTTCCAGTTCAAGGACCTGATCGCCGTACGTCACATCGCGATCCCCGGCGCCGTCGGACAAACGCTGGTGGCCACGCTCGCCGGGGCGGCCATTTTCAGCGCCTTCGGCTGGCCGATGTCGGCGGCGTTGATCATCGGAGTGGCCATAGCCGTCGCCAGCACCGTCGTGCTCATGCGGGTTCTCACGGATGCCGGTCAACTCGACACCGCACCGGGGCATGCCGCAGTCGGCTGGCTGCTCGTTGAAGATGTCATCACCGTAATCGTACTCGTCCTGATCCCCGCGCAAGCAGCCGGCGAATCCGAACCGCAAGCCTGGTTTGTTTCCATGGGGGTGGCCCTCGTCAAGCTTGGGGCGCTAATCGCGTTGGCGGTCATCGCGGGATCACCCTTGGTTTCCAAAGTGCTGGAGATGGTCGCCCGCCTTCACTCGCGCGAATTGTTCACCTTGACCGTGCTGGTCCTGTCCATCGCCGTGGCCACGGCCTCCGCGGTGTTTTTTGGGGCCTCCGTGGCGCTCGGAGCGTTCCTGGGCGGAATGATGGTCGCGCAATCACCCACGAGCCAACAGGCCGCCGCGGACGCCCTCCCGATGCGCGACGCGTTTGCCGTCCTTTTTTTCGTGTCGGTCGGCATGTTGTTCGATCCCCGTTTCATGCTCCAGCAACCTCTGATGGTGGCGGCGGCGCTCGGCATTGTGCTTCTGATTAAGCCACTGGCCGCTTTGGTTCTGGTCGCCGTGCTGGGCTATCCCGTGCGGACCGGCCTTTTTATCGCGATCGGGCTCGCCCAAATCGGCGAGTTTTCGTTCATCGTCGCGGAGATTGCCCGAAAGCACGACTTGCTCCCCGCGGAAGGGTATCACGTATTGGTCGCATGCGCGTTGGTTTCCATCACCCTGAACCCCTTATTGTTTCGATTCATCAACCGGATCGAATTGTTGATTCATCGTACCCCGATTCTGGGATCGCTGATCCACTGGCGAGTCAATCGCCGAACCGGGGAGAGCAACCTTCGAGCGACAGAGCAAATCGCGTCGTCTTCCAAACCGCTGGCTCTCATCGTCGGCTTCGGCCCCTCGGGCCAGCATGTGGACCGCCTGCTGCGAGAAGCCGGTTTGGAGACCGTGATCGTCGAAATGAACATGGATACCGTTACCGCCTTGTCCTCACAAGGCTACCCGGTCATCTTCGGGGATGCCTCTCAGGGGGCGATTCTGGAAGTAGCGGGCATTGTGCGAGCTTCGTATCTCGTTCTTACAATGTCCGACTCTTCGCGCCACGGCGGACTCATCAGTATGGCCCAAGACCTGAATCCCTCGGTGCGAATCATCGCCCGGGCTCGTTATGTCAGGGAGCGGGATCAATTCCCGTTGGCTCCGGACTGCCTGGCCATCGACGAGATCGAGGCCGCGGTCGCCCTGACGCATATGGTCCTTCTGGAAACCGGTGCCGCTCCCGATCGTATTAAGCAGGAAGCGGAACGAGTTCGCCGCGACCTTGCCGCCAAGCCGTGAGGCGTCGGACGCGCTCGTGATCGGCGAAATGGTATTGCGCGCCGGGTTCGCTTATCATGCGACGAGTAACCGAGCGATGCCATAGAGTGGGTACGCCCATGGATGTCCAATTCCTCCGTCGTTTTGCAGAATCGATCGAATTCGCTAAAGACGCGTTGGTGGTGGTCGGCGTCTCCGGCGGCCCCGACTCGATGGCCTTGCTCCATTTGCTGAACGGGCTCAACAAGCAGCACGGGTGGAACCTGCGGCTTCACATCGCCCACCTGAATCATCAACTCCGCGAATCGGAGGCGGACAAGGATGCGGCCTTCGTTGCGGTCACGGCTCGCCAACTCGGCTGGCCATGCACCATTGAATCCGTCGATATCGCAAAGCGGGCCAAGGAAACAGGCCGCTCAATCGAAGAAATCGGCCGGGGCGAACGCTATGCGTTTTTCGCGCGGGTCTGCGAAGCCCTCGGCGCCGAAGTCGTGGCCGTCGCCCATCACTCCGACGACAACGCCGAAACCATCCTGCATCGGGTTCTTCGCGGTACGGGCCTGCGCGGGCTGGCGGGCATGGCTCCGAGTCGCCCACTGTTTGAAGGAAGCCGGATGCGGCTGATTCGCCCTCTTTTGAGCTTCACACGGCAGGAACTCCTTGAATACTTGGAGCGAACAAGAGCCTCCTACCAGACTGATCGCACCAATGAAGATTGTGGACCCACACGAAATCGCTTGCGAAACGAAATCCTCCCATACCTGAATCGAGAAGTGAATCCGAAGGTCCGCGATGCGCTCATACGGCTCGGAGAGCACGCCCGCTGGGCGACCGAGTGTCTAGGTCGGTCCGTTCAGTCCGCGTGGGAACGAGTCGCGGTCTATTGTAGTGACGTATCGCTTGCCCTCGACGCCGACGCCTTGTCTCGCGAGAACCCGTACGTTCAGACGGAGGTCATCCGAATGGCTTATCGCTCATTCGGTCTCGGAGAGCGCGATCTGACCTTCGATCACGTGGCCGCCGTACGTGATCAACTCTCGGAACAAGCCAAATGGCGTTTCAATCTACCGGGCGGGCTGAGCGTCGAGCGGCAATCCAAAAACCTGGTGTTCCTCCGCGACGCCTCGCAACCCTCGGAGCTGTCGCCGATCGAGGCGAACATCGTCGTCCCCGGCGAATCCGTCCTTTCGTCCCACGGTTTGACGATCCACTGTTCCATCCACGAGTTGGCCGCCGATGATTGGCTCATGATGCGAAGATCGAGACACCGCTTGATGGAGTCCGTGGACTTCGGTGCAGTCCGTCCACCCCTGACCGTCCGGCGGCGTCGCTCGGGTGATCGATTTGTGCCCTTGGGTGCGGGCGGCTCGCAGAAGTTGTCCGATTTTTTCATCAATCGCAAAGTAGACCGTTCGATTCGCGACCGCACCGCACTCTTGTGTGACGGCCGCGGTCCCATCTGGGTCGTTGGCCACCGGATTGATGACCGCGTCAAACTGACTGCCAACACCCGCCGCGTTCTCCGACTCACCGCTCGCCCGCTCGTTGCCTGAGACCGCCGTGCCCATCGTGCCCACTTCATCACCGCACGTCGAACCGAAGCCAAAACTCAAATCGGATGGGACGCCGTGGCCAGCCGGTCGTTTGCGGCGACAAGCGGAAGTTCTGCCGCGACGCACGCTGGCGGCCATTATGATCGGCGTGTTCGTCATTGGATTCGCTTTGCGGGCTGGTTGGGGTGTCTCGCGCATGGTGCGAAGTGATTCCGGCCTGAACCTCGAATTCCCTGACGAGGGCGTCTACTGGGCCATGGCCGGTGCGTTCCGACAGGGCAAGGGTCTCCCCGACGAGCTGGGCTTTCAAGCAACCAGAATGCCGCTGTATCCCGCGCTGCTCTCCCTGTTTACCGGCGTCGAACGCGGCCTCATCGGAGCGCGGGTGTTGCAATGGTTCGTCGGAGCACTCGCCGCGTCATTGACCGCCGCCCTCGGCGCCAAGCTCTTCGATTGGCGAGTGGGCCTGTGGTCCGGCCCGCTGGTGGCGGCGGACCCATTCCTCATTTTCTTCTCATCGCTCCTGTTGACCGAAACGTTCTTCGTCACCGCGGCCGCCGCATTGTGGCTGGCCGCGTCCTGGGCGTTCACGACGCCTGCGACACAAACCGACGCGCCTATCCGCCGCTGGCTCGTCTTGGCACTGTGCTCAAGCTTGTGCGTGTACGTGCGCGAATCCAGCCTCGGACTGATCGCCCTGTTACTCATTCTCGTGGCCGTCAGCAGGCCGTCGAGCTGGAAGAAGCTGGCCGGCAGCGGGCTCACCCTCTGTCTGATTATTCTCGCCCTGCTACCGTGGGCGCATCGCAACCGAGTGGTCATCGGCGAATCGTGTTGGCTCACTACTCGTTCGGGCATTTCTCTTTACGACGGCGTTCGCCCCAACGCGACCGGAGGCAGCGATCTGGCCCATGTCAAACAGATGCCTGAGGTGGTCGGTCTAAGCGAAGTCGAATGGAACCGATATTTCTTGACGGAATCATACAAGATCATCAAAACGGACCCGCGGAGATTGATCCGCCTGATCCCTACCAAACTGGCGCGAATCTGGAACCCGTTACCAAACGTCGAGACGTATCGCTCCTGGGGGGTTCGAGCGGTCTCCGCCGGTTGGACAATTCCCACGTTTGCCCTGACAATCCTCGGATTGACGCTGATGGCGGCGTCGAGGGGGTCGGGGGATTGGCGCATAGCGCTGTTTCTAGTCCTGCCGGTAATCTACCTGACTCTTTTGCACAGCGTGTTCGTCGGCAGCGTGCGTTATCGGCTGGGAGCGTTGCCCATGATGGCCGTCGCCGCCGCCTATGCGATATGCCGGATCTACGACCGCTTCAGCTCCACGCGATATATCCGGAGTTGGACAGTTGACGAGTGACGCTGCTGTTGATCCGTCGTCCGCCCCGCGCCGGTCGCGTTGGAAGCGCGCCGCCGTCCTCACCATCCTCGCCTTTGGACTGCTGGCATGTGTCTTCGCCTATCGCAACTACACGGACCCGATCCGTGTCCGATTTCTCGCTGAACAATACCTCTCGCGGTTCGTCACCGGGCGCGTCACGGTGAGCGCCGCCCAATTCTCATTCGTCGAAGGCGTTCGCCTCTTTGATGTGACGATCGAAGACGTACCGATCCGTAAGCCAGCACCATCGGATCGCGCGGATGAAAACTCCCCTACGGACTCGATACATGGAAAACCCTCGAGCGCCATCCCCGCCTTCTGGTGCCGGGAACTCGAGCTCAAACACGACCCCCTCGCCGCTCTTGTCGGAACGCTCAGGATCGAGTCCATCCTCGCTTTGGAGCCCACGTGCACGGTCATTCACGACTCTGCAACAGGTCAGACCAACCTTCGGCGACTTTTCCGCCCGTTCCACCGTCGAACCGCCGGCGATCCTGACGAGTTGCCGACGATCGAACTCCGTGACGCCCGAATTCGCGTGCTCGCTCGTGGACCCGAGGGCGATCGGGAAGTCGAGGACCTGCGCCTCACCCTCCGCGCCTTGCAGTCCCAGCAGGACCGACGATTGTACGACATCGTTTGGCGAGGCCGCGACACCGAATCACCCGGCGGGCACTCTCAACTGGAACTGGCTACAGGCCTTATTCGAAATGTCCGCGGCGGGCTGCCGAGCATGTCCATTGAGGCCGTTCTACTCGCCGTCAACGCCCGGTTCGACGGGGTCGGGGTCTGGTCCAACGTCTTGGGGCTAGACGGGCGGGTCCAGGCAAAAGACTACAACCTCCTCGACCGATCGGACATCCGCGAATCACGATCGGCCACGATTGAACTCACCCGCGCGACCCTTTCCATTCCGATCAGTTCCGATGAGCACGCCCTCGATCGCGAGGAGCGCTACCTCAATTTCGACGACGTCAAAGGCACCGTCACGGTTACGACGGACAATCTCCTTGCTGCCTTCACCGGTCGGTTCCACGGCAGCGAATGCGCGGTGACCGCCAAGCTCCGAAGCAACATGGCTATGCTTCGATCTCTGGACGATGTCGATTTCGACGTCCACATGGTCGTCAAAGGTCTGAAGATTCCTCGGCCGGATGATCCTGCGGCTCCGGAGGAGGCCCGGTTTATCAACCGTTTCGAGCGGCTGCGCCGAACCTATCGCGATTTCGACGCTCATGGCCGGGTTGATATTGAAGTCGAGGCCCGGAAACAAGCCGGCATTGATCAGCCGGTCGAACTGAAACGGGCCACCATTGTCGCTCAGGACGCTCAGGTCACCTGCCGAGTCTTTCCGTACCGCGGGGATCGCGTCACCGGGCGAATCGACATCACCCCTGATGGAATCTCCATCCAGAACGTGCGCGGCGAGCACAGCGGAGCCTCAATCATGCTGGAGGGGTGGTTGGCGCAGCCCAATGCGTGCGCCGAGGGGTCGTTTTTCATCCGGGGTTCCGACGTACCCATCGACGAGGCCCTCTTCGCCGCTTTGCGCCCCAGCCACCAAGCGATCGCCCGGCGATTCGGCCCTACCGGGCGAGTTGATCTCGAAGTTATCTTGCAGCGTCCCGCCTGCGAAAGCGCGACCCCGTCCAATTGGTCTTCGCAAGTCACCGTTGACCTAGACCATACCGGCGCCTCCTTTGACGCCTTTCCCTATCCACTAGAACACCTGACCGGCGAAGTCGTCATTGCGGGAGATCACGCCGAAATCCACGACGTGCGCGGCCGACCGGTCTCCGCTTCTGATTCGCCCGCGCCCGCCTCGGTCTCGATCAATGGGCAGGTGATCTACGACGGCGGAGGGATGACCGGCATCGATATACGGGTCGATGGCCGAGACCTCCCCATCGACGATCGATTGCTTCGCGCCTTGCCCGACCGCATGCACGAGCGCGTTGCCCCCTTTGAGCCGAAGGGGACGTTCGATGTAAAAAGCGCCCTGTCCTTCGATCCCCGATCCAGATCTGTCGTTCACCGAACGAACATCTCGCTTCGTGACGCCGCGATCCGACACCGGGATCTGGCGTTGCCCATCCAGGATGTCGCAGGCACGATGACCGTTGAGCCCGGCCGCGTTGAAATCCACGCCATCACGGGCCGGTATCATGATGGCCGTATAACGGCGCAGGGCTCGTTAGATGAAACTCAGTCGTCCCTCCAAGCGGACCTCGTGATCGCCGGAGCAGGAGTTGTCTGCGACGACGAGTGCGTCTCCGCTCTTCCGGAAAAGTGGCGAAGTGCCATCGGCGATTGGCGGGTGCGTACACCGATCGATGGAAGTCTGTCGATCAAAAAAACCGTCGATTCTGCCGACGCGCCGCCCAAGATGGAAGCTATCCTCCGATTGGCCAATGGCCTTGTGATTCATCCGCTTGTTCCCATCCCCCTCACAAACGTAAACGGCGAGTTGCTTGTCGACGCCCGCGGATTTCGCTGCACCAAGTTGCGCGGTCGCTTCGGGGATGCCGACATATCGGCGTCGTTCGACATCGGTCCTCAGGCCGTCGGTTCCGAGGGCGTGATTCGCCTGGATGCCCGCGGTTTGCGGCTCGATCGAAACGTCCGCGCCCTTCTGCCGGAACGCCTTCGCGGTGCATGGGATCGCGCGTCGCCGGATGGCCACATCGATTTGCTCCTTCAAGATCTGCGCTTCTTTCGGGAAACGCCGAATAGTCCGCGGACGTGGTCGCTAGATGGGAACATAGGGATACAAGCCGTGACCTTGGAGGGCTTCTGGCCCTCTGCCCGCATGAGCGGCTCGACGTCGATATCAGGCACTGTCGTCGACCGCCTGGGCGGATTGATGGTTAAGGGCAGGCTGCGCATGCCGACCTTGCAATGGTCCGGACGAGAACTGCGCCCACTGGAGACGGATTGGACCTTGGTTCGGACGACCGCTGGGGACGGCTACCTGGCGATCGGCGGTCTCGAGGCCGGTCTCTATGACGGTTCGTTGTCTGGCAACGCCAGGATCGTGTTCGGACCAGCACCAACCACTTACAGCCTCTCAGCCATGATGCAAGCGGTTGACCTTGGTTTCCTTCTGAATGCCGGGGCTGTCCGCTCGGTCGACGAACCGCCCCTTGAGGTGCATGGTTCGACCGACGCCAGTTTCTATCTGTCGGGCACGATTGGGGACGTCGCTACGCGCCGCGGCGGTGGAAAGATCGTGCTCCGCGATGGGCACATTTACCGGTTGCCCGTCCTCGTCGCCGTTTTGAACGTCTTGAACTTATCCATCCTCGAACCGAACGCCGCTCAGGACCTCGCCGCCCAGTTCTTCGTCACCGGTAATCTGCTCGAAATCCAAGACTTGATGCTCCGTGGCCAGGGGCTGGAACTGGTCGGCGCGGGCACCATGACCCTGCCGGATCAGTCCGTGGACCTGACTCTGGTCAATTCCAGCGCCGGCGGTTGGGCGCGCGTTCCCGTGCTTGCCGATTTCGTGGAAGGCGCGTCGCGAGAACTCGTGGCCGTTCAGGTCACTGGGCCGCTGCATCATCCGAACGTGCGTGCCCGGGCGCTGGGGGGAATCGGCGACGAGTTCAAACAGCTTTTTCAGAAACGGAAAAACGAACCCATTCGTCCCAGCGGGGGTCGATAGACGCGGCGATTCGGATGGGGCCGTAGTGTTCGGACTAGGCAGCCGCGCTCTTCGGCTGGTTCTTCTTGGCCAGTTCCACGAGGGCGTCGAAGTCGGATGGCGCCGAGATCGCCATCTCGCTCATGACCTTACGATTCAGTTCGATGTCGGCGGCGGTCAACCCATAAATGAACCGGCTGTAACTGATGCCCCGCATGCGGCACGCGGCAGTGAGTCTTGTCACCCACAGGGCTCGGAATTCTCGTTTGCGGCAGCGACGATCCCGAAATGCAAAGACGCCGCCGCGAACAATGCCTTCCTTGCCAAGGCGATAATGGTTCCGCCGGGCGCCGTAGAATCCCGCCTGCTCGCGCCGAACCCGGACCTTTTTCCGATGCCGGGCCGCCCCGTACGTCGCTCTTCCCATGGGAACCTAACTCCTCAAGACGTCCCGTACCAAACCTACTCGTGCGATTCGCCGCATTGACAACTCGCTGACTCGTCGCCCCGGTCGCGCCGGCGCACCCCCAGGGCCAATTGACACCGCCGGGCGATATTACCGCCGACGTACGCGGTCGCACGCAGCCGACGACAACGATTGCCGTTCTTCCCGCTCATCAGGTGGCCGGCGTTGGGCCGCTTGTATTTCAGCTTGCCGCGGGCACTCACGCGAACCCGCTTGCCCAGTCCCTTATGTGTTTTCATTTTCGGCATAGTTGGTAGCCTCTCCGGCGCCAGCGGCGCGAGCCCGGCATTATAGCCGTGGTGAATCCCGTCGCAACAGCTTGACCTCACTCGAAAACGACATCGCTAGGTAGACCGTTCGTCAAGTGAGAGTGACAGGTGGGCAGTTCAGCCCCCATAGGCGGCCGATCGTAGCCGGGGGTGTAGACGCGGAACCCCCGGTTCTGACATCGACGAAGTTGAAGCCCCGGGGGGGGCGACGAATGCCTTATTGTTTGCGTAAGTTATTATTGTATATATATTTATATTAGAAAATCTAACCCAAAGGCGCCGGTAGCAAACCCGCCTGAACCAAGTCACGCCCGCCACCCCGAAGCGATTCGGCCAATTGCCCCAATGTTGAGTAGACGACCCGTGCCCCCGCGCGGTGCAACCGGGGAGCCGAACACGCCCCGCCCAATACCCCCACGGTGAACAGTTCAGCCGCATCGGCCGCCCGAATGATGCCCTCCGTCGATGTGGCCACGACCGTCCGTGGATCATTCGCCGCCAGGGCGCGCAATTCCCCAGGTCGCCGCCGGGGGTCGAGATCGAGCGGAAAAACCTCGGAACCGAATCGTTCCAATTCATGCGTTTTGAGGAGATACTGTCGCGACTTAACGTTCGGCCCGCCGCAGAAAAACACGCACGCCCCGAATCGGGACAGCACGCTCAAGGTCTCCACGATACCGGCATGAGGCGCGTACAGCCCGATGATGTCCCCAGCCTCGATCCGTTCGTCAAAACGCGACTGATATTCTTTAACTTTGATCGGCCGGGCGCCGGGCAGAATGTCACCGTCGCGCCCCTTAGAACGCACCAACGCCCAAAAACGAGCCTGATCCATGCGCGACCAGCCGACCTGCGTGGCCGCATCTTCATGCGCCTTGTGCCACGCCGGCCCGATATCGAACACCGGACCCTCAACCTCGATGATGAACTTCATGGCCGATGAGGATACAACAATGGCCGCGGATCGAGAACGATGCCTCAAGTCGGCGCCCGAAAGTGCGATGGCCGACAGTGTGCGATACGACAACGCCAACTCAAATAATGGCTCGGGACCGAATGAAGCCTCTTCAGACCGTTTCTACGCCTTTCCCGCCGACACAGTCGGCGACTAGTATGACAGCGCTATGAGGTGTCCGTTCGTTTGACCTTTCGTCTTCGGCATGCATAGGACGTCTCGTTACGCTCCTGATAATACTCGCAGCGGCGAATCAGCTCCTTCCACGAATCGGG
>Ga0137431_1000302_pt1 | contig 19477 bp, 20 predicted proteins | sample EasRivERMZT800_2_FD_104646 | JGI IMG/M metagenome (GOLD analysis project Ga0137431, IMG submission 104646) | Soil microbial communities from meander-bound floodplain in the East River, Colorado, USA - East River MetaG ERMZT800_2 | ecosystem: Environmental > Terrestrial > Soil > Floodplain ... | reverse complement strand
CGCTATCGGTCATGCACAACCTTGCGCCTGAGAATGATGTTCTAATCAAAAGGGCAATACGGCACCGGGATCCGACCGCCCGTGCCTGGGCGTCTCGCTTCATAAGCGCAGGTGGCCATCTCGATTCAAAATCGCTGGCTCAGTTGAGCCGCCTTGCTCGGGACGATGATGCCACGGTGCGTGCAGCCGTCGCCGTCGCCATTCGTCAGTTGACCTCCAACTCATTAACCGTGAACACCAGGCGATCGGCGTCGCTCGCAGTTGGCTATATTATCCCGCACTTCAAAGAACTGCTCTTGCGCCCCAGCGTGGAAGGCGACTTTTACTATCCGCACATCCTCTGGATGGCCATGGAGCCACTGGTCGCCGATGACCCGCAGCCATTCTTCCCACTCATCGCTGCGAACGAGAACTCCGTCTCCGCCTATTGCGCTCGCCGGGTTATGCGTCGCATTTGCGATCTCAGCGATTCCACCCCGCGCGAAAAACACTTGAACGCCGCGATGGAATGGCTCGGCAGCATTGCGGGCAAACCGCGGCTCGCCGAGGCCGCGCTGGACGGCCTGATCGATGCATTCAAAAGCAAGGGTATGCCGCCTTCGATCAAGCTTGAACCCATCTTCGCCAGGCTCACCGCCAACCCATCCATCGCCGACAAAGCCCGGCGTCTGGCCACCTTGCTCGGCGACACCAGCGCCAGCCGAGTTCTTATCGCCAAAATCAACGACAGCAAAGCCACCGTGGAAGATCGCTTGAAAGGAATTCAAGCCGCTCGTGACACGAAGGATGATGCGGCGCGGGCGGAACTGCTCAAACTTTTCAAAGGCCCATTCACCCCGGCTGGTTCCCCCGAGGCGGAGAGGGAGAAGGCCGTGCAGTCGCTCTACACCGAAGCCCTGCGCGCCATAAGCGCTTTCGGTGGTGATGACGTTGGCTATGTAATTACCGATGCATGGAAGAAGTTCGGCCTGCCCACACGCCGCGTTGCGTCCGAAGTGCTCGTGCTGCGGAGCAAGTGGAGTCGCGCTCTCCTCGCCGCCGTGGACCAGAAAGTCGCCAGGCCGGAAGACATCTCGGCCACCGCCCGGCGCACACTGGCCCGCAGTGAAGATGCCACTGTGCGCGAGAATGCTGAGCGACTGCTTGGCCGTTATCGGGCCACGGGAGAGGACAAACTCAAGCTTATCGCTGAGAAACGGAAGATGGTGTTGAGCAGTGAAGCGGATCTAAAAAATGGCTATGAAGTTGCCAAGCGGACCTGCTTCGTTTGCCACAAGCTTTACGGAGAGGGAGCGGATGTTGGCCCCGACCTTACCGGGGTGGGCCGCAGCACTCTCGACGCCCTTCTGCACAATACCATTGACCCCAACGAAGTGATCGGAAACGGCTTCGAGAATACGGAGGTCGAACTGAAAGACGGCTCCACTGTGAGCGGTCGTATTGTGGAGGACTCGCCGCGTCGTTTGAAACTGCTTGCCTCCGGTCCGATTGAACACGTCATTGCCCGAAGCGACATCGCCGTTGAGAATGGCAAACCCAAAATTCGTACCGGCCAGCTTTCGCTCATGCCCGAAGGCCTGGAGCAAATGCCCGACGCGGAATTTCGGAATCTGATCTGGTACCTGCTCAATCCGCCACAGGATAATCGCGCCTGGACGCCGGCGTTGCGCAAGGAGTTGCTTGGCGATGAAAACGCCGGCCAGCCAAAGAAAAGCGCCAGCCTGCCATGAAGAAACAAACCCTCATGCTCCTCGCGAGCCTCCTTGCCAGTGCAGCCTCGGCAGTTGAGGTCGCTCCGAAAATCAAAGTGGTCATCATCACGGGCGGGCACGGATTCGAGAAGGAACCGTTCTTCAAGATGTTCAAGGACAACCCCGAAATCACGTTTACGTCGGCGTCGCACGGCAAGACCAACGCCACCGTTTACGAACGCGATGATTTGTTGAGCTACGACGCGGTGGTCCTCTACGACATGCCCAAAACGATCACCGACGCGCAAAAGGCGAAGTTCCTTTCGCTTTTTGACCGAGGCGTTGGGTTGGTCGTGCTGCATCATGCGATCGTGTCTTATCAGCACTGGCCCGATTACGAGCGCATCATCGGGGGGAGATATCCTGAAGAGGACGGCAAGAGCGGCGTCGTCACGACCGCGGTCGGTTACGAGCATGATGTGGACATTCCGGTCACGATCGTGGCCACGAATCATCCTGTCGCCGCCGGCCTGAAAAATTTCACGATCCACGACGAAATTTACTGGGGATACCGCGTCGGACCCGACGTAACGCCGCTCATCACGACCACACATCCGAAGAGCGGGAAGCCGCTGGGATGGTTTAGGACCGAAAAAAAGTCACGTGTGGTCTATCTTCAACTTGGGCATGGTCCATCCGCGTTTGAGGATGCCAACTACCGCCGCCTCATCGCGCAGAGTATCCGGTGGGCAGCGAAGAAGTCCGCCGTCAGCGCCAGCGCGGGAGATTAGAAGCTATCAGAGTGATTGCCAAAAGTAATTTCCGACCAAACCAAGAGCCAAGGCTGCTGCGCCTCACAGAGGCGCGCTCCGGGAGCGCGGGTCTGCGACCCGCAGCATGTCCAATAGGTTGCCAAGCGGAAATGAATCCTGGCGTCACGCACAGCCGCGCTCTGAAACTATGAGACGGCTTCCAGGGGCAATTCAACGCGCAGGTTGCGTTTCCTGCGACGCCAGCATTGATTGAAGTTCCATGCGCAAGGGGAGCAGTTGCCGCCTTACCGTCCTTTGGTTCAGCAGACACACACCTGCAAAAATCATCACGGTGGCCGCGAGGAAAACGCAATCCAGCAGGGCTTTTTGTTCCCTTGTGCCCGGACCCGGCAGACCGGTCCAAAACAGATTAATACCCACCACGAACGGCAGGTAATAGATAGCGGACCGCAAGAGCCGGATCCGTGCGTCGATTTTGGCCAACTCCCGCTGCAGCAGCCGCATGACCGGAGAGCCCGGGACCCATGCGCCCCGTCTTGCGTCGCGAAATTTTCCGATCATGTAGGCCATAGCCACCATCAGGACGACACTGCCCGTGCGGCTGATTGGAAAGGGAAAGAAGCAGTAAAGGGCGAGGGCCATCAGCAACGCCCCGGAATAAACACGGGTCACCAAACGGCTCCGTTTACAGATTTGCTGATCGAGGCCGCGCAGTCTCGGCAACAAAGAGTCCATCAGAGATTCGTTTGTGGGGAACACAGTAGCAGGAGCATACCCGCTTTGCGGGAAATGTCAGCAAGATTTTGCCAAGGAACGCCCTTTGGTGATATTCATAGGAAACGATTCTTCCGGGCAAAGGCTGCTGTTGAAAAAGTTAAACGAGACAAGTCAGCGGTTGATTGAAGCTGCGCAGGGCCTTGCACGCAAAATGAAGGGCTTGAAGTTCGGTCCGCCAGTCACTCACGTTTACAATCCTCTGGAGTACGCCTGGGAATCACATGCGAGGTATCTGGCGAGCTACGGAGGCACGCGCAAGAAGGTGGTCTTCCTGGGCATGAATCCAGGGCCGTTCGGCATGGTCCAAACCGGTGTGCCGTTTGGGGAGATTAACGCCGTGCAGAATTGGTTGAAAGTCGAGGGTCCCATCGGCAGACCGCGACGGGAACATCCCCAACGACCGGTGGAAGGTTTCGCGTGCAAACGCCGCGAGATCAGCGGACAGCGGCTCTGGGGCCTTTTCGCGAACCGCTATCCGGATGCGAGGGATTTTTTTGTGGATCATTTCGTCGCGAATTTCTGTCCCTTGGCCTTTCTTGAGGCGGGCGGACGCAATCGCACTCCGGACAAGCTGCCTGCCTCCGAACTCGCCGCGTTGCTGCTCGCCTGCAATCAGCACCTGCGAGAAGTGGTCGAGATTCTCCAGCCGGAATGGGTCGTGGGCGTAGGCGCGTTTGCAGAGAAGCGCGCGCGGCACGTTCTTCACGATCGACCGCTCGGGATTGGCCGGATATTGCATCCCAGCCCCGCGAGCCCCAGCGCCAACCGCGACTGGGCGATCTCAGCCGCCAAACATTTGCAGGCACTTGGCATCTGGAAATAAGCCCGAAAAGGAAGCCGCATTTCTGAGCACCTGAAAACAGTGACCACGACGGCGCTCTTCTAAGAAACCACTTTTGGAAAACGTTGTTGAGCAGCAGGTTTTCTCGTGCGTCGATTGAGGGCGTTTTCGCTTGGTGTGGGCTGGTTTCTTCCATGTGTAGCCCACTCGCAGAGTCGGTGGCTGCTGCCGAGACGCCGCTACGACCATGGTGAACCACGAGGCCAGACGGTCAGCTCACGGCTTCTTCAAGCGGAAAAACTTTTGAGTATTTGCAAAGCCCACTATCACAGGACTGGTCGAGCCGGCGGTGCCCCACGGACCAGTCACTTGATCCGCCTCTTCGAGTATGAAGCTGGGATTTGACCAGGCCAACGTGAGTTTCCCATCAAATATTCCAAAGTAAACGTGCTGCGGCGGAATCGGCGGCGGGACTGGGTTCCCGATCAGCTCAAAGTCAAAGCTCACGTCTGAACTCGTGGCGCCCTGTTGATGGATTTCCACGGCGGCGATATTGGTTCCAGCGACCAGATTCGTGGCGCTGAGGATGGCCGTATCAATCGTGTTCTCGCCGTTTTGACCCGACGCTGTGACAGTGCTGTAGCTGATGACCGTTGGCTGCTGTGGCAGATTGGGACTGCGAAACACATCTTTGCCGTTGAGATGTACCACGCCACCATCATCACGCAGCAACCACATGGAGAGATTTGTAAACGCGTTCGGATCATCGACCACGAACTTATGCCGGAAGTAGGACGTGATCTGATCGTTGTCCGCAATCGGGGTCGCCTCATCGCCTTCCGGATCGGTGTAACTGAAACCTAACTGAGCCGGACCAAACGGCCAGCTCGTGTCGTCGAATCCGAGATTCTGCCATCCGGCCGGCGCAGCGGAGGCAGTATCGCGGTAACGCCAAACGGATACTTGCCCTCTGGCCACGAGCACCTTGTTAGTGGCAGGAGGTGCCGCGACAACTGGAACAAAGTAAACGTTGCTGGGCGCGCTCAATTGAGCGGTGACAGCGTTGGCCAGAGTGACCCTGATAAGATCGTAAGGCTGCGGATTCACCGTCGGGGCAGTAAGGGCTTTCAGGATTTCGCCGGGCGCAAAACTCAGTGTCCCATTGGTCAAAACGCTTCCACTAACTTCAAATCGGAAATCCACCGAGGCGATGCTGGAGGCCGGTACGCTCAATCTTACAGGCACACCGTTCGTGAAGCTGGCCAGGTCTAATTGACTGGTAGCCACACCAAACGCCACCGTCAGGGGCGGATTCGTGTAGGTCACCGAGGCAATGCCGGTCAACGTGGCGCCGACCGGACTGCTCAGCGAAAGCTGGACAGCGCTGTAGCCAAACGGATTCACGTTCGTCAGGAAAAGCTGTTTGGATGTTTCCAAAGGATTAAAGAGGAGCGTGCCCGACGCCACCGTGCTGCCGTCACCCAGATACGTGTAAGTCACACTCACCGTTTGGGCAGAGGGTCTGTTCAGCAAGACGAAAGTGCCTTCCACGATTCGGTATCCGGCCAATCGGTTTGTGGTCAAGCCAAGAGAGACTTGGGGCACTGGCACACTCCCCTGAAAGAGGACACTGGTCGGCTCCGTGAGTTCGCCTCCGGTTGGGTTGCTCAGGACCAAACGGACGGCGTTGTTGGCTTGCAAGTCCACGCCAGCCGGGTAAATCCGTTTGACCGTTTCGCCCGGCGCCAGGGTGAGCGTGCCATTCGCCAACAAGGTGCCATTTGTGGTTTCGAACTCGTAATCCACGCTCACGAAGTTGGTTGTAAAGGAACTCAACCCCACCGGCACGCCGCTGAAGTTTGCGCTCATGGCAAACTGATTGCCCCACGTCGCGAGGCTGATGCCTACCGGAGCGCCTGGCGGCGTGCTCATGAATTCGGCCAGACGCCAGCCGTCTGTGTTCGGATTCCAAATTGAGTTGGCCGGGTGATAAGGGTTCGGGCTGGTAAGCAGATTGTTACGAATATCCATATCGTTGGTCCGGTAATTCCAGGTATTGTCCCAGACTTGGCCCCAGACATCGCGGTTGTTGTGCAAAAGGATTGAGTTCGACACCGTCAGAAATCCATCCTTAAAGCTCAGGCCAGAAGTACCGGTGCCCGAGTAATTGTCGCCGTAACGCGCCCCGACCGCATTGGCCAGGCACAACAAACCGGTGCCGAGGCAGATGGGCGTATTGGCGCCGCCACTCCAGCCGCATTCGAGGCCCTGGCCATTGTTGATCAATACCGTGTTGAATGTCCTCGTATTGCGCCCGCCGCCCGACCAGGCCAGGCCTTCGTGAAAGGCCGCCTCAATCCAGCAATTGCTCACAGTCGTTATCGCGGGACCCCCGCCGGAGCCGGAATCGATGCAGTCGTCCTTCAGCCAACCGATCAAACTGTCACGCAGTTCGTGCGTGCCGGTGTTGAGATAAAACCCATCATGATCGCAATCAGGATCGGCGCAATAGAGCGGATCCTCATAGGGCACCTCGATTAGCGCCGACCGCAGGAAGGTTAACGAGCAACTGTTGAATTCACCCGCCGTTGTGCAGCGCTGAATCAACGAACCCACCATGGTGACGCTGGCGTAAGGGGCGCTTTGATCGAGCGAGTGATGGAACTGGCCGGCCAGATAGATGGCCGCACAATTAGTCAAGGCCACCCGCGCTCGGTTGAGGATGTTGAACAACGGCTGCTCGTTGCGATGTCCGGGGAAGCCGCTCTGTCGTCCGCCGGCCGCGATGAAAATGGCGCCATTGGCATCGATTTGCGCGCTGTCGCCCACCAGAAAGAAACCACCCCAGGGTTGTGCGCGCGTCACAGGTGTAAAGACCACCGGCCGGGCGGCTGTGCCCGCAATAATGATCCGGCCGGAATTGGTGATGTTCATCAGTGAGTCCAATCGAACGATCGAGCCATCGCCGATGGTCAAGGTGGAGCCGGCCGGGATGTTGATGTTCCCCATCACGGCCATGCGCGAATCGGCTGCCCAAATCGTGTTCCCGCTTAAGGTGCCCGAGACTGTTGTCCACGAGGGCGCCGCTTCCACATCAATGGTTTTGTTGGTTTGGAGGCCAGGAAGTTCCGCTGCATAATTCAACGAACCGACCGGATTTGTCGTTCCCAAAAACCCGGAACCGACACCGCGGCGCAATTGAATGGAGGGATGGCCTGAGGCGGTAAGCAAGCCGTTGGCGCGGACCACTGCGCCTGGATTATTTTTGATCCAGGCCACGATCGGGATCTCCATTCCGACGGGAAAACTTGGTGGCGCGATGATCTCAAGGCGGGCATCAGCCAACTCGCTGCTGGCCGAATTGATGACCGGATATGGCACCCACGCGGGCAAGCCATCCTCGGTATCGCCCCGGTCGGGAGCGCGCACGATGAAACGCACGAGACGATTGCTCACGGCCAGAGTGGAAATGTTGGTGCGGCTGACGAATACTTCATGGTAGTTGGCTTCAGTCACCTGGTTGGTCAGATCGGTCGGGATCTTCCTGCCATCCAGCAGCACCAGGTAGGTGTAGCCGTTGACCGCCGGCACACGGAAGGAAGCACTGGCGGTGAAGTTGGTCCGGTCGGTTATTCCTATGATATCGAGTGGCGCTTGCGCCCACGCGGAAGCAATCAAACTGCTGAAGCCTAAAAAACAAAACCAGGCCCGGAACGATTTCATCAGGATCATATGCCTGCTCTTTAACTCAAAACGTCCGTTTTCGCAAGACCTCTATGGAATCACGACGCAGAGTGTTTCAACTTGATCTCATCGTGATACGATATCGGATCGGGGATTGGCCATGGTCACGCATGCTGACTGGTTTCGGTCCTGTCGTTTACGACGTTTTATATTCGATGAAGCTCCGGGAGATTTTTTCCTGGCTGGCCGTGCACAAAAAATAACCCTTCTCAACGGTCTTGTCGTGATTGCCTCGCTTCAAGGCGCAGCAACGGTTCGTCGTCAATGTCATCTCCCCGACCTTGCGTTCGGTGAAACCATGGAAATGTCCTGAGAAGACGGCCTGGAGATTGTAAGGCCGAAAGCGATCCAGCAGATCGTCGGCGTTCTTTGGCCGATAGGTCACGTCCGGCCCCAACGGAAAGTGCGTGAAGATCACCGTGGGCCTCTTTTTGTCGAGCTTTGGTAAGTGCTGATCCAGCCATTGGAATGTCGCCGCTTGAATGGTCGTCCCTTCGTAGCGAAGGCCCTCACTCGTATCCAAACCGACGAATTGCCAGCCGCGATGCTTGAAGAAGTAATTGAGTCGTTTGGGGAACAATGCCTCGTAGGCACTACGATCCTGATTGCTTTGCGCCCGGTAATCGTGATTTCCAATGACCACGTAGGTGGGCAGGCCAAGACCTGTGAATATATCGCGCACGGCTGCCAGATCCTCCCGCCGCCCGTGCTCCGTCAAGTCGCCGGCCAGAAGACAGAATTCGACGTGCGGGTGGGCCTTCATGTGCCGCACGACACCTTCGAGCCACACGCCGCACTCCGGACTCAGATAATGCGTATCGTTGATGACCAGGAAATGGAAGGAGCCGGAAGGTGCGTCGGGCGCATGCGCACAACCAGGCCACAAACCCAGCGCGAGCAAACTCCCTGTGCTCAAGTGGCACAGCGCCTCGCGGCGGGTGATCCTGGGCAGTGGGAGTGTCATACGATTCTGGGGTCGCATTTTGCACCCTTCCTACTGAAGTTGGAAGACTTAATAAGCACGTGGATGTGGCACCGAATAAATTCGCCACTCGCCATTTGAATTTCGTATGGCTTCAACGGGGTGCGATTGAACTACAAATGAGCTCCACCATGCCACACAACCGGCGTTGCCTGGAGCGACTGGTTCGACTTCTTCAATTCCAGGAGATCCCAGCGGTTTCCGTAGAGATCCTCGAAGACTGCCACGGTGCCATAGCCTTCTTCTCTCGGCTCTCCTCTAAATGTTACCCCGCGCGACTTCATGTCGTGATAGTCGCGCCAGAAATCATCCGTATGAAGAAAAAGAAAGACGCGCCCGCCCGTTTGGTTACCGATGCGGCTCTCCTGTTCGGGAGTGGTGGCTTTGGCGAGAAGCACACGAGCTTCTTGAGATCCCGCTGGGGCCACAAGAACCCACCGCTTTCCTCCGCCGAGCCCCGTATCCTCGATCAGCTCGAATCGAAGCCTCTTCGTATAAAACGCGATGGCATCGTCATAGTCTCGAACAAGGACGGCGATATACCCTATCTTCTGCTTCATCTGCTCTTTGATTTCGCTCGACCGATGTGCCAGACGGTTCAGTCCACATCCTTTCCGAAGTCGCTAATTTGCTCATCGCTCACGTTTCGAATCTTAAAACTTCAGACGTATGCGAGCGACAAAATTTTTGCTTTCTTCGAGGCTTCCGTCACGCAAACATCCAGACTCAGGTAACTCAAACTTGGGATGAATGGTTGCGGAATCAGGTGAATCCAACCATAAGATGCTCGGCCGCAATTACTCGGGCTATTATGTCGGCATGAACGCCATCCCATCCGCGGCCACCATCATCTTCGGCGTGATGGCCGGCCAGTTCGTCATGCAACGTCTGCCGCATCGGCGCACCATGCTCATCCTGCTGGTCGCCGGCCTCGGCGGCATCGCGCTGGGGCTGGCGGCGAGCCCGTGGCTGCCGCTCATCAAGCGCATCTGGACGCCGAGCTTTGCCGTCTTCGCAGCCGGCTGCACGACGCTGATGCTGCTGGCGTTTTACTGGGCCATCGAAGTGCTGGAGTGGCGGCGCTGGGCGTTTCCGCTCGTCGTCGTAGGGATGAATTCCATCGCTGCTTACGTGCTGGGCAGCGCCTTCGGCGGGTGGTTTCGCAGCGCCAGCGGCGCATGGATCGGATGGCTCAAGCCACCGCTCGGCGACGCCTGGTTTCCGGTGTTTCAACACGCGCTTTTCGCCGCCGCGGCGTGGGGCGTGTTGTATTGGCTGTATCGGCGAAAGGTCTTCTTCAAGTGTTGAGCGCATGGGCGCCACTCACCAATGCCATTGTGACAACGAACGGACCCGCGAGTGTCACACTGGTGGACCCGGATGCATCGGCGATGCGGCAGTTCTATCGCGTTGAGGCCGCGAGTCCGTAATCCGGGGTAATGAGCAAACAACCTTAGATTCTGACTTGGAAAATGTCGTAAAACATCTCGCACTTTCCGTAGCGATGAGTTTTTAACGCAGCGGACGCGTAGGACAGCACAGAGGAACGCAGAAGAGTGCCTTTAGCTCTGCGTCCTTTGCGAGAAGCTCTGCGCCCTCTGCGTTAACCCGCATTTCTCACCACCGTCGTAGCGGCGTCTCGGTAGAGCGCCGTCGTTCCTATGCCGGAGAGGACGGCGCTCTACGGGAGACTGTCTCAAAACTCGCGCTGACGGGAGTGCGAGCGTCCCCGCGAGCACACTTTTCCAGGGAATTCCGAGGCTCGCGAGGACGCTCGCCTTCCCGAAGACAGGTTTTGAGACAGTCCCTACCGAGACGCCGCTACGACCTGTCGGTATTTTGAACGGATGGTGAGAAATGCAGGTTAAGGCACTGCGACACCGAAATTTCAAATCTCTTTGGCTAGGAAAGGAGTCGTCTTTACTCTTGCCGAACCACGCGCGGCGGTGTGCGACAGCATCAGCCGCAGCGCCTTGAAACCTGCCCGTGCTGCGCTTGAAGCCGCGATTACCAGCCACGCTCCCACTGCGCGGACTTCACCGGAAAAATGTTAGCAGAACACTTGCCCAAAAAGCGTTTTCCGGCCCAGACGCGCGTTTCGTGTCTGGAAGCAGGACAAAAGCGCCGATCTGTCCTGCAAAAAGAACATCTTTTAACCGCCGACAAAAATTTAAGCCCAAAAATGTTCCAGGATTTGCTTCCAACGATTGTCGGAGCCAAAAATTTTGTAAATTTTTCCTGCGGACGATTGTCGGAGCCAAAAAATGTTCCAATTGTCTCTTCCGACAAACGTGGGAACCGAAAATTGTTGCAAGAATCGCTTCCAACAAAAATTTGTGTCCAATCCTGTGCCAATATTGAGGCAGTGCGGACGGCGGAAGGCGTCTCCCTCTCCGGGGGGAGAGGGCCGGGGTGAGGGCGGGCCTTTATCGTACTCCATCTTCGGCGTAGAAAGTGGGCAGATGAGCAGGTGAGAAAGTCCGCAGGTAAGCACTTGAACTTCTGAAAGGCAATCGCCGTTTCCCTGCCCCAACTTCACTCGGCCCAGCGTTGCAAGGACGAAAGGCATTGCTGTTTCTCTGCCCCAACGGGGCTACGTCGCTCAGCCCAGCGTTGGGAGGAACGAGCTACGCTGGGTTTGAAGCAGCAAAGGCAATCAACCCTGAAAGGGTTGCACCCCGGCCCCTGGCAGAATGGCCACATCCCTCCGCTCCGCCTCGAACCAGTTCGAATCTGAATCCCACCACGCGGAGCTCTGGCGATTCTCCCATAAGAAGTACGCACGCTCTTGGATTCGTTCGTAAGTTCCTGAGGGTGCTGAAGGAAAGCTCACGGGAATACTGAGCGTCCGCGCCGCACCTGCACTCGCAACCGCGACTTGAAGGACGGCACGACGTGACTCGACCAGAATCGGAACGACGTCGGATCTTATGTCCAAAGAATAGGACGCGTAGCGGAGCACACCACTCGAGATGAAGTCGCGCTGATCGAAAATGGACAACGCATCTGCGTGCGGTTTGCCGCGAACGTTCCCCAGGGCACGGTCTTCGATGTGCTCGAACGCATTTCGAATTTCCCGAAGCGCCGGAGAGGTGGCAGACACGCCCTGGGGCAGAGTCACCGGCACATGGAATTGGATTGGGACTCTTTGCAACATGTCGATCGCGCGCCCCAGCGCCACGCACATGAGTTCCGCCATTCCCAGCGCCCCGAAGAGCCGCTGCCGGGCCTTGATGAAAGGTTCAGCGCGATCGGTCAATGCTCCAAGTACCTCGACGCAGAGGGAATGAGCTGTGTCCAGCCGTCGGGCGGCGGCAAACAGGAAACGAAAGAGTGCCGGATCAGGAGGCGCGCCGAAAACGAGCCACGTCCACAGGGTATTCGAGACGGGGGCGTACCCATTAGGTCCTGGCCGGTTTCCCCTGTCTACGTCTCGAAGAAAGATTTGCACACTCCCGGACGGAAAGTGCAGCTCTTCACCCGCGTAGTGATAGAAGCTGACAGGCTCGCCGGAGTCAGGCTCGCCTTCGGCGAGCGTTCGACCGAAAACTCTTTTACCGTTGCGCCCAGCCGGAACGACTCGGACTCCGATGAGGGTATCGTTGGCGCGCACCTCGGGCGTTAGGTTCACTCCCAGGTATCGGATCGCGTGGGGCTTCAGGAATTCCTCCGTCTGGCTAACGAATCCAAGCTGAGCCACAGCCGCCGGAGCGGGACGCCCGCCGACATGACGCGCTCACCGCTCGACAAGTTTTCTTATTCTTCATTCTGCATTCATCCTTCTTCCTTCCCCGCCAGCGGCGCGGCTCCAGCGCGCGAGCCTGTGTGAAAACTCCTCGCGGCACCAACATGACGAAAAATCGACGCTCACATTTCGGTTATAGCGCATTTTTATTTTTGGCGAGGGTGATTCGAACCACTTTTTCGTTCTTCAAAATCGTGTTTTCGGAGTTTTCACACAGCCTGGCGCATGGTTAGGCGGCATTTTTTCGTGCATGGAACAAATAGTAAGGCAGCAACGCCAGAAGTGGAACCAGCGCGTCCAAGAGAACGAAATGCTCCGTCACAGTCGGCCCCATCCCCCTGCCGCCGTAATCGAATCGAGCCTCCCGATATCCGGCCACCAGACCGTGACTCGCCAAAATGAACAGATACCACGGCCAGCGCAGCCCCATCCACGCGGTGAACCGAAGCCAGAGGTATCCGCAGCCGACGCCACAAAGATACTCAAAGCCTTTGAAGATGGGGCGAAAGAAAGCCTCCGGGTTGGAGATTCGCTCGTCGAACAACAAGCAGATTAACCCAAAGCCCAAGGAAAGCGCACCGCACACGAACCCATACGTGATAATCGGCGGAGCGATGATGAGAAACCCAGGGGCGAAGCGGGACACCACACTCTTGGCGAGGCTGGCCAAAGCGTGGCGGCGATCGAGCCATCGAAAGGCGACAACGTACACCACGGCGAGAGCCACGAACACAATCGAGAATGTTAGCAAATCGAACCGCAAGTTGTAGGAGGGCTTGCTCACGGGTGCTCGCCCTTCTCCGCAGTCGTCCTGCGAGCGATGACGTGATAAATCGTGGCGGCAACTAGGAGAACCGGCCAACCAAATCGCAACCCGGTCACATGAGTGCCGAGGTCGATTGTCGTACCATTCGGGCCGCCGATACTCCCGCCGTAGATGGTGAGTAACGCAGCCACCTGTAGCAGGGCAACGAAGGTCAGCGGGAGATACACCATGAAGAGCCGGATGATTACGATGCGCATGGTCGTGTGATGCCGCCTAACGAACCCAAGATGAGCCACAGCCGCCGGAGCGGGACGCCTGCCGACCCCGCGACTGCGGGACGCTCAGAACGGGCCGCGCCGGTCCGCAACGGAGCAGCGGGGCGGCGGCTCGCTCGGCCGACTATAGGCTCTTGTTCTTTCATGGAAAATTTTCGCCTAAACAATAGTCGCCAGGATGATAATCCTTCCCTTTGCAGAAATGCTGAAGCATTGCTGCTGATTCCTCATTCATACGCACGATCTGAAACTCACAAAGGGCAATAATATCTTTCAGGTAATTTGTAGGAAGCGAAGCTCGCTGGACGATCCAATGACTTTCTCCAGAATCTGCGATGTGAATCTTAATCTTGTAGAGATCGTCGCGTAACAGACCAACCGACAATTTGTCTCCTTCTTTCTTTATGTCTTTGTGGGCATAAATGATGTCGCGCGCGTCGAGAAGAAGATCGTGAAGCTGCTGGAATCTAGCGCACGTAAACTTACGAAACTTGCTCGAAATTCCTGAGAGCCTTTTATTTGCGCCAAAGGAGCGTGCATAACTAACGACGATCCCTGTGTAGAGACAGTGCGAAAGTTCCTGTCCAGCCTCGCCAAGGGCAATCAGGTGATTTGAAGTGTCTCGGGCTTCTCGCATATGAATCTCGGCCCAGTAGAGCGCTCTCAGCTTTTCGACGGGAAGCATATTTTGGCCTAACGAGAACAAGATCAGCTACGGCCAGCGAGAGCGAGCGTCAACTGGGGTGGAAGCGTTTTGATCATGGTAAATGTAATCACCCGCCGGATAGCCGTTAGCTGGATCGCAGGGTTAGGTCTCCTCGTCACTGGCAAAATTGAGATTGTTAGTTGTGAACAGGCGATAGAAGTCTGGGTGGAGCTCTTTGACAAGGTGTAGGTCTTCGTGTCCCTGCGAACCAAGAATGTCCCAGCTACCGGGTTGCACCTCGAGGATCTTGCGCATTCGGTAGACGAAGTAGTCAAGAAACTGCTCGTCCATCCCAGACATCCATACGTACTTGCCATCCACTGGTCGTGAGATTTGCACCGGGTAGCGCGCGATCTCGTAGAAGGGGTCGTACCTTCTGCAGATAGCTTCCGCGTGCGGCGAGTCGAAGAACGATCTGCTTTTGTGGCAAACCTTTCCTGACGCGATGAGCAGATCGTTCAGCCGGTGGAGTTGTGGGATCGCCGCCCCGGACTTCCTGAGGAACGCCTTGAGGTACGTTTCGACGCACTGCTGCGCACAGAACAAGCCGTAGAGGTGAACATTCTGTGACAGCAGCGTCCGTGCGACGAAGTAACTGTAGTCGGCCTTCTGCACGAAGTGCTCCCAAGGCGCACTTTCGAGTTGTGTGAGGTATCGCTGGCGGTTCACATCAACGTCAGCTAAGTTGGCCATACCATCCTGATACGCCTTCAGGGCGTGCAGTAGCAGTCGTTCTGCCTCCTTAATTGCGCTTGCCTGGTTCATTGCTTGGAGACCTAACGAACCCAAGCTGCGCCACAGCCGCCCGCGTGGGACGTCCACCGCCCCGTCCTCCGTAGCAGCACTGCGGAGGGTGGACACGACGCGCTCACCGCTCGACAAGTTTTCTTATTCTTCATTCTGCATTCATCCTTCTTCATTCCCCGCCAGCGGCGCGGCTCCTGGCGCAGTGTTAGGCAGCGTCATTCTTTGAAGACTAATGCTCTGAGCTTGCGTCCTTCTGGACCCTCACGCTTCTGCTGGAGACTCGCTCGAATCGGGTTGAGCACATCATCTGGAAACACAGCAAGCGGCAGGTTCTCGGCGTCGAACCAAGCTCTGATGAAAGTCTCCTTGTCCGGGCCAAAGTATGGCGCAATCGCTCCAACCTTCTTGTTGGCTGCTTCAGCCGACAACACCGCGATAGCACAGTTCGTCTCCAACTGAGTGATCCGCCGTCGCAGGCGCCCGACCTCGAAAAGGAGGCCCACGCACAACACTGCCAATGCTATTGTGATGGTCGCATGTTTCATAGGTGTTGACGGCGCGCGCATGGCGTGCTCACGAATGCCCGCGCCGCTCCGCAACGGAGAAGGGGCGGCTGTTGGCTCCGCGCGCAGTGTTAGGCATCATCGTTCTGATTGCGCGTTCACCACTATCATACAATTGACTTGTAATGAAGCCACCAGAGAAAACTCAGGGTAATTCCGACTCTCATAGCGATGAACCCATATGCAAATACCCATGGTAACTTTTCTCGGCCTCTGCGTTCAATGGCTAAGGCATGGGCTGCAGCAACAGCGAAATCTAATAAAGCAAACACGATGAAACCCCTTGTGAGCAGCTTCATTGGCTCATCAAAATCCTTGTATCCGAGAATCAGTCCCAAGAACGCTGCGGTAACTAAAAGCTCGTAAACCAGCCAGGGTGTTCGGGCTAGCACTTCGCCGAAAGATAGGTGTTTTTCAGTTTCGTCGCTCATGTGATGCCTAACGAACCCAAGCGGAGCCACAGCCGCCGGAGCGGGACGCCCGCCGACCCGTCCTCCGTAGCAGCCCTGCGGAGGGTGGACACGACGCGCTCACCGCTCGAGAAGTTTTCTTATCCTGCATTCTGCATTCATCCTTCTTCATTCCCCGCTAGCAGCGCGGCTGGCTCCAGCACTGTTAGGCCACATGCGCCTCATCCTAACGGTGAAACATGATCCCGTCACCATACCCATCAACGTGTGTCCGCCACCAATGCAGCGAGTATCTTGCAACACCTTTCGGCAGCGGATAATAAAAGACAAGGATCAACCTGGGCGATAAGTACCCTCTCATCGCCAGACTGTGGGCAGGTCCGAAACTCGCGACATAGCCAGTGGTAACGAAGACCAACGATAGAAAGATGGCAGAAAAGGACACCAGTGGCGAACTGCTCGCGATTAATTCATCTTTCTGGCGATTTCTCATCATGTGCTGGTGGCCTACACCTGCGCGTCGTTCGGCGATTTTCATTGCCGTTGTTTGTCCGTCGCTTACTTGGCTTTGCGCGGGTCATCGGCAGGATTGAGATACTCGATCTTCCACGGGCCGATGCCGTGAAGCTGAACGACTGTCTCGCCCTGGGCCCATACGAAGTGGTTCATGCCAGCCGCCCAATAGCCAAACGTGCCCGCGGGCATCGGTTGAGTGGCAGCCTGGTCGAACTTGGCGCCCATCCCGAAATTGAAGGTGCCGCTGATCACGGTCACATGCTCGATCTTGGGGTGGGTGTGCGGGGGAATCTTGTAGCCGTCAGGCATCCAAATCCGCATGGTGAAAAAGCCCTCCTTGGTTGGGTCGCCTTCGAGAAGGGCAAGTTTGGCTCCCGGCGGAAGGGAGGGTGGGCCGTCCTGCCACTTGATTTGACTGGGAGTATGGATGCCATGGCCGGGGCCGTGGCCTTCTGTTGACTGTTGAGCCACCGTGCTGCTGATGAGGGCGACAGTGAGTATTGCGATTATGGATGCTGATTTCATAGTTGTGAGTTTCAGTGTGCGGGTGCGAAGTCGCCTTTTGCAATATAGGTTCACTTGTCGGACCATACGCCAAGCTGATTTCCTGCAGGATCGATGTACTGAAAGCGGCGCCCCCCAGGAAAACTGACGATCTCTTTGGATATCTTGCCACCAGCCTTAATTACGCGCTCTCTTGCCCCTTCCAAATCAGCGGCGAACAAAACGACCAACGGCCCTGCTGGCCGATGCGCAGCATCAGCGCTGAAGCCGGAAGCTGTGCCGCTGTCCTTGGTGTCTGAATACTCCTCACCCCAGTCTTGAAATGACCATCCGAAAGCCTCCTTGTAGAACCGCTTGACGGAGGCGAACGCCTGAGCGGACGGGGCCGGGAACTCGACATAGTTGATGTGATTTTCTCGTGAATCGGTGCTCATAGATTTAAGTGCCGCCTAACCTATAGATTAGCCCTCAGCCGTGCAAAGCATTCGTACATGGTATCTTGCACGGGTGAACTTTGTTTCTCCTTCTGTTCCCATCGCCTAATGAAAGCGGAGGGGCCAATTTAGGCATTATCCCCGCCTTGCGGCCCGCGCCAAGCACCTGATAGCTGTGAACGTCGTCGAAAACAAGCTGGTGTGGAACCAACTCGTCGCTGTCCGGGTTCACAGGCAACTCGACCTCCATCGTCAGCGTGGCGCGCTCGGTGTCCTCAATGACTCCAAGCAAGGATGCGCCCGCAAGAACGGAGAGGACCTGACCACAATTCGGCGTGGTCCAGCCGCCTCGTCCCTGCGACAAACCCGCCTGCTTCCTGCCGTGAACCCAGAAGCAACTGGCGCGCGGCTTACCCAATCGGAATTACTTCGTTGCGTCTTTGGCTTTATCGGCCCCTTCTTTGACGGCATCTCCGGTTTTCTCCACAGCCTTGTCCACTTTTTCACCGGCTTTTTCCATCGGCCCTTTTTCTTTGCAACCGGAGGCCGCGGCCAAAACCAGGGCCAGAACAGGAATCATCAGACTTATTTTGAGTATCTTCATACCGTTCACTTTTCGCGATGGAGCGAGCCTTTCCTATAGGGCATCATCCTACCATGGGTCACGTCCGCGTTCCTGAACTGCGGTTCGCCCAAAGCGGGACGCCCGCCGACATGACTCGCTCACCGCTCGACCAGTGTTCTTATTCTTCATTCTGCATTCATCCTTCTTCATTCCCCGCCAGCGAGGCGGCTCTTGGCTCGGCGCAGTGTTAGGCGGCATGGTCATATCTAGCGCTGCAAGTCACAGGACCGCGCGTTTACAAGTTGCTTTCTGTGCGCTCAGCGTCAGTAAAAAAAATCAAGGGGATACGCCTCCGCGCGCGTAAAGCGTAATAAGAGCAGCAAAACAAACAGAGCATAGAAAGGTTTAACAGATGAAGAGAATGATACGGGCAGCAATGTTGGCGTTAACGCTGGGGTATTTGTCGCCTTTAGCACACGCGGCGGAGGTGCCTAAAGCCACAGAGGAGAGCGGCACATTCGATCTCTCCTTCAAGGGCGGCACACCCCAGAAACTGGTCAGCGAGATGGAAAACGCCAGCAGACAGAAGCTTAACGTCTTGATTCCTCCAGAACTGGCCGACGTCAAGATACCGCCCATGGAACTACGCGCCGTACAGACCCAAGGCGTGTTTGACACATTGAATATGCTCTGGCGCAACTCCATGCAGTGGATACGGGCCAGTAGTTCAATCTCCACCCCAGTCTGGGTGCTCTCTCGCCGGCCAGAGGATCGGAAAACGCAGGTGTTCTACGTTGGCCACCTACTGAAGAAATTCAAGATTGACGACATCACCACCGCCGTGCAGACGACCTGGCAATTGGGCGGCAAGGAGGCCAAGGCCGAATTGAAGTATCATCAGGACACGCAACTGCTGATTGCGTTGGGCCACCCGGAACAGCTAAATACGGCGGCAGAAGTCCTCGCGCAATTGAAGCTGGCCATCGAGCCGGCCCGGATCGAACCCGGAAAAACAGACGACACCAAAAGCCCCGACAACAAAAGGGGCAAGTCCGCAGCCCAGCCATGAAAGGAAATGATGCCGTCGGTCCGGCCAACGATTAGGCTCGAGTTTGCCCTTCCGGATCGCATCCGGGAGGGTCTTGATTGTTGGTCGGAATCGAAACCGGTCATGGGCGACAAGATCATTTCGCTGCCAAGCCAGGACGCCGAGCGCATCCGTGGCATGACCGCGCGCATGGCGCATGGCGATGAGACGGCCTTCAAAGACTTCTACGAATGTTACTGCGAGCGTCTCTTCCGCTACCTGCTCGCACTCACGCGTGGGAACGAAGACCTCGCCCGCGACCTCCTTCAGGCAACGATGACCAAGATCGTCCGCAGCGGCCGCGAGTTCAGGGATGAAGCTCAGCTTTGGAACTGGCTCGCGGCGGTCGCGCGGAATGCCTTTATCGACGTTCTCCGGCGGACACGGCGCGCGCCGCAACTGGTGCCGTTG
>Ga0137431_1000301_pt1 | contig 19530 bp, 12 predicted proteins | sample EasRivERMZT800_2_FD_104646 | JGI IMG/M metagenome (GOLD analysis project Ga0137431, IMG submission 104646) | Soil microbial communities from meander-bound floodplain in the East River, Colorado, USA - East River MetaG ERMZT800_2 | ecosystem: Environmental > Terrestrial > Soil > Floodplain ... | reverse complement strand
GTCCGGACCGGTGTTGTAACTGCTGTCGGCACTGGCCTCGTTGGGCAAAACACCGCAGTTGCGCTGGGTCTCGTTCAGCATGGGCACCAGCTGGCCGGCATCTTCAACGCGGTCATTCGCTTCATCGAACGGCGGCAGGTGGTTTTCGATCTGGTGCTTGATCTTCGCGAACGGGACGACGCATTGATCATAGTAGAAGCGAATGAAGTTCGTTCGCTCTTTCAGAAAATAAGCAACATCCATGCGAGACTGCTCCCTGCAACTGAGACCACTGACCATCGCATCTCGCACCGACCGCTCACATTCGTTCGCCGGGCAACTGGCTGGCTTGCTTCACCCAATCGGCGAGTTGAGCTTCGTCGACGTGGTCGTCCTCGTGGATGTCGCGGTAGCGCGATTCCTTTTGCTTGGACTCGCCGGGAGGCCGCTCACTTCTTTGGGGCGGGCACATGCTGATCGATCAGGATCGGGTTCCCGTCGGGATCGACCAGCGTCAGGCTCGCGGGACCGGTTGAAGCCTCGTCGGCACTGGTCGTCAGGACGAGGCCCCGGCTCTTGAGCGTCCGCTGAATGTTGCGCACGTCATCGAAGTCGGGCAAGGTAGCTGCGGTCCGGTCCCACCCCGGGTTGAACGTGAGCACGTTCTTATCGAACATCCCCTGGAAGAGGCCGATGGTGGCGGTCTCGTTCTGGAGGATCAACCAGTTCTTGGCCTGGTCGCCGCCGAACGGCCGGAATCCGAGCTTCTCGTAGAACGCGCGGGATGCGGCGATGTCCTTGACGGCAAGACTGACTGAGAAGTTGCCTAGCCTCATGGGTGCATCTCCTTTTTTTTCACTGGCGCCGGCCTTCGCGGCGTACATCCACGCAGCTCCGCCGAGGAAACATAGGATTAGGCATGGGACGCTTCGTGTCATGGGTTTCTCCAGGTTCGACCGCATTGTGCTCATGTCAAAGAATCTCGCGGCGCGATGTGCCGCTTCAGTCGCCGCGGTTTATCATCGCGCCGGCCGCCGTCGGCTGCAAGCGGATGGTGGACCGCTCACTGTCATGATTGCGCATCTCCTGCCCGGCGGAGCAGCACGGCGCCCAGGAGGCGCCATCCTCGTCCGGCGAAGGTGCGTCGCAGCCATCGCGCATAGAACTTAACCGCATTCATTGGGACATCCTGAAACTCATTCGAACTCTCTGCTATGACGGTGCGCCGGAAACGCAAACAGCGCATGTCGACCCGCACGATCCCCGGCTACCGCAATGGAAACCGAATCCGCACGACACTCGCTTCGTCCTTCTCAATGGTGTACCTGAGCCGTTCGTGAGAGCCTGCTTGTTCGTACTCCCGTTCGATGCAAGAGAGCAACGGTGGGGGAGCGATGGCCATGATCCCGACCCAGTATTGCAATATTTGCTTGATCGGAGGCTCTTGGAGGTGTCTGTCAGCAACAGGGCCATCTGCGCTGCCTTCCGGAACCCTTTCGGCGACTCAGAGATTCTCTCGACCATTCGTACAGAGGTGAACCAGTACGGGCGTTTTTTCGTCTGGGATATCCCTTTCAGCTGCTCCACCTTACTTCACGAACACAATGGATCGCTGATTACCGCTATTCCCTATAAGGTGCTCAGGTTGAGCGAGCGCGCCCACCAGCTGCTGGACTTCGAGAAGGCCACTTCGGGCGCCGAAGGGAACAGAATAACCGGACCTAAGAAAGCTGACAGGATGCGCGACGTCTGGGACGCTCTCAGCGACCGCCAACGGAACTGTATGGACGCGCTGTTTGAGTTTAAGGCGTTCGATGCGGATTCGCGACGGAGCGCAAAAGAAATAGCCGAAAAGGCCGAAGGTAGCGGCGCAAATCTGAAGCAATTCAAAGCGCCCCTTGCCAATTTGGTGCGTCGAAACTTGGCCGATCGCAAGATTGGTCGCAAGGGCGGGTATTGGGTCGCCGGCTTGGGTCGCGAAGTCTTGGTCGCCGCAAGGTCTGCCCAGGATGCTGATAACGGGCCGTCGTAAACGGTGCGCACCGTTTCCAACCGTTCACTACCATTAGGGGACTATTTCCTACCATTTTCTGGGCGAGACTTCGTACGTCAGGCGAGCACAGGGCTCTCCTACCTCGATGTACGGAGTAATTGAGATGTCTCCTGGTGTAAGTACTGCCGACGGGCGCACTGTCGGGCTGGAGCCGCAGCTGGCTATTTCCCCTGAACTTCTTGGTGTTAGGGCAGTCGCCTCATTATTGGGTGGGTGTTCTGTAAGACATGTGTTCCGCCTTGCCGACGCCGGCCGGATGCCGAAACCGATCAAACTCGGCGCTCTTGTCCGTTGGCGCCGCGACGAACTGGCCGCTTGGTTAAGGGCGGGTTGTCCGAGCACTCAGCCCGGGGCGCGCCGGCCATGAACAACGGAGAAAACCAAGCTTGCGCCGGATTGCTCGCCATGCTGGATGGTTCGACGTTCGCGAACGCAATGCGCGATTCTGGGAAGCCCTGCCGCATCCAACTGCCTGATGATACCGAGGCCCGCTTGGCTTTGGTCCACGCCCATCTGCTAGGGGCGCCAGCGACTCTAACCTTCCACGCGGAGGAGCACCCACCCTGGACGGAGCACGTGGATGCCGTGGTGTTGGCGGCGTTTTGCCCTGCTGCCGATGGGCGATGTCACTGGCTTGGGATTGACCTCGACGCAACCGACCACGGTGAACGCGGCCTCGTCGATCCCGTGCACGCGACGCGAGTCATCTCTGAACGAGCTGCGAATGCTGGCCTCGACACCGGTTTACTCGTTGCCCGGTCGCGTCGAGGGAAGGGTCGGCACGTGTTCCTCCTCCTGCCAGAACCCGTTGGCCTTTCTGACGCGGTAATCGGCGTTGCGGCCTTGGTGGCCGGGGCCTTCGCCGTTGCTGCCCGGGATGCTGCGGAGTGTGGTACAAATCAGGCGTTTCGGCGGATAAGCAGCACCGTAGCTCGTCCGGGCGACGCGGGGGCGGTCGAACTGCTTCCGCGTTCGACGGTCAAGCCGAGCTTTGGCTGGGCACTTGCCCTGCCCACTGCGGGTGCGTATGCAGCGCAGGGCGGCGGAGTCGTCGTCGACCCCTTCACCGGCCAACCAACGGTTCATGATCACGTCCCGCGCTGCGACTCTGAAGCCTGGGCACGGTTTATCGCCGAAGCGCGTTGCCATTTCACAAAAGTGAGGCCAAGGCGAGACCGCTTCACGATCAAACGCGATACCAATCAGCGACCAGTCCCCTTGGACCGTGTCGACTCACGAACCCGCGACTTCGTCAGCGGGCGAGTGCCCGAGGGTTTACGAAACTCATCAGCGTTCGCCGCAAGCGCGAATCTCCTCGGCTGCGGTATCGACGCAGGGGAAGCGGAGCGTTTGATCTTAGCTGGTGCGGTGGCCTGTGGGCTCCCAGAACGCGAAGCGAAACTGGCATTTCAGTCGGCGGTGAAAGCACATACGAGGAGGGGCCGATGAACGAGTGTATTCGATCCTCCGACGTCGCCCAGGCGTTCATCGACCATTCGCTCGACCAGGGACCCCGCGAGTCAATCGATTGGCCCGAGCCACAACCTCTTCCCGATGAACTGCCGCCCGTACTGCTCTTCGAGTTCGATTTGTTGCCATCGTCCCTTCGGCCGTGGATCGAAGACATCGCCGAACGTGTCCAATGTCCACCCGATTTTCCCGCGGTGGCGGCGATGATCGTGATTGCCACGGTGGTAGGTCGGAAGGTCGGCATTCGCCCCAAGCGTCAGGATGACTGGCTGGTGGTCCCCAACTTGTGGGGCGCGGCGATCGGCCCTCCGAGCGTCATGAAAACGCCGGCGATCCAAGAGCCGCTCAGGGTGCTCAAACGACTGGAGATCGAGGCCAAGAAGGAGTTCGAAAAAGAATTGACGAAGTTTGGGGCGAGCCAGCTGGTCGCCGATCAGAAGAAGCAACTCGGAAAGGCCGCGGTACGAAGAGCACTGGAAAGCGATGACGGTGATCCTCTCGCGGCCGCCGTTGACGCGTTGAAAGGCGACACAAAACCACCGGTTCGCAGGCGCTACCTCGTTAACGACTCGACTGTCGAAAAGCTTGGGGAAACCCTCAATGAGAACCCCAACGGCGTACTGTGCTACCGCGACGAGCTGATCGGCTTCTTGAAATCGCTGGACAAGGAAGGGCAGGAAGGCGCGAGATCCTTTTACCTTGAGGCGTGGAACGGCGATGGGCGGTACACCTATGATCGGATCGGACGCGGCACGATCGACATCGAAGCGGCGATCGTTTCACTGATTGGCTCGATTCAACCTGGACCGCTCCGCGCCTACCTGCACGGCGCGGTCTCCAACGACACCAGCGCTGATGGACTCATGCAGCGCTTCCAGCTGGCCGTCTACCCCGACATCTCCAAGACGTGGCGGAATGTCGATCGCTTGCCGGACACCCAAGCCAAGAACCGGGCATACAGTCTAGTCTGTTTCCTGGACCGACTCGACCCTTACGCAGTCGGTGCCAACTGCCAAGTCGACGACGCCATCCCTTACCTGCGGTTCGATCCTGAGGCACAGGATCGGTTCGACCAGTGGCGAGAAAGTCTCGAGTTGCGACTGCGATCGGGGGAGGAACATCCGGTTATCGTCGCGCACCTAGCGAAGTACCGGAGCCTCATTCCGTCGCTCGCGCTCCTCTGCCAGTGGTGGACGAAGAGGGCGGTGGGCCTGTCAGGTTGGCATCGCTTGAACGCGCCATCTCGTGGGGGCGGTACCTCGAATCCCACGCCCGCCGAATCTACTCGGTCGCCGTGACACCCGATACGGTCGAGGCGATCGCCCTGGCCAAGAAGATCATGGCGGGCGAGCTGCCCGATGAATTCGCCCTACGCGACATCTACCGGAATGCCTGGATTGGTCTGGTCACACGTGATGCTGCAGGGCGTGCAGTCGAGGTATTACTGGATCTGGATTGGTTAAGAGAGGACGACCAGCCGACCGCCGGTCGGCCTCGGACCCGCTATTTGGTGAACCCGCGTCTCGCACGAAAGTCTCCCGAAGGAACTGCCAAAACCGACAAAAGGGGGTCTGCGGCCTAGGTTGGATGGCTTTTGTCGGTTTTGTCAGTTCCTTTGGAGGCGGAGTGAGCATTTTTCGGAGGTCGAAACAGCCGGAAATATCGCCTTGCTTTCCTTGGCCGGTTGAGGCTGAGTGTGGCTAACCGGGAATGGCCCGAGGCGGATATGAACGAATGGGACGGGTCTACAAGAAACAATATACGATGCCGGCACCGCGCGGGGCGGAGATTGTCGAACATGAGGGCCGTCTCATTGCCCACTGGAAGCTCCGCAATGGTCAGGTCCGGTCAGCAGAGGTTGTGAACTGTCAGAAGGGTCAAGTGCGCGTGCGCGGGAAGTCTCGGTACTTTATCGCGAACTACCGCAATGGCGACGGTCAGGTCGTCGAGACAGCAACAAACTGCCGAGACGAAGTCGCCGCCCGGGCCGTGCTGGCTCAGCTTGAGCGGCGGGCCGAACTCGTTCGGGCCGGAGTGATGACCGTGATCGAGGATGACGCCGCTGACTATGCCGGTCAACCGCTGTCCACTCATGTTAACGCCTACGAACGTCACCTCCAGGCCAAAGGCGGTGACGAACGCCGTATCTCGATGTTGCGCCGTCGGCTCGAGAAACTGGCCGGTGACTGTCGCTTCACCAAGCTCAGCAAGATGTCCGCCGATCCCGTAGAGCGGTGGCTTCTCGAGCAGGCCGAGACGGGTATGTCGGCGGCGACTCGGAACTGTTACCGGGAATCTCTGGTCTGCTTCGGCAACTGGTGTCGGCAGACCCACCGGCTGACGACGAACCCATTCGCCGATCTCCCGCGGGCCGACCAGAAGGTGAACCGGGTCCATCAGCGTCGGGCGTTGACACAAGAAGAACTGATACGACTGCTCAAGGTCGCCCGGCTGCGTCCTCTCGCAGAGTATGGCCGGGAGGTCGTTACAAAGGACAACAAACCCAAGCGAACGAGTCGGAGCCGAGCGACGTGGAAACGCGAACCCCTGTCTATTGGGAATCTCGAGGCGGCTATGGATCGGGCGCGGGAGGCCTTGAAAGACAATCCCGATTTGGCCGCTCACCTCGAGAACGTCGGACACGAACGGGCCTTGATGTACAAGACCCTGGTCCTGACGGGTTTGCGCAAGGGCGAGTTGGCTTCGCTGACCGTCGGACGAATCGACTTCTGTGGTCCGGTTGCGTACGCCGTCCTGAATCCGGCCGATGAGAAAAACCGCCAAGGCTCAAACATTCCCTTGAGGGCGGACCTCGCGACGGAGATTTCGGCGTGGATCGACCAGAGACTCAGTGATCTGCAGCGGCGGGCCCGCGATCACGGCGATCCGATACCGGCCCGCCTGCCCGCGTCGACGCCGCTGTTCCGCGTTCCCGCAGCGCTATCGAGGATTCTCGACCGGGACCTTGCCGCCGCTGGCATTCCCAAACGCGATGAACGCAACCGAGTTGTGGATGTACATGCTCTCCGCGTGACCTTCGGGACCCATTTGTGCGCCGCCGGCGTGCCGCTTCGTACCGCCCAGGCCGCCATGCGACACTCCAAGCCCGAACTTACCGCCAACATATACACCGATCCGAAGCTTCTCGATATCGCGGGGGCGATGAACGCGCTACCCTCGCTGGAGTTGGCGTCAGAAGGCGCCGGAAAACCCATGGTAGTTGCGTTGTAACTTGACCTGTTTCGAGCCCTTCGCGCTCGGTCATCGGTTTTTACCTTGCACTAAACCTTGCACGCACGCGCGTCCATTGCGGTCATTTCTTGGCAATTGCAGGCAAGGTGGCCGATGATTTGAGAACTTGGGAAAGCCGCTAGGAGGTCGTCGTATCTAGCGCCCGCGTCAAGAGTTGGACGCCGCTGTCTCTCGTGGTCAACGGCCGTCGTGAAAGCGGGTGATGGGATTCGAACCCACGACATTCACGTTGGCAACGTGACCGCGGCGGATTCTAACTAGGCTATCTGCAAAGAGTTACGGTGCTCGCGCTTTCGCCTTGCACTGGCGCTTCCTGACGACGGCGAGTCACCCACGCGTCAAGTCAATCTGCTTTATTCCTATCGCGAGACCCTGAACAGCAACACCCATCCGATGTTGTCGTCTCCCCATGCACTGTCTCATGCTAAGGACACGCCGGCACAGTGTAGGGGTACTGGAATCCGCTGAAAGCGGACACGTCCGCCGAGATATCCGCGAAATTGGCCGTTTGGTTCGGCGCATTCGGCGAACCAGGATTGCCGGGACCGACAAGATCAGCGCGCGGCATGGAGGGCGCCGAGGCCAGATTGCTGAACTTCTGAACGATCGCGTTGACGTCGCCGAAGTTCGGCTGCGAGCCGCCGCCGAAGCCGCGGATCGCGTCGCCCCATTTGCCGGTGGCCACCAAGAGCGGGTCCGAACAATTGCCGCCCGTCGGATTGCACATGCGCACGTTGTAGGTCGAGCCCGGGACGATGGCCGTCCCGAACAGGTGCAAATTGCCGCTTGTCCACACCTGAGCATTGCCGGGCGTGGGCTGGCAGACCAACAGCGCCCCGCGGAGTGCCGGACTCGGCGAGTTCGGCAGGTTTGTTTCCGGCCCCGCCCACCAGACCTCACCCACTCGGCCCGCGAACTGCGGCATGGTGACGATCTCGACCTGGATCGAAGTGTTGCCCCCGCCCGCCGTGGCCGCGCTGCCGGGTGTTATCGTGATGTAGCGGCTCTTGTTTCCACACGCCGCGGGCGGGGTGCAATCGGCGTCGATGTTGCATGGGATTCCGGTGTCGGCGGCCGCCGTCTGACAGGTGTTGTCACCGGTGGTCGGCGGCAGTAGCGGCGCGGCGCCGTCCGCGGCGGCACTTGGCCAGAATCCTCCGCGGAGACGATAGGTGAATACCGCTTGCTGCTCGCCCTCGCCGCGGAGGCCGAGGCTGCCGCCCACCAGGTCTCCAGCGGTTGCCTGTCCCATCGTGCTGCCCAGGCGATACGTTCCACCGCTCAGAACGGTGGCGCCTCCCCCGGCCACGACCCGCGTCGGCGGCGGGCTGACCCCGCCGGAAACCTGTCCGCTCGGACCCGTGGCTGTGACCGTTCCCATCCAAGGCGGACTGAACGCGGCACATGCGACAAGTGCAACCAGGCCACGCGGGCGGTGGCGACAACCTCCAACCCGCGGTGCCAGCGAAGACAGACGCGAAGTCGAACCTTTGGTCACCGTTGCGACCCGCTCGTTGGCCATGTTGGTTATCATCTTCTATCTCCCCGAATGATTTTGGGCCAAACGGTTCATCGCCGCCTCGAGGACAATCAGACGTGCCTCCAGCTCCGCGTTCTTTCGTTGCAGGTCGGCACCCTCCTTTTGAATCTCCAGGCTTTGATCGTGCAGCCCCGCAATCAGGCATTCCTTGTCCTGAACTACTTGGTAGAGCCCTTGAATGGCCGCGAGGGCGACGCCGTCGGCGTCGATGGTGGTGATGTGTTTTTCATCCTCCCCGACTCCGAATGCGGCGCGGAAGTCCTGCGCCATGGGCCCGATGTGGCGGATCGACGGATCTTGGCTGCGATAGTTCCAAGTCTCGATGGGCATGGAGGCCACGCGCTCCAGCACTTCACCCACGTCCACGGAATCGAAGTTAGCCTTTGCGTTGCGGTCACTGAAACTCATCCAGGCCCCACCACCGGCGGCGAGCTGGACGCCGGCTTGTCCATAGCAGAAGCCCTGTTCCAACTCGGTCACGAAAACCACGCCGCCCGTGGCCCGAACCAGGAACTGATCCGCGGCCGGAGTGAAGAACACTTCGGCTGGATCCGGGAAGTCGCAATCGTTGGAATCGGCCCAGACGAACTGCCCATTGAAATTAGCCTTCGCCCGTCGTCCGGCGGCCAGGCTGTAGTCGCCCGCGGCGTTATTGGTGCTCCCGCCGGGCACCGTGGCCGATTCGCCAGGCGCGTGATTCTCTCTCCCACCGCTGACAGTGCCCCAATGACCGTCAACCGCGTTGTTATTGCCACCGCCAATCGTGCCGTGTATGCCGAAGACCTCATTTCCTTGCCCGCCCCCGATCACCGACCAGTCACCTTCGACGGTGTTGTTTTGACCACCACCGACGGTGGACTGAGCGGCGTCCGCTTCGTTGTTCTGCCCACCACCGACGGTTGCGTTCTCCGCCCTGGCCCCGTTGTTTTGTCCACCGGCGATGGTGGAATAATGGCGAATCGCCATGTTGCCCTTGCCGCCACCGACGGTGCAGTGCGTCGCGCTCGTCGTGGGTGCGCCGAGGTCACCGGCCAGATTGCTTTCGCCACCGGCAATCGTTCCGAAGTCGTCCGTGGCTTGGTTATCCAAGCCGCCCCCGACGGATGCGAACTGCGCGTTTCCACGATTGCCAGAACCGCCACACACGGACCCAAACGGCGCGTGCGCCTGATTTCCCCATCCCCCGGCGATCGTGGAATAGGAAGCCGTGGCGGTGTTGATGAAACCGCCGCCGACGGTCGCATGACCGGCGCTGGGTGAGGTACACACACTTCCGGGACAATCTAGATTACTCGCGCAGGGTAAACCGAGATTGACCCCTCCGGTACACACGAGTTCACTACCGGCGAAGTTGCCTCCTCCTCCCCCGACTGTGTCGCGGGGACTCCGAGCACGATTGCTGTCTCCGCCTCCAACAGTCGATGAAGCGCCCGTCGCCATGTTGTTGGCGCCGCCGCCGACGGTGGCGCTCTCCGCGGTCGTTGCGTTGAGGTCGTCACTTCCGGCCTTGTTATTAAAACCGCCGGCGACGGTCGCGTAATTGTCATAGACGTTGTTGGTGTCGCCGCCGCCGATGGTCGACGAGAAGCCTCGGGCGATGTTCACCCGCCCTCCGGCGATCGTAGAAACCGCACCCTTGGCCTCGTTTTCACGACCGCCGCCGATGGCCGACTCGATGGCTTCGGCCTTGTTAAAGATTCCGCCGGCGACCGTGGCCCCATCGTCTCGCGCGAGGTTCTGCAAACCGCCGCCGATCGTGGCCCAGCTGTTCGCTGCTTGGCAGGCACCTCCTGGACAATCGGCGTTCGTCGTACAAGGTAGGCCGTCGTTCGTCCCACCGTTGCACTGCCCCGCACCGGCGTTGTTGCCGAGCCCGCCGCAGACCGTGGAGTACTCGCCTTTGGCTGCGTTGGACTCACCACCACCCACCGTGGCGCCGTTGTCCCCACTGGCACGGTTGGAACTGCCTCCGCTGACCGTCGACCAATTCCCCGTGGCGTGATTCGATAGGCCTCCGCCGACGGTTGCTCCGCCCGCGGTAGCCTCATGGTTGAAACCTCCGCCAATCGTGGAGTAGTCTGCGGAAGCGACGTTCAGCTCGCCGCCGCTGACGGTAGCATTTCTAGTCGACTGACACACGCCGCCGCCCGTGCACTCCGTTCCGAGCGGGCAGGGAGTTGCTGGGTTGGTGCCGCCCATGCAGACCAGCTTGCCCGCGGCGTTGTCACCTCCGCCGCACACCGTGGTCCCCAAGCCCCGGGAAACGTTACGGTAGCCGCCGCCGACGGTAGCGTCCTCACCGCGCGCTTCGTTCTGATAGCCGCCGGCCACGGTCGATTCCAAGCCACTGGCCACGTTGCGCACACCCCCGCCGACGCTGGACCAGTGAGCGCCTGCCGTATTGTCCTCGCCGCCCGCGACGGTCGCACCGTCGGCTCCGGCGACGTTGCTGTATCCGCCGCCGACGGTCGCCCAACCGGCGTCGTTGACCGGGGCACCCCCACCGCCGGCGGTGTTCTCGTCGCCGCCGGCCACCGTGCCGAAAACATCGAGAACGCGATTCACCAGACCGCTTTCACCGCCGCCGCCGATGGCGGCGCCGACCACGCCGGGGGAAACGGTGTTGCCGTTAAACCCGCCGATCAAGTTGGGGCTGGTTGCGTTCTGTTGCGTGAACAACCCCGGAAGAGCTAGCGCGTAGGGCGTCGGCGTCAGCTCTTGGCGCGGCGTCAGTTCAGTGTATGAGCCCGACCCGGCCGGACATCGCACTTCCACTTTCAACCATCGCCCGTCACCCTGAAACGCCGGCTCAGGGAAGTTGACGGGCACCGTGAACAGGCCGTTGACCACCGAAACCGGCACCGGCGGTAACGTCGATCCAATCTGGCCAGTAGGAGCCGAAAGGCTGTCCCACAGGCTGAACTGGAAGTCGCACGTAGCCGTTACCGGAGTCCCCGGCGGATCCTCCAACCGCCCCTGATAGGTAAAGGCGGTTCCCATCAGCCCCGCCCGGGCGTCACCAACGGTCGCAACGAGGCTCACCACAGTCAGAAGAATGTAAGATGCTTTGGTTTTCATGGCCTGCTCCTTTTACGAAATCAGCAAATAGCGACTACTCGACACCGTATGTTGCATCATGGGCGGTCCGTCTTTCGCGCATCTCCCCGCGCCGTCGCCGTCGTGTCTCTTCGGCGACGGCGTCGGAGGATGGCCGCCCTACTGACACGCCGGCGGAAGGAACGGAAACGGAAAACCGCGGAACGCGTCGACCGCCGCGGAAATGTCCTGGAAATTCGCCACGTGGTTAGGAATTGCGGGCACCATGTCCGTCCGCATGATCCCTGCGTGCCCCGCAATGCCGCGAAAGGCGTCGACGGTGGCCGATATGTCGCCAAAGCTCGGCTGAGACGCTCCACCGAAGGGCGCCACCACATCCGCCCATTCACCGGTCTGCACGATCCGCGGCTCCGAACAGGGTCCGGCCACTGATTCGCACAGACTGATCTCGTACGTCGAGTTCGGGGCAATGGCCGCGCCAAAACAATGGATCACGTCCAGGCCATGCCACACCTGCATGTACGGCGTGGTCGTACACTCCAGCGGCGCTCCGATGAAGTCCGTGTAGGGCGGATTCGGATGGAATGCCGGCGAACCGGCCCACCAAACCTCGCCGACACGCGCTGGGTGCTGCGGCATGGCCGTGATGACCACCCGTACCGCCAGACTGGGGTTCGCGGCCACGGTGGCGGGCGGCGGCGTGAACGACAGGTAGCGGCTCTTGAGTCCGCACACACCGGCGGGACAGTCGGCCGCGTTCGTGCACGGATTCCCATGGTTCGTTCCGCCCGTGCACCTGTCGTCGCCCGCGGTTGGGGAAGGCGGCGCCGTTGGAACGCAGGACAGCGTCGCGCTATACTCACCCCCACATCCGATAAGGGGATGGGAACCGTCCAGTTCCGTTCGAAGATAGTACGTGCCCGGCGGGAGCAAGGCGCTCGCGGAAGCGCCCTGGCAAGGGTTGCCGGAGTCGCTCGTGATCAAGCCGAGGTTGCTGCATTCCGGGCCGACATTCTGGAGAATATCCACATAGGCGTAGAACTCCGAGTTGACCGACCAGGTTACCGTGGATTCCTCGCTGAGAACAAGCGCATACCAGTCATGGTCATAGGCGTTGTTGACGAAATCGAAGCCATTCACGCCGCAGATCGTGTCTCCACACGAGATGGAGGAGTAACGGTATGGAACGGTCGTGCAGCCCCCGTTGACGTTATCCGGGAAAGTGCCGCAGACCTCGCCCTCGGCAATGCTTGATCCGCCGCACGTTAGGTCGCACGGTCTCGCGCAGGCGCAATCCTCCGTACACATTCCGGGACAGACCAGATCGTCCGTGCCGTCGCATTCTTCGGACGAGTCCTTCACGGTATCGCCGCAGAACGGCAAATGGCAATCGGTTCGGCAGGCGTCGGGATCGACATCCGAGTTGAACAGTCCGTTGTCGCACTCCTCACCCGGCGAAAAGAGGCCGTCGCCACAGATGGCGCACGCCAGCTCGATGGTTCCTGATCCGGTGGTTAGCGGATCGTAGCTCCCCAGTCGAATCTTGTAGCATTGAAAGGGAACAGCAGGCACCGAGACCTCGGAGGTGAATCCGGCGCACCCGCCAAAGTCGTCGTTGCAGCCTGCAATGGCGAGGTTTTCGCAATCACACCCCTCGTACACTGCGATCTTGGTGTCGTAGTCGGCCCTGTTGCACGTGCTGACGGTCAACGTGCCCGTTCCCGTCGAGAAGTAGTCGTACCAGACGTCATTGTAAACCTGAGTATTGCCGAAGAAGTCGCACGCCGGTTCCGCCGGTCCATCGGTGGAGGCATGGACCGTGCGGAACGGCGTCGAACCACATCCGATCGGTTTCGGTTGATCGCAGGTGTCATGACTCGGCGGGTCCGTGCAGGGGTTCGGCTGGCAAAACGTGTTCTCGCCGACGAATCTTCCGCCGCCTTCGACGCAATCCACGGCAAATTGTTCGGTGCAGGTATCGTTCGCACCACAACAACCGCCGAATCCCTCCGTCCAATCCAGCTCCAGCGTCGTCGGACCGCCGCCCGCGACGGGACCTGCCTGGCCAACCTGCAAATAGTAGATATCGTTTTCCCGCGCGGGGAAAGTCATGACGACGGGAGCGTTGGATCGCTCACAGGCGATCTCCTCGAGCGGCGGGGTGCCGGCCGTCGTCGCCCCGGCATCGCGATACAGAACGATAATCTCCTCGAACCCGTCCGGAGTGATTTCCAACGTGACCAGTCGATCGGTCTCTGCCGCGTATTGGATCCACCCGGAGTTTTGAATGGGATCGAATGCGTTGTCGTTGCAGCTTCCCGGCAGACCGTCAGATTCAAGAATCAAAGCACCCGTATCCAATGTGGTGAGCCAAGGCGGTGGTTCGGGTGGCCAGTGCCACGGCCACGGCCCGAGGATCGTATCGGGGGGGAAGGGTCTACACGGTCGATTGTCCTCACGGCAAGTATTCAGGTCGCCTTGATACGTGCCGCCGCCTGACAAGCAGGTGGCCTTTGTCGTGTTCGTACAACTACCGAAAAAATCCAGATTGCAGCAAGCGCCGCTGTCGCACTGTCCGGAACAGAAGCTCCCGACCCCCCACCTACCTCCGAGCACATTGCAAAGCCAAGACGGACTCCGCGCGCAATGATTGCTAAAACAGCAGGCCCCGAAGACCCCACTACAAGAAATGTTAACAACGTATTGATGCGTCGGCGGCGGAGTTGCATTATTTCGAGCAATCAGGATCCAGTTCGTAACGCCGCTCGTTAGAGGTAGAGTAAGAGGCGACGTGTTGAGTACGACACATGCCCCAGGGCTGGTTGGGACCAAACTGCCACAGCTCCCGGTGAAGCTCGCGGCCCGGAAGCTACCTCCAGAATCCGCGCCAAAAATAAAAACACCGATCGAGACCTCGGTACAGCCACCGGGAGGTACCACCTTGTACCAGATGCCAAAACGCGCTTCGCCCGCGATGTCATCGCACGAGAGTCCTGGTGCATCCGGGCCCGCATCCTTCCATTCGTCGCTACTACCGATAACGTGGACAAAACCGGTTAGCACGCCACTTGACACGTCAATCGCACTCCCGCACGTGTCATTCGGTGGGGCCACGGCGCGCGCGACACTCGCCACCATTGCCGAAATCAGGACGAAAACCGTCTTCTTTTGCGTTTTCATATCGGTTTCTCCTTCGATTCGAGCAGCGTCCGCCATTCCGCGAAGCCAAAGAGCTACGCCTTAACGCAACAGCGGAATTCACTAAAGTGACGCCACAAACAACAACCTCTCAAAAGCATCTCGCGCTGAGCCGGCCATGCCCCTTTTGTGCGGCGACTTAATCCCGTACACTCGTTTCATCCCGTACCGGTCGCGTTCCGGGTTCACCGGCATCGACAGTCCTCTTTTTGGGGAGTGAGAAGCAGTTCCTGGACCAGCGCCGGAGGAGTTCCACGACGCGGCCACGCATGCACGGTGCGATTTCAGGGCGCGTTTCGCCGAGCCGATGCTCGCCTGTCAGGTATTGCTCGATAGGGCGGCGCGTCTTTCAGGGTCTAGTCACGGCTGCATCACAAAGTCCTGGCCTCGTGATGGAGTCAATTCAACATCGCTTAGAAAGCACGTGGGCCACGCGTTGGGCCGGGGATCGCGTTGTGCGCACAGGGGGAATTCATTCATGGAATGGCTGACGACCACCACGATCCTTCACGACCTGCGTGATTTCGGGAACAACGCGGCTTGGGAGGGGTTTGTATCCCGATTTCGATCACCGATTGTTCGCTTCGCCTGCTCGCTCGGATTGACCGGTACGGACGCCGAGGACGCCGCCCAGGAAACCCTGACCGCCTTTGCACAGGCCTATCGCAACGGCGGATACGACCCCTCAAAGGGCCGTCTCAAGAACTGGCTCTTCGGGATCGCCTATCGCCAGGCGCTGGCCACTCGCCGCCACCTCGCCCGACGCGAAACGCAGGTCGCCGCCAATGGCCAGACCACCTCATTCTGGTCGGCGGTCCCCGACGAAACCGAGGCCTCCAAGAGTTGGGACACGGAATGGGACCGGGCTTTGTGGGATCGATGCTTGAGCAAGGTTCGAGTCGAAGTTGAACCGACCACCTTCCGCGCGTTTGAGATGGTGGTGATCGCCAATCGAACCCCGGCCGAGGCCGCCGGCGATTTGGGCATGACCCGCAACGCCGTGTTCATCGCCAAGCACCGCGTTCTCACGCGGGTACGGGCATTGATGCGCGAAGAAGAAGAGGCAATCTAGAAAGTAGGACAGGTGGTTCGCGCGCCGCGAGGTTCACCTGCCGCCCAGAAAGCTTCACGCAAATCCAGAATTTGAGGAGAAAGCCCCATGTCCTGTCCAGACCTTGAACAACTCGAACGATTCGTCGCCAAGGAAAGTTCCGGCGACGCTCACACCGAGGTTGCGTCGCACGTCGAGGGCTGTTCCTCCTGCCGGGCGCGGCTCGCGGAGATCGGCGACAACCTTCGCCTGGCCTGTGACCTGGCCGGCGCCACCGCCTCGGCATCGACTACCGCCCCCCCGGCCATGATCGGCCGATTCGAGATCGTGCGCCTGCTGGGCGAAGGCGGAATGGGCGCCGTCTACGAGGCCGTGCAGCCCCATCCCCGTCGAAGTGTTGCCCTCAAGATCGTTCGGGGCACACAGGCGCCGGGTTGGGTCGACGCCCATCACGCCAAGTTGTTTCAGCGAGAGGTACAGACCCTTGCCCGGCTCAAGCACGCCCACATCGCCGCCATCTACGAGGCCGGCCGCACCGATGATGGCCGCCCCTTCTTCGCGATGGAATTGGTCAACGGAGTCCCGCTGACCGAATATGCCCGCTCGAAAGACTTGCCGCTCCGCGAGCGATTGGAACTGTTCCGCAACGTGTGCGATGCGATCAACTACGCTCATCAGCACGGCGTCATCCACCGCGACCTGAAGCCCTCCAACGTGCTGATCGACGCGGAAGGCAAACCCAAGGTCCTCGATTTTGGACTGGCCAAGCTTACCGATGCCGACGTGACCGTTACCGCCACGATCACCACGGAAACCGGCAAGATTCAGGGCACGCTGGCCTACATGAGTCCGGAGCAGGCCCGCGGCAACCCCGACGAGATCGACATTCGCAGCGACGTCTACTCACTGGGGGTCATGTTGTACGAGTTGACGACCGGACAGCTTCCCTACGACGTTCATCGGGTCATGCTGCACGAAGCGGTCCGCCTGATCTGCAATGAACCGCCGAAGCGGCCCAGTACGATCCATCGGGTTGTCCGGGGCGATTTGGAAACCATCGTGCTTAAGGCCTTGGAGAAAGACCGCGATCGACGGTATCAGTCCGCCTCCGAGCTTGGCCAGGATATTCAAAGGTTCCTTCGCGGCGGGGCCATCATGGCCAGACCGCCCAGCGTGCGATATCAATTGACCGTCCTGGCCCGCCGCCACAAGGGCCTCCTCGCCGCAGTGGCGGCGGTGTTCATCGTGCTGGTCGCCGGAGTGGTGGTCAGCACTGCCCAGTATTACAAGGCCGACGCGGCGCGGCGCGAGGCGGAGATGGCCCAGGCGGCATCGGAAGCGGACCGCCTCGCAGCGCAACGCTCCCTCGACGAGGCCGAGGAGGTCGTGGCGTTCCTGACCGAAACGCTGGGCGCCGCCGACCCGACGAAAGAAGGCAAGGAGGTCACGGTACGGGAGGTGATGGAAAAGGCCGCCGATCGCGTCGCTGAAAAGTTCGCGGCCAAGCCCATCATCGAAGCCCGCCTGCGCCAGACGATCGGCTTGACGTATCACCACCTGGGTCTCCTCGAACCTGCCCAAACCCATTTGGGCGAGGCCGCGGTCATCTACACCCGCGAGTTGGGTCCGCGCGATCCGCGGACCCTCCACGCAACGCTCGGCCTCGCCGTCGTAGTAGGAGACCAGGGACATTTCAGCAAGGCCGAAGCCACACAGCGCAGCACGCTGGAGATTCAGCGCCGCGTCTTGGGCGAGGAACATGCGGATACGCTTGCGTCCATGGGCAACCTGGCGATCAGCCTTCACGGTCAAGGTCGCTACGCCGAGGCGGAGACGATTTATCGGCAGACGCTGGAGATTCAGCGTCGCATCCTGGGTGGGGAGCATCCGGCTACGCTCATGTCCATGAACAACCTGGCGATCAGCCTTCGCGATCAAGGTCGCTATGCCGAGGCGGAGGCGCTTGATCGTCAGACGCTGGAGATAGTGCGTCGCGTCCTCGGTGAGGAACATCCAGATACGCTCGGGACGATGAACAACCTGGCGACCAGTCTTTACGATCAAGGTCGCTCCGCCGAGGCGGAGGCCCTTTTCCGGCACACCCTGGAGATTCGGCGTCGCGTCCTGGGTGAGGAGCATCCGGCTACTCTTATATCCATGAACAACCTGATGGGCATCCTTGACCGGCATGGGCGCCACGCCGAGGCGGAGGCCCTCTGCCGGCAGACGCTGGAGATTCAGCGTCGCGTCCTGGGGGAGGAGCATCCGGAGAGGCTTGCGTCCATGAGCAACCTGGCGATCAGCCTTCGCGAGCAAGGCCGCTACACCGAGGCGGAGACGCTCCACCGGCAGACGCTGGAGGTTCGGCACCGCGTCCTGGGCGAGGAGCATCCGGATACGCTCAGATCCATGTTCAACCTGGCGGAGAGCCTTCGCGATCAAGGCCGCAACGCCGAGGCGGAGACGCTCCACCGGCAGACGCTGGAGATTCGGCGCCGCGTCCTGGGTGAGGAGCATCCGGGTACTCTTCTATCCATGAACAACCTGGCGGAGAGCCTTCGCGATCAAGGCCGCAACGCCGAGGCGGAGACGCTTCACCGGCAGACGCTGGAGATTCGGCGCCGCGCCCTGGGCGAGGAGCATCCGGATACGCTCGGATCCATGCTCAACCTGGCGATTAGCCTTCACGATCAAGGCCGCTACGCCGAGGCTGAACCTTTGCTCCTTTCGGCATACGAAACGCGTAACCGCGATACTGACCTCTCTCCACAGCGCCAGCGCGAACTCGTCGAACAGATCGTCAAACTCTACGTCTCCTGGGACGCCGCCGAGCCGGGGAAAGGCTACGCCGAAAAGGCCGCCGAATGGCGAACAAAGTTGGACACACTCGACCAAGAGCCGAGTGTAGTGAGCACCAAGTGAACGCCCCGCCTTATTCACCGCTCACTCGCAACCAACTCGAAAAGGACGTCTCACGAAACCAAGTCGTCCTCGGCGCCTTGAACAACTGATGGCCATGTCCGTTTGTGATTGGCTGTCGATGTTCGCGCACGGCATGGGCGAAGTGAATCTGGCATGCACTTCTGTCCGTGGTAGTCACTTCCTGTCAACTGAATCATCAAGAACTTGATGGGTAATGCCCGATTGCGATTGCTCACCGCTCCACGTGGTGTATACGTTTGACAAGTGCGAGACGTCATACGGCTCAACGGTCGCCGTGCGGCGGTCCGCGCGGCGTGGAATCATGAGATACGTCACAAACCCAGGTGACAAAAGTGACAAAAGGTTTCTCGATGGGATGGATCACGCATCGCCGTCCCCTTTTGGCGCTCGATCTGGTTTTTTGGAAGGCCACGCGGCGCAAACGGGCGAACGTTGTGGCGAACGGACGCCGCCGGACGTACCGGATACGCCTCCGTCGCCCGGTTACCACGGGCGGCGTTTCTGTGCGTTGGGGGCCAATCCACAAGCCGAGGACCGAAAGCGTTAGTCATTGGCGGCAAGAAACCAAAAATATCGAGTGAGAGACAGAAATGGGACGACGAGGACCGCCGCCAAAACCGACGGCGCTGAAGATTCTGGCCGGCAATCCGGGCCGTAGGCCGCTGAATGAACGGGAACCCAAGCCGCGGCAGGGCATACCGCGCTGCCCGACCTGGCTGGACGACGAAAGGGAAGCTCTGCTGGAACCGAACCGCCTCGCAACTGAGGGACATGGGTGTTCTAACGATCGTCGACGGAGACGCGCTGGCGAACTACTGCGACACTTGGTCGCGCTGGAAAAGAGCCGTGCTGTTTCTCCAGAAGAACGGCGACGTGTTCACGACGCGGGACGAGTTCGGGAAGGTGAAATTCATCCAGTCGTGGCCGCAGGTCGGCATCGCCCGCACGCTGCTAACTGCATTGAATCGATATCAAGCTGAGTTCGGC
>Ga0137431_1000298_pt1 | contig 19583 bp, 20 predicted proteins | sample EasRivERMZT800_2_FD_104646 | JGI IMG/M metagenome (GOLD analysis project Ga0137431, IMG submission 104646) | Soil microbial communities from meander-bound floodplain in the East River, Colorado, USA - East River MetaG ERMZT800_2 | ecosystem: Environmental > Terrestrial > Soil > Floodplain ... | reverse complement strand
CTATGTTATATTGAACATTGAAAATGGATCGTTGAAAATTTTTGGCTCCCTTTTAAAATGTTCAACTTCACCTCTCAATTTTCAATTTGCAACACATTACTCCGGCACCTCAGCTACTGTCCAGTTATTCGTTCGCCGGTTCCAAAGAATACAATAATCTTTCCCGTGCGATAATTTAAAAGTGCGGTAGCCATTATAATACTTCAGGCGAAGCCAGCCGTAATTATAAATCTCAAACTTAAAAATAAAAGGTTCGCCGGGCTTTAATTCTGCCGGTTGAAAATTTTTCCCATCATCACTTAGTAAAACGGTTTCTGGTTTATTGCTTTGAATAGAGAGCCCAATCCAGCTTGGGTCATCTGCCGGATTAGTGGGACTTTCCGGAGGAGTTGGGACTTGGGGTTCGGTAGGTGATGGGCTTGTGGGGTTGGTTGTTCCTGCGGCTGAATTCCACCCTTTGGTTATTGCATCTAACCTGTCGCTTTTTGCCGGATGTGAAGCGCTTGCCCTGTCTGCAGCAATCGCCTTCATAGCTGCAACAGATTGCTGAAGGGTAGCGCCCACCTTTGCCATGACATAGCCTGAAAAATTATCGGCTTCCAGTTCTTTGGGTGGCGTGCTGCCGCCGCTATTCACCACATGATTGTGGTAATGATGCCCCATTTCATGTGCCAGCACGCTGATGGATGCCCATTTCGTGGCGGTATAAGCGTCTATGTCTTCAAGAAAATCATTATCATATACTATCCAGCGAACGTTATTGATGATAGTGGCGTAAGCATTCCGAATTCCATATTGCTCCCGGATGCTGAAATTCTCACGCCATTGGATACTTTCAAGCATATTGCGCAGGATATCTCTCGCTTCATATACCGAATTAAATTTTGGCTTTATTAGCGAACGTGGGGGCACTTTGAAACCGCAGCCGGTAACTTTTTGAGTATATGCCGAAGTTGTAAGCAAAAAAATAAAACTCAGTGTAATTAATACCTTATTCATGGCGTTATATTGTTTTAAAATAAGCAATTCAGCCTGGCAGGTTCCCGATGCAGGTAAAGGTTGACCGGAGTTTTCTTTAAGAATGACTGGATTTACGCAACTCATTGTAGCGTTCAGATGTTAGATAGTCATGCGGCCTATCATAAAATTGACAGCTAATTTTATGCCATGAAGGATAACTTTTCATCACAGGCAGACCTGTACCTGAGGTATCGGCCTTCTTACCCGCCTGAGTTGTTTGACTTCATTATTGCCCAGGTAAAAGAAAAAGACATGGCCTGGGACTGCGCTACCGGCAACGGCCAAACTGCGAAAGCCTTAGCGCCATATTTTAATAAAGTCTTTGCCACAGATAATAGTCAGAGGCAACTGGACAATGCATACCAGGCTATTAATATCTTTTATTCTGTTCAGCCGGCAGAACAAACAATTTTTCTCAATAACAGTTTCGATCTTATCACAGTTTCCCAGGCATTACACTGGTTTCATTTAGATGAATTTTATGCAGAAGTTATAAGAATTGGAAAACCGGAAGCAATATTAGCAGCGTGGACCTATTCGCTGTTGCGCATCTCAAAAGAGATAGACTCGCTGATAGAAGACCTTCATTATAATACTCTTAATAATTATTGGGACGAGGAAAGAAAATATGTAAATGACGAATACCGCAGTATTCCCTTTCCTTATAAAAAAATAGATACTCCTCTTTTCAATATTGAATACAGGTGGACTATCGAAGAGCTGGAGGGATACTTAAACACCTGGTCCGGATTAAAAAAATTTATTGCCGAAAACAATAATAACCCGGTTCCTGAATTAATCAAACGAATCAGGCCGCATTGGAAAGAAACTCAGATGCTGGTTCACTTTCCCCTCCACTTGCTTATGGGAAAAATAGAAAGATGAGTATGCAATACCTCCCTTTTTTGCAGCACAAGAGTGATCTAAATGATATGGCATACGTTGGTTAGACAAACAGTTTCTTACATTTGGCAACCTAATTATCAGACCATGAAGAATACACCCTTTGCCGACAAGCATAAAGCACTTGGTGCAAAGATGGCCGAGTTTGCGGGCTATAATATGCCTATAAGTTACAGCGGTATTAATGATGAACATGCAGCCGTACGAAAAAATGCCGGTGTATTTGATGTAAGCCATATGGGGGAGTTTATTTTAAAAGGCGAACATGCATTGGATCTTATTCAGCTTGTCACGAGCAATGATGCGTCAAAATTGAAGAGCGGTCAGGCCCAGTATAGTTGTATGCCAAATGAAGGAGGTGGAATTGTTGATGATCTGCTTGTGTATTGCTTAGAAGAAAATAAAGTGTATATGCTGGTAGTAAATGCATCTAATATTGGGAAGGACTGGAACTGGATCAGCCGTTTCAATAAATGGAATGCAGAGATGCATAATATTTCTGACAAAACCTGCCTGCTTGCGGTACAAGGTCCTAATGCAACGAGGATCCTGCAATCACTGACGGATTTGGATATTCTCAACCTGAAGTATTACACGTTCCTGAAAGGGGAGTTCGCTGGCGTTAAAAATGTATTGATCAGCGCTACGGGTTACACCGGCGCTGGGGGAGTGGAAATATATTTTGAAAATAAAGAGGGCGATCCCGAAAAAATATGGGATGCAATTTTTAATGCCGGCGCCGCACAGGGAATAAAACCTGTGGGCCTGGGAGCAAGAGATACACTTCGGTTGGAAATGGGGTTTTGCCTCTATGGAAATGATATTAATGACACGACTTCACCACTTGAGGCCGGCCTGGGATGGATCACCAAATTCAACAAAAATTTTATCGCCAGGACGATATTCGAAAAGCAAAAGGCTGCTGGTCCGGAAAGGAAGCTGGTAGGTTTTGAAATGATTGATAAAGGTATTCCAAGACACGGTTATGAAATTAAAGATCAGACAGGAGCAGTCATTGGCACCGTAACATCGGGTACTCAATCACCCAGCCTTGGTAAAGCAATCGGCATCGGGTATGTCCGTACGGCTTTTGCTGCTATAGATACCCCTATTTTTATTAAAGTAAGAGATAAACTACTACAAGCCAAAGTTGCCAAAATGCCATTCTCCTAATGAGTAAAATGGTTGGATTTTTGCTGTGTAACTGCCGTTGAATTTAATTTCCTAAAAATCTATGCCTACCATTCATCTTACGACCTTTATTGCAGCGCCGGTGAGCAGGGTTTTCGACCTGGCCCGGAGCGTAGATGTGCATAAACAATCCATGAACAAACACAGGGAAGAAGCAGTTGCAGGGATAAGATTTGGATTAATTGAAAAAAATGAAACCGTTACGTGGAAGGCAAAACATTTGTTTAAGACCCGGTTCTTTCGAACTGAGATCATCGACATGAAAAAACCAGATATGTTCGTTGACGAGCAGGTAAAAGGTGATTTCAAGATGATGAAACATATACATCATTTCAAACCCTGCGATAATGGTACGATCATGATTGACCTGGTAGAGTTTGAAGCTCCTTATGGCACTGTTGGAAAAATATTTAATAAAATATATCTCACTACCTACGTCAAAAAATTAATTGAACAACGAAATAAGGTGCTTAAGGAGTTTGCCGAAACCGATAAATGGCGAAAATTCCTTTCAAATTAATCCCAGCCTAAACTGGTAATTTCGTTTCTTCATTTCATAATCCTGCATGAGTAATAATAACCCTACGCTATATACCGCTTTTTCCCCTGCCCTTTTAAAATTGTATGATGCAAGCAACAGCATTGTGGTGATCATCGATGTGCTTAGAGCCACCTCCACTATTGCTACAGCTCTATATAACGGTGCCAAGTGCGTTATTCCGGTCGATTCCGTCACAAAATGCCTGGAAATAGGCCAGCAAATAGAAAGTATTACGGCTGGCGAAAGGGACGGGCAAATTGCGGAGGGCCTCGAATTTGGGAATTCGCCGTTTGAATATCCCAGGGAATTTATCAGCGGAAAAACACTGGTGCTAACAACCACGAATGGTACGCGTCTCCTGCACATGGCATTGGATAAAGGGGCAAGGCAAATTGTCACCGGATCATTTCCTAATCTTTCATCGGTTTGCGAATACTTAATCACGGCAAAGCGAAATGTAATACTCGGCTGTGCTGCCTGGAAAGACCGGGTGAACATTGAAGATATACTTTTTGCCGGGGCAATTATTGCAAGGGTTGGTCAGTATTTTGCTATTAATTGTGATTCTTCCCATATGGCTGAAACTCTTTATAAGGTTGCAAAAAAAGATCTTTTTGCATTCATGAAAAAGAATGACGCATCACATTATCACCGCCTGATGAATTTTGGGTTGGAAAAAGATATCCGCTATTGTCTTACCAGCGATGGGGCCAATGTATTGCCGGTTTTTGAGGATGGAACGCTGATATTAACATGACACCGAGGTAATAAAGCTTGCCCGTTTATGCACCCCCAAAAATTTAAAAAAACCTTGTAAGATACTCCAATTTTGCGGCACCACCGAGCAATAAAAATTATTTTTTATTTATTCTTTTTTATAAGGAAATATGGGTTCCATTCTTTTACATTTGCCGATTGACCTTTTCTGAAAAAAATGAGCAACATCAATTGGGTAAAAGCAAAAAAAGCTTTAGCCAATTGCCTGTTGTCAATCGCAAATTGAACTATGGCATTACCACATCTTCTCAAGTATGTTTATACGCATGGAACTGATGAAGTGATCCGCAGGGGAAAGAAAATTCATTCATTAGGATTTGTTGAGCTGGTAGAATATGATGATCTCTTTGGCTCCGCCGTACTAAGAGTAAAAGACGACAGCTACGCTACCTACTATAAAGTAAACATTCAACGGTTCAAGGATCCGAAAGACCTTTCGGTTCGTTGCAGTTGCCCGTATAATATTGGCGATATCTGCCGCCATGAAACGGCTGCATTATTTCAGCTGCAGGAAATGATGGACAGGGGACAACTGCGGGCTGATGGTGTGAAATATGACCAGCGGCACACGGTGGCTAAAATGAAAACCATCGATGTAAAAATGCTTCGTTTGCTTTCGTCACCAGACATTTGTGCCGAAGCAGAAAAATACCTGCAAACACAAAAAGCAATAATACATAGTGCCGAAAATGAAACGGTAAGGTCGTCCGTTACCTTGTACGGGTCTACTTATTCGGTAATCATCCGTAAGAATGAAGAAAGAAATTTTGACACCAGTTCTGAATATGATGATGCAGACCACCTGCTTTGCCTGCCTAAAGTAATCGTCTTTTTGCAATTATATGCAAAGCATGGGGCTAATTATTTTGACAGCATCCGCAATTGGGACAAGGATAAAAATAAATTGCTGGAAGCCTATGGCTATTCATTGAATGATGACCTGAAAGGCAAGTTTGAATTTGCGTATAAAGATGGCAAGCCTTTTTTACGTGTACTGGATGCAAGTATCAGGCGGGTGGCCCCGTTGGCCGCACCGGGCCGGCCAGTGATCATTCCACAAAAGGAAAAGGAAGCCGAAGTCCCGTCGATTATTGCCCAGGAGGAAGAAACCGTACCAACCCAGAGATTGGGGGTTGTTTTCAATTTTAATAAGAAAAGCTATCCGTGGTTTACGATCGATGCGGTGATTGGTGAGCCTAACGATCAAAATGATGGCTTTGCCGGTAACATAGAGAAGCCGGATGTAACCCGGTATATTGATACAGACAAACTGCCGGAAGAGGACAGGCAACTGCTTTCCGTCGTTCGTAAGCTGCAGGATTCCGATATCAACAAGTATATCAGCCGCAATTCGCCGTTTTCAGGAATATGGGAAAATATTATTCACCAGGAGGAAGACGATCTGCCCGCAGAAACAAAAGAACTGATGGCAGAATATCTTTTTCCAAGGTTGAAAAAACTGGCGGTGGAACAGGGCGAAAACTCATTGTTTCACTTGCTCCCGGAAAATAAGGCATTCAAAACAAATAATCTAAAGCAGCTGCAGGTAATAAAGCAGGAGGCCAAGCCGCATTTCTTTGTCAAAAAGAATTCTCATTACACGATTCATTGCCGGGTAAGAGCAAGCGGAATGGAGTATGACCTGAGTCAAAATGAAAGCATCAGTCCATTATTCTTTTTATACAACCATCAGCTGCATCTCTGGAAAAACAATGAGGTTGTTCATTTGATTGATCAATTTTTGCCTTCGGGGAAAATGGAATTATCCCCGGATGAATGGAGCAAAACATTGCATGATTTTATTTTGCCCCTTGCGAAGGAACACCAGGTTGATTTTGACAAATCAATCGTGCAGGAAATTAAGGATGGTGATCCGGAGGTGAAATTGTTTTTGATAGAAAAGGGGGATTATCTCGTCTTTCAGCCTTCGTTTTCCTATAAGGGATATGAAACAAAAGCTAAGGACCGGGATGCGATTGTGGTACCATATGGTGAAAAGGTATTCATCGTGCATCGCAACCGTGAAGTGGAGAATGCATTTATTCTAAAATTGCAAAATCTTCATTCAAGCTTTATTCTTAATGAAGAAACAGGTTCATTGGCATTGAAAGGTACGGATGCGCTTAAGAATAATTGGTTTTTCCTTTTTGTTGATGCAATGAAGGACATGAAGACGCCAGTGTTTGGTTTTGAAGCGTTGAGGAACTTCCGCTTCAACACAGCCAAGCCGCAAACAAAGATCTTTATCAGCAGTAATACAGATTGGTTTGATGCTAAGGTGGATATTGTTTTTGGCGATCAGCGGGTAACAGTGGCCGAAGTAAAAAGAGCATTGGCAAACAAACAACAATTTGTTCAGCTCAATGATGGCACCCTGGGTATATTGCCCGATGAGTGGTTGAAAAAATATTCGTTACTCTTTCGTGTGGGCGAAGGCAATTCCAATAATCTAAAGCTTTCCCGTTACCATCTCAGCGTAGTGGATCAATTGTACGAGGAGCGCGATGAAGAAGAGTTAGTAGTGCAGCTGGAAGAAAAGTATGCCAACCTTCGCCAGCTAACTACTATAAAGGAAATAGAACCACCGAAAAACCTGGAAAATATATTGAGACCTTACCAGGTGGCCGGTTACCACTGGCTCAATTACCTGACCGAGATCAAATGGGGAGGTATTTTGGCAGACGATATGGGTTTGGGAAAAACGGTGCAGGCCTTATCATTTTTAGATCATTACCGCAATGAAAAAGGCTGTCTGACGGCATTGGTGGTATGTCCCACAACGCTTATTTATAACTGGGAAAATGAAATTAAGAAATTCACTCCCGGACTTACCTACCGGATTCACCACGGCCCGGTAAGAACGAGGTCCAAGGAAGAACTAAACGATCATGACATTACGATTACGACCTATGGCACCTTGCGCAGTGATATAAAATTGCTCATGAGCGTGGATTTTGATTATGTGATCCTCGATGAAAGCCAGGCAATAAAAAATCCTTCGAGTAAGGTGACCAAAGCCGCGTGTTTGCTGAATGCCAAACATCGTTTATGCATGAGTGGTACTCCCCTCCAGAATAATACCTTCGATGTTTTTGCACAAATGCATTTTCTAAATCCTGGAATGCTGGGCACTATGGAATTTTTCCGCCAGGAATTTGCGATACCAATCGACAAATTTGGCGAGCAGGACCGCAAAGAACATTTGAAAAAAATATTGTATCCCTTTATCCTGCGAAGGACAAAAGAACAGGTAGCTAAAGATCTTCCGGATAAGCAGGAAATGATACTCTGGTGTGAAATGGAAGATGAGCAAAGAAGGATCTATGATGCCTACCGGAATGATTTTCGTGATAAGATACTTGGTACCATACAGGAGCAGGGCATACAACGATCACAGCTAACTATTCTGCAGGGACTGATGAAATTGCGGCAGATATGTGATTCGCCGGCGATCCTAAATGAAGAAGAAAAATTTGAGAACCACTCCATCAAGCTGGATGAACTGGCGAGGGAGATAACGGAAAATATCAGCAATCACAAGGCCCTGGTGTTTTCCCAGTTTCTCGGAATGCTGGCACTTATCAGGGGAAAATTGGACGAGCTGGGCGTCAAATACGAATACTTTGATGGGAGCACCTCGGCTCCAGACAGGGAAAAAGCCATACAAAAATTTCAGAATGACGATGCCGTAAGAGTGTTCCTGATTTCGCTGAAAGCGGGGGGTGTAGGTTTAAACCTGACAGCGGCCGATTACGTTTACATAGTCGATCCCTGGTGGAATCCGGCCGTGGAGCAACAGGCCATTGACCGTACGCACCGCATCGGGCAAACAAAAAATATTTTTGCTTACCGGATGATCTGCAAGGATACTATCGAAGATAAGATTTTGCAACTGCAGGAGAAGAAAAGAGCACTTGCCAAAGAGCTGATTGCTGACGATACAACTTTTGTAAAGAGCTTATCAAAAGAAGATGTTGAATATTTGTTTAGTTGATCCCGGTTTTGGTCTATTCAAGCTGTCACATTTGTATGCTGTAATATACAAGAATAAGAAAAGTCTCTGCTTATAACAGAGACTTTAAAATTATAATGGAGGGTTAGTAGAGAATTACTTTCTTCTCATGGTGCCTGCAGCAGGTGATGACCCTGAAATAACAACAGACAAAATAGATTTTAACAGGCGCATAAGGTTTAGAGAAGGTTTGTAGTAGTTTCGATAGATCTTCGCTTCTTCGTGGGAATGTACAATACTTTTGTTTTTCATAACGGACTTTTTAGTTTTTGGGTTAACGCTTTATGAAGCAGTAAAAGTATAAATGAAGTTAATAATTTAATAATATTAACGGTACATCTCCGGTTATTAACCGGCAAAATGCAAGCCTTTACGATAAAAATAGTAAAAATACCTTCACATTTTACTACTGGCAGGTTAATAATATTAAAAAAATGAGTAAATCAAGGCAAAAGGTAGCTATTGACCAATGGAAAGAAGACCGGAACTATCTTATCGAGAAAATGAATTGCTGAAATTATTGTATGAAAACCGCAATAAAATCATTGATCGTAAAGACATACTGAATTTATTATGGGGCGATGATTCATTTTTCAATTCAAGGAATCTTGATGTCTATATAGCCAAGCTTCGTAATTACCTGAAAGAAGATCCCGCTTTGGAAATTATTACCATCAAAGGCATCGGGTACAGATTTGTGACACCGCTAAAGCCCCCTCCCGATCCCGACTAGTCAGTTCCACCAGCACACATGCCCGCTATTCGACGCACCTGTGATTATGGAATAATTAATTTACCTCCTGGTTTTGTTTTCCCTTATCAAGGAGCGTCATGTTCGCAATGAGATGTTCATCTTTTTCTGCTGCTCTTGCTTCTATTTCATATTTATTGTTTTCGTATCCACGTACAAGACTTTCCCACAGGTAGATAAAAACAAAAGGAATGAATCCATATTGACGGAATTGCTGGATATGTTTCAACTCATGACAAAGCCATGCCTTATTTTTCAAGAATTCACGGCGACTGGCGTTGTACAGGTAGATGGTATTACCGATTACGATGGCCGCATTGTCACTTTTTAATTTCCAGGCTGCTACCTGGGCAAGAAATGATCCTTCTTTTATCCTTACCAACAGCTTTTCCTGTTTTTCCGTCATCAGTTATTAAATTCTTAAAAAATAACAAACAAAGAAATGAACTGTTTTATTTTTGTTGTCCTAAAATTCCGGAATGGCGATGACAAAGGCTTACTCAGCAGCAAAAATTTTTACAGGTGATTCGTGGCTGCATGATCATATCGTGCTGGTTAAAGATTCGAAGATAATATCGGTGTTACCTTCTGCTTCTTTACCACCAGGGATACTAGTTCAGCATTTTCCGGACGCAATCATGGTTCCTGCCTTTATTGACCTCCAGATCTATGGCGCCCACGGAAAATTGTTGGCTGTTTATCCGGAAACCGATTCACTCCATAAACTAAATGATTATTGCAGAAGCGGTGGTGCAGCCTATTGTCTTCCTACGGTGGCCACCAATAAATATGAGGTTTTCTTTAAGTGCATTGACGCAATCAAACAATATTGGGCAGAAGGCGGTGAAGGTGTGTTGGGATTGCATGTTGAAGGGCCATGGATAAATCCCGCTAAAAGAGGCGCCCATATAGAATCTCTGATTCATTCACCAACAGTGGAGCAAGCCAAAGAGTTGCTTGAGTATGGCAGGGGGACAATCAAGATGATTACTCTTGCGCCTGAGGTTTGCAGCCAGGAAGTTATTGATCTCATCCTTTCCTATGGACTTGTCATTTCTGCAGGTCACAGCAATGCCACTTATGCAGAGGCCATGAATAGTTTTACTAAAGGGGTAACTGCCGTTACTCACTTGTACAATGCGATGAGCGCATTACAGCACCGTGCACCTGGCCTGGCGGGGGCGGCTATGGATAATAAAAAAGTAATGTCAAGCATTATTCCGGATGGACACCATGTGGATTATGCGGCAATCAGGATTGCAAAAGAGATTATCAGGGACAGGTTATTTGTTATTACTGATGCGGTGACGGAAACGACAGGCGGTTTTTATCCTCACCGGTTGGATGGCGATAAATATGTTTCTAATAATATACTGAGCGGTTCAGCACTAACGATGAATAAAGCTGTTCAAAACCTGGTGAAGTATACTGGCATAGACCTGGGTGAAGCATTACGCATGTGCAGCTTATATCCCGCTAAAGTAATCAGCCGGGAAAAAGAATTGGGAAAAATTGAAAAAGGATACCAGGCTAAGATGGTATTACTGGGTGAAAGATATGATGTGGTACAAATGATCGGTTAGACGAATGCTTTACAATTCACGGTTTCTTAACAACCACGATATCCGGACAAGACCTGCCCGGTTTAATCCTCATTGTTTAGGATTTTAAAGGTATCTGCGTCTTTCCAAAACGGGAATTTTTCCCGTATCGAGCGCAAATGGTCTTTACTCAAGACAGTAGTAACAATATCCTCCTCATCTTTTTTATGGTACATAATTTCACCCATCGGATCGATAATCATGCTGTCTCCGCTGTGATAAATTCCATTGCCATCATCCCCCACCCTGTTTACACCTGTCACATAACATTGGTTTTCGATCGCCCTTGCCTGCAACAAGGATTTCCAGGCCGCACTTCTTCTTTCCGGCCAGTTGGCAACATAAATTAACAGATCGTATTCCAGACCTGGTGAGCTGGTCGACTCGCCGCCTTCTGGAGAGGGCTGGGGTAAGGCTTGCCTTGACCAGACCGGAAACCTCAGATCATAACAAACCTGCAGGTTTATTTTCCATCCTTTTACTGAAGCGATCAGTCTTTTGTTACCTGCCGTGTAATACTGATCTTCACCCGCAAAAGCAAAACGATGTCGCTTGTCGTAAATTCCATATTGCCCGTTTGGCAACATCCAAATTAGCCGGTTAAAGTAAACCTCATCCCCGTCCTTCTGTGTGGTAGAAGCTGCCGGTTCCCTTATAATCAGGCTTCCCGTTAATATCGCCTTTCTTTTCTCAGCTGTATTTTTCATCCAGCGCACCGTGTTACCATCCATGGTTTCAGCCAGTTTCGCCGGTTGCATGCTGAAGCCGGTACTGAACATTTCAGGCAGGACAATGATTTCTGTTTTTTCCTTAATGGAAAAAATTTTTTCTTCAAACATCTCCAGGTTGGCCGCTTTATCTTCCCAGTGCAATGTTGTTTGTATGGTGGTAATCGCCAGTGTTGACATGCTCCACAATTAACACAGATAATAATTATGTTTCGGTCAATAAATGTTTTTCACTTTCATATCCAACTGGATTAATTCTTCATTTCGACGAAGAACCAGCTTGACTTTTGAATTCGATGCCAGTATGGCGCTTTTGTATTTGTTGAAGTTTTGAGAAAAATCATTATTTACGGCAACGACGATATCGCCTTCTTTTATACCTGCCTTTTCCGCCGGCGAATCTTTGGACACGCTTCCAATCTGTATTCGTCCATCCACAAAGTACAGTTCGAACCCTGAATAAGCATAATCAAAGGGATCCCTGAAATGTGAATTTGGGATCATGTAAATATCTCTTTTTGCATAGTTGAATATGACATTAAACCTTCGTAAAATATCATTCCCGATCAGACCGGCCAGGTAGGGATACGAGGTTACGTTATAAGTATCTTCAAAAATATAAGTGGGCACATTGCGGAAACGATAGGGTCCCAGCTTCACTTCCTTAATGACGGTAAGGTTCATTGTCACCTTACCTCCGATACCTTCCCCATCCTTTGGAAACAGCTTTCGTTTCTTTTGCAGCAGGGAGCTGTCATCAATAAAGTCCTGCGACAACATCAGGCATACACCGGCGCCAATGTCATGCAGAAAACGTACATTAAATGTTTGTTCGTCTTTTATCCGTGCAGTTTGAACCGGCAACGTGCTGATGACAGGCTTAAAAAGAAATCCTCCCTTTGGGTAACGGATAGTGCCTTTACTGCAAATATCCATTTCAAGGCTGTCATAATTTATTTTTACAATATAGCGGTTCAGCAACGAATACCCGATAATTCCGTCAATTTGGTCGCCGTATACACTGGTGAGCACTGAATAGTCATTGACATGAAAATTGAGGCTGTCGACTGTCAGGTTAGGAAACCGCAATTTGCGGTTATAAAGGAATCCGACTTTTTTAATGCCGGCTATTCCCCGTATCGTCCGGTCTGATTGTTCGGGCTTCAAATTAAAATATGCAACAGTGGAGGAATCCAGGGAAATTCCGCTGCTGCCTGTATCGAGGATGAAATTGAGTGTGTCAGGAAAATCGTCAAGCCGTGCCTGGACAATAACGACACCGCCGGTAAGCTGGATAAACGGGATCCTGGTTATCAAATGGGAAACTGGTTCAATAAACTCTTCCTGTGGCCGGGCAAACGTTGAAGCCAGCAGCAACATAAAAGTTAATCGGAGGCTTATTTGCTTCATAGGCAACAGCCGTTTATTAATATGTAATAAGACAAACAAAACAAAATATTTGACGCAAACGTTTCCTGATCAGCTAAATTTAGTTGAATACAACACATAAACAAAGCCGTACAGCCTTTTTCTTGTAATCGCTTTGTATTTTTGCAGACACGTGATTTGATAAGAGAGTAAAAAGTCCAGCATGTCGATATCCGCTTTATTGGAGAAAGCATTGCAATTCGAATATTTGGCCGCGGATGAAGGTATTTATCTTTATCGCCATGCACCGCTGACGGACCTTATGTTTATTGCGGATGAATTGCGAAAAAAACAGGTACCGCACGGAAAAGTGACGTGGCAGATAGACCGCAATGTTAATACCACCAATGTATGCATCGCTAATTGCAAGTTTTGCAATTTCTTTCGTGTTCCTGGTCATTCAGAAGCCTATATCACCGATATGGCCACCTATCGTCGGAAAATTGAAGAGACGCTCCGATATGGTGGGGACCAGTTATTATTACAGGGTGGTCATCATCCCGAACTCGGTTTGCAATTTTATACCGATACGTTCCGGCAAATCAAGCACGAATACCCCAATATAAAATTACATGCGCTCGGTCCGCCGGAGGTAGCGCATATCACCAAACTGTCGAAACGAGCCAATGGGGAAAAAAGGACGCATCGTGAAGTCCTGACAGAGTTGAAAAAAGCCGGCATGGATTCCTTACCCGGTGCAGGAGCCGAGATATTGATTGATCGGGTGAGGCGGCTAATATCAAAGGGAAAATGTGGCGCCCAGGAATGGCTCGATATCATGCAGGAAGCGCACAAACTAAACATTACCACTTCGGCGACTATGATGTTCGGACACGTAGAAACCATTGAAGAACGTTTTGAGCATTTGGTAAAGATCCGCGAAGTGCAAAGCCGCAAGCCTGCTGAGGCAAAGGGATTCTTAGCATTTATTCCGTGGACTTTCCAGGATGTTGATACTTTATTGGCAAGAGTCAGGGGTGTGCACAACCTGACCACCGCCAATGAATATATCCGGATGATCGCCTTAAGCCGTATTATGCTGCCTAATATTAAAAATATACAGGCCAGCTGGCTTACTGTTGGAAAACAAACGGCGCAGGTTTGCCTGCATGCGGGAGCCAATGATTTTGGTTCCATTATGATTGAAGAAAATGTGGTAAGCGCCGCCGGTGCCCCGCATCGATTTACCTATAAAACAATCCAGGATGCTATTCGGGAGGCAGGATTTGAACCGCAGTTGCGCAATCAGCAATATGAATGGCGAGAGATACCTGAAATGATAGAGGAGCAGGTGATAAATTATTAGACACTCCAATCCCCGGAAGGGGCTTTCGAGTCTGATTATCGCAATACCATTACACATGCAAAAACGACTGGATGAAAAAAACATATAGTTGGTTTAGAAAAGTTGCATTCACCGAAGGCGTATCATTTCTTGTTTTAATATTTGTTGCCATGCCCTTGAAATATTTCGCCGGAATGCCAATTGCTGTCACTATTGTTGGAGGTCTCCACGGCCTTTTGTTTATTGGATTTATGATTATGATTTGGGAGGTAAAAAATGAATTTAAGAAAGACTGGAGCTGGGTAGCCAAGGCATTTATCGCTTCTATTCTTCCTTTTGGCACGTTCGTGATGGATAAAGAATGGAAGAAAGAAGAAGCGTTGGCACAATAGCTATAGCTCACTTATTTCAAAATCTAATCTTCCCCGGAAATCTCAACCTGACTTAGTTCCGGGTTCTCTACCAACTTCTTTTGAGTAGATTGCATTGAAATTGTCCTCCGTCCCATTATTTCAATTAAGCATCTAATGCAATCACTCACCCGGTTTTATGATTCTATTTCCCCGTTGAAGAAGGAAACATGGGAAGAGCTGATGCCTCTTTTCCACGAGGACACACTTTCAGGCAACCAATATTTTCTCCGGGAGAATGAAGTGGCCAGGAAAATTGCTTTTCTCGAATCGGGTGTCGTGAGAGCATTTTTTATCAACCAGGAAGGACAAGAATACAATAAACAATTTTTCGTGGGGCCATCCAGCATCGGCGGTTATACCTCTTTACTCACGGGTAAACCGAACCTCATTCCGCAGCAGGCACTCACCGATTGTAAGATATGGAGCTGTGATTTTAAATCCTTAACCAACCGCTATGATCAGTATCCTGATTTGGAACGGCTGGCACGTAAAATGGCCGAATACTATTTTTTGGAAAAAGAAAAAAAAGAACTTGAAATTGTTTTACTGGACGCTTCGCAGCGCTATAAAATATTTCAAACAGAGTTTCCAACACTGGAGCAATTGATCCCACAATATCATATCGCCTCTTATCTCGGGATATCGGCCACACAGCTAAGCCGCATACGGCACCAGTATGCTAATAAATAAACTCCTCCACTTTCTTTACATATGTAAATGCTTTTCGTTTTGCTGCGCCGTTGCTTTGTGCCATCAAATCAACTTTAAAACAAAACAAAATGAAAAGAGTAAAAAAAATTACATTGTTGATGATCGCAGTCCTGCTCGTCTCCCTGGCTACTATCTATTTTAACTCCTTTGGCATTCATCCTGTTGCGTGGAATCCCCCGGTGAATTCTGACCTTAAAGGCGCCATCGCAGTGCATGAAAAATTAACCCAAACACAGAAAATTTCACTTAACGGCCTTTATGGGCCCGAAGACATTGTATTTGACAGTGCGGGCAATATGTACACGGGTGCACATAGCAAAGAAAATGATTTTAGCGATGGAAAAATACTGAAGATCGATACCGCGGGAAAAGTGGAAGTTTTCTATGATGCAGGCTCATGGGTAGCAGGCCTGCATTTTGATAAGGGTGGAAACCTGGTAGCGCTTAGTCACAAACAAGGACTAATCAGTATTGATCCTGAAAAACAAGTAACAGTATTGGCTACAAGAGATGCAAAGGGAAGGCCGTTTCTTATTCCCAATGGACTGGACATTGCTTCCGACGGAAGGATATTTTTTTCCAACACTTCGCATGAATCAGCATACACTGTTGACTATGGCAGAAGAATAATCCTGGAAACAAAACCACTGGGTGGATTGTATCTCTATGATCCTTCATTGAAAACTGTAGAAACACTGATCGACGGAACTTATTTTGGAAATGGCGTGGTGCTTTCCAAAGATGAAACGCATGTTCTGATGACTGAAACCACGAAATACAGAATATTGCGCTATTGGCTGAAAGGAGACAGAGCAGGCCAAACAGATATTTTTATGGACAATCTTCTCGGTTTTCCCAATGGAATTTCTGTTCGTGAAGATGGAAGTTATTGGCTGGGATTCTCCACCAAAAGAACGGACGCTTTGGATAACATTCATGCAAAACCGATAATGAAAAAGTTTGTTTACGGATTACCCACCTTTTTACAACCCAGACCCGAAAAATTTGGAATGGTGATGAACATTTCTCCGGACGGGAAAATACTTCAAACACTGCTGGATAGCAAAGGAACTGTAATGCCTGAAGCCGGGGCTGTAAAAGAGTACAATGGTTATTTGTATATGGGCGGTGATATTGTTCCGCATATCGGCAAATACAGGCTAGCGCAGGAAAACTTCAATGCAAAAAATTAATAAAAACCTACTAAAGAAATGATCTATGATAAAACAAGGCGATATTATAACAAATTTGCGCACAGGTCAGCGAATGATCTTTTTGAAAACCTGGGCTGAGACCAACGGTACTCAATTGCAAATTGAATGCTTCAGCCCGGTGACCACTTTAAAAGAACCAGAGCATATTCATCCGTTTCAGGAAAACCGTTTTAGGTTGATTGCAGGCCAACTTAGTTTTAAAATCAACGGGAAAGAGCAAATTGCTTATGACGGGGATGTTGTTTCCATTCCAAAAAATGTTCCGCATCATTTTTGGAACTCCGGTAGCACCGAAGCGCATTATATCCAGGAATTTTATCCTGCATTGAAAATAGATCAACTTTTTCAATCATTCTTTGCACTGGCCAGGGATGGTAGGCTCAATAAAGCCGGCATCCCGAATATTTTCTGCACCTCGGTAATCATGCTGGCACACGAAAAAGAAATACGGCTGGTAAAACCGGCATGGCCCATCCAAAGGTTTGTTTTTAGAATATTCGCTCCATTTGGCCGGTTGTTTGGTTATAAAAAAGAATACAGCTAGTTGTTAACTATTCATTAAAAGAAAATGTTAATCAAAAAAGCAAAGGCAACCTGAATAGTTCGGTCGGTGTAACTTCGATACCTGCAGGTTTCGCGAGATAAAGATGAAAAGGCTTAAGAAAATATCATTGTGGGGCTTTCTGATCATCGCAATATGGATCGTAGTTGCTCAAAGTTGCATGCAATTCAAAATAAGCGATACTGAAGCAGTAAAGCAATTTGATAAAGCAGGTGTAAAGCTTACGGCAATAACTACCAAATTAGGCAACCGTCACATGCATTATGCAAAAACAGGCAGCGATACATTGCCAACTATTGTATTTGTTCACGGATCTCCGGGCAGCTGGAGTGCATTTGCAGATTACATGAAAGATAAAGACCTGCTTGGCAAATACCGAATGATTTCCGTTGACCGTCCGGGGTTCGGAGATAGTGACTTTGGAAAAGCAGAACCCATTCAGGAACAATCTGCCTTGATTAGCCCGCTTTTAGCTGAATGGAAAAATGGAAAATCCATGTACCTGGTGGGTCATTCACTTGGTGGTCCTTTGATCATACAATTGTATGCCGATAATCCAGGCATGATCGATGGGCTTGTTTTATTAGCTGCCTCTGTTGACCCGGCAGAAGAAAAAAAGGAACTTTGGAGAAGTATGCTTGATGGTCCCGTGCTGCAATACCTGCTCCCGGGTGCGTTTCGCCCAAGCAACAGGGAGCTGCGGTATTTTAAAAAAGACGTGTATTTTTTGCAGGACAAGTTTGCTGCCGTAAAATGCAAAGTATTTATTGTGCATGGAACGAAAGACGCATTTGTGCCACCCGGCAATGCAGAATATGCAGCAAAAAAATTAGTTAATGCCGCCGCCGTTGAAACGATAATGTTACCTGAAGCCAATCATTTTATTCCCTGGAAGAAATATGATGAGATAAAAACTGTGCTGATGAAGCTGTATTGAAGCATGAAAAAAATAGCAGCATATAAGGAGTGTTCAACCCGATCGGGAATGTTGAACCAGGCGAAAAGTAAGCAAAGTTGCATTAAGTACTTTGAAAGTAATTGAACCTGTCTAAAAATATTGAATGATCTCATTCACTCCTTTCCCCCTTTTAATTACAGATCGCCTTGTACTCCGGCAACTGGAATCGCAGGATGATGATGAAATATTTTTTCTGCGTTCCGATGAAACCGTGAATAAATATCTTGTAGCTCCCATAGCTAAATCGATCGGGGATGCCCGGGATTTTATCCAGAAAATAAATACAGGTGTCGCAAACAGTGAATGGATTTATTGGGCGATTACTGTGAAAAACAATAACAAACTGATCGGCACTATTTGCATTTGGAACATCGAGCCTGAAGAGAACAAGGCAGAAATTGGATATGTTTTGCATCCCGGTCTGCAGGGTAAGGGTCTCATGCAGGAAGCGGTGAGAACCGTTATCGAATACGGGTTTAAACAAATGAAACTTCAGTGCCTGGATGCTGTTCTGCATCCCGATAATAAACGATCAATATTGCTGCTGGAAAGAAATGGGTTTGCCTATGCTGAAGAATCAGGAGATGCAGTTGTTTATCGGCTTTATAGAGACTTCAATAAAGGAAGATCAAATTGCTAAGCTGGAGAAACTGCTTTCGGGTTCATGTGTAAAAAGAATATTCTTAACTTTCGCCACGTATAATAATCTTGACAGTAACAAGATTAATTGCTGGCTAACATAAAAAGCAAACAGGCATTAAACATGATCTTAGCTCTTGCCGGAAGGAGGATAGACGCTACTCAGGAGGAGGGTATTAGTTTTCCAATGAAAAATATTGCGGCGGTAAGGGCTAAACTAAAAGAGCTTTTTATTTCGCTCAAGCCTTCACTATTGGTAAGTTCGGGATCATGTGGAGCTGATTTGCTGGCATTAGAAGTAGCAGGCGAATTAGGTATAGCCAGGAGCATGGTAATTCCATTTGTACCAGAATTATTCAAATCGAGATCGGTTGAAGACAGACCGGGTGATTGGGCAGGTTTATTTGACCGAATGTATGAACAGGTAAGCAAGGAGGAAAAAGTTTTGGTAATGAATTACCCGGCGGATGATTGCAATGCCTATAGGAAAACGAACATAGACATTCTAAACCGGGCAAGGATTCTGTCTGAAAACTCCGCTGACGAAAAGGACATACGGGCAGTTATTGTGTGGGAATCCGGGGATAAGGGCGAACAGGATATTACGGCCCATTTCAGGAATGCGGCAAAACAACGTGGATATAAAATAGAGGAGATAAATACATTAAAGGAATAGAAGACGCCGAACTGAACTGAGCAATATCAAACCCGGGATTGAACGGGCTTCATTTTAATAGCTTTAATCCAATACCATGTCGGCTTGCTTTACTAAGTTTAGAAAAGCATGGACGTATTCGTGAAAGTGAATGAGAAATGTCATACTGCATTTGCCATTCATCCTCGCCGGAT
>Ga0137431_1000294_pt1 | contig 19782 bp, 18 predicted proteins | sample EasRivERMZT800_2_FD_104646 | JGI IMG/M metagenome (GOLD analysis project Ga0137431, IMG submission 104646) | Soil microbial communities from meander-bound floodplain in the East River, Colorado, USA - East River MetaG ERMZT800_2 | ecosystem: Environmental > Terrestrial > Soil > Floodplain ... | reverse complement strand
GTCTTTCGAACACGCTTCCGCTCTTGATCAGGCCGCCGATGAAGATCGACTGACCGTTCTCGCATACCAGCTCCGTGGTGACCTCGGTGCTCTTCTTCGAGGGGATGCCGGCATTCAGCGTCGCGGAACTTATTTCGGGATGGACCTTCATCAGCACCCGCCCGCGCTGGTCCACCGAGGGGGTGACTTTCAGGATCACGCCCGACTCGAGGAACTGGATGCTCTCGCTGGTCACCAGGTTGATCGTCGTCGTGACCCGGTAGCCGGTGCTGTCGCCGATGACGGTCTTCGCCTCCTGGTTCTCCAGCGCGAGCAGCTTCGGCGTGGCCAGCGTGCGCACGCGACCTTTCGTGGCCAGCGCGCTGAAGAAGGCCTCGGCATGGTCGGTGAAAATGCTGAAAAAGAAGCCCGTTGCGGGCGCCGCGGCGCTGCCCGTTGCCAGGCCGGTGGTGCCCAGGCTGCCGCGCGTGCCGCTCGTCCCGCCGAAAACCCGGCGCCAATCGATGCCGAGCTGCTCGCTGTTGTCGAGCGTGATCTCGAGGATCTTGGCCTCGATCAGGATCTGCTTGGGCGGGACGTCGAGCTCCTCGAGCAGCTTTGCGATGCGCTCGGCGAACCCCGGCAGGTCTTCGACCACGATCATCCTGCGCCCGATGAGCGGCGTGACCTTGCCTTGCCGCGAGACGTACTTGCTCACGATGTCGGCTACCTGCTTCACATCCGAATACTGCACCTTGAAGGTCTTGATCTGCGTGTGCGCGCTCGGATAGTCGAGGCTCGTTTCCTTGCCGAAGACGACGTAGGTGCCATCGCGCTCCTCCACCCAGTAGCCGGCCGCCTGCGCCACGCGATAGATTGCCTCCCGGACCGTGGCGTTGTAGAGGTTGACGCTGACCGTACCGGTCACGCCCCGGCTGAGGATGATGTTGGTCCCGTCCTTCCTCGACAGCATGTCGAAAACTTCCTCGATCGGCGTGGCGCGAAAGTTGAGGTTGATCCGTTCCTCGCTGGCCGCGCGGCGGGCGGGCGGCGCGGGGTCCTGCGCCAGGAGCGGCTGGGCCGCGCCGGCGCTGCAGACGATGACGAGCGCGGTCAGCGCGTTGCGCGTCTTCATTTGTTCTCCCGCAAGGGCACCATGAAACGCGCCTTGTTTTTCTCGAATACCGCTCCCCGGTCCTCGACCGCGACCAGTCGGTAACCGTGCACATAGTCGCCGACGCGGACCATCACGCCATCGACATTGGCCATGGAGGCGGGGCCGGCCATCATCACCGCGCTCACGTTCAATGCGCGTTGGGGCTGGACGGGGGCCGGCCTCGCCGGACCGCCGCCGGGCGCCGCTCGCTGCGGCAGGCCGCCGAGGGACGGCCGCGCGAACGGGTCGTGCTGCAGGGTCCTGCCCTCGGAAAAAGCGCATCGGGGCGCGGCGATCGCGATCGCCAAGCCCAGCCACAAGGCACCGCGCGGCAGGCTCATTTTTGCCCTCCGCCCTCGGGCCGTGGCCGGTAAAGCGCGAGCCGCAGGTTGAGCGCAACCTGCCGCCCCTCGTCGACCGACTTCATCGTGAAGTCGCTCACCGTGGCAAATTTTCCGAGGGACTGCTCGAAGTCGAGCAGCCACCGGCACAGTGCAAGGTACTTGCCTTGCGCGCCGACGTCGAAGCTCACCTCCTCGAACGACAGCACCTCCCGGCGGCCGGCGGGCTTCAGGCTGACGAGCGCGATGCCAGCGCCCGCCGCGGCCTGATCGAGCCGGCGCATCAGGGAAACGGTGAGATGCTCCTCGGGTGTCGGCGCGTGGAGTTCCGCGCCGAGACGGTCGGCGAGCTCCCTGGCGCGCGCGCCGGTGCGGCGCATCTCCTCGTCCTGGGCGGCGGTCATCTGCTCGATGGCGGCGAGCGATTTCCTCGCGGTCGCGGCTTCGCTATAGGCAGCGAACGGCTGGCGCAGCACCAGGATCCATGCCTCGAACAGCGTCGCGCCGAGCAGCGCCAGCGCGATCAGGAGCAGCGCGCCGGGGCTCAGCTTCGAAAGGGCAGCCAGCACTCGAGCCGTCACGGCCGCCTCCCCGCTGTCTTCTCGATGAGAAGCGCCAGCTTGAAGTCGATGATGAGCGCGTTCGGATAGCGGCGCGGGCTCGTATCGAGCAGGCTCAGCTCGGCGACGCCGGCCTGCGTCTCGAGCTTGCGCATGAACTCGGCGAGGGTGACGTGGTTCATGGCATGGCCGGTCACGCCCGCGCGTTGCTCCATCCGCTGCGCAGCCGGCGCTGCGGCGCTTTTCTGCGCCGCCGCGACGCTCGCGGTGCGCACGCCGGCTGCGGGACCTTCGCCCGGGCGTGGCAGGTTTTCGCGTCGGTAGTACCTGATCTCGTCGAACCAGACCTTCTCGACATAGGCGACATCCAACGCCTCGAGGAAAAGGCGCAGATGATCGCGTCCGCGGAGCTCGTCCAGGGCGGCGAGCTGCTTCTCGGTCGCGAGCACCTGGGTCGCATACTCTTCGGTTTTCGCCTTGCTCTGTTGCCAGAGGAGCTTCTTCGCCTGAAGGCGGGCAACCTGCCCCCGCTCATCGGCGACCAGGACGCCGAGCACGGTTCTCGCCAGCACCACCAAGCAGACGAGCGAGGCGAACACCGCCACCGCCCGGCGCAGGCGCCGGCGCAGAAGCCGCTCGCGCGCGTAATCCGCCGGAATGAGGTCGAGCTCGCTCATAGCTCGGGCACGCCACGCAAGGCCAGGCCGACGGCGACGCCGCAATGCGGCGACAGCTCGGCGGCCTGCGGCGCCGTCAGGCGATGGGGAAATATCGCGAGCGGGTCGAGGAGCTCGACCGGCTTCGCCAGGGCTTCGCCGAAGAATTGCGCGCTTCCTGCGTACCCGGCGATGCCGCCGGCCAGGAAAATCCTGTCGACGCCGCTGCCGCGGGTCTTGGACGCCGCGTAGTCCAGCGTCTTGCCTATCTCCGTCTTCAGGGCGAGCAATTCCGGCCCGAGGATCTCCCTCAGGACGGAATGGAATTGGCCCGGCTTGCTCCCGTGCGCCGGCGCAAGACCATGCTCGGCCAGCAGCCGCTTCGCTGCGGGCTCGGGCATGTCGAGCAGCTTCGCCATGCGCGAGAACACCCGCTGCTCGGAGAATTCGACCGCCCGGTCCACCATCAGCCGGCGGCCCCACACCACCGTCAGGTTGCTGGAAGCCGCGCCGATGTTGATCAGCAGCGCGTTCTGCATCGCCTCGTCCGAGCTCTTGCCGGCCCAGGCCACGATCCGCCGGAGCGCCATGCCGGCAATGTCGAGCGCCCGCACGTTCAGTCCCGCGCCGTCGAGAAGGCCGAGGAACGCGGTCACGTCTTCGTGGGCGGCGGCCGCGACGACCGCTTCCTTCACCCGCTCCTCCTGATTCGGCTGGCGTACCGGCACGAAGTCGACCACCATGCGCTTTCCCTTCAGGCGATCGCGCACCTCGTTGGCGATCGCTTCCGCGTCCGTCTGCCCTTGCGTCGCGGTGTAGTCCACAGTGAAGACTTTCAGCTGCTCGTGCGGCATGCAGGCGACGACCTCGCGGCCGCTGAATCCCTCGCTGGCCCAGAGTTCCCTCAGGGCGTGATTCAGCCGCCGCGGCTCGCCCAGCATCGCGTGCCACGGGCAGCCGAGCTCGAGCGAGCCGGCCGCGTGCACGGCGAGCCCGGCCGGCATGCGCCGCATCTGCGCCGCGCTCAGCCGTTCGCCCGCGAGGTGCAGCCCGATCGGATAGCCGCCGTTGCCGATGAGCCCTGGCGACACCTGCTCGATCAGCCGGCGCATCGAGAGCATCATGCCGCCTCCGCCTCCGCCTGCGCCACGGCCTCGCACACCATCCCGCGGCCGCGGGCCTTGGCCTCGTACAGCGACCGGTCGGCGAGGAGATAAAGTCTGCTGAGCGACACCGGGCTCCCCGCGGCAGCGCGCGCCAGGCCGATGCTCACGCTCGGCATGGCAGGAACCTCGGGCGGGAGCCCCGCGCGATCGCTCAGGCGCTCCCTGATCTGCTCGAGCCGTTCCCGGGCCGCGGCGTCTTTCATCAGGACCAGGAACTCGTCGCCGCCCAGACGCACGACGTACTCGTCCTGGTGCAGCGCGGCCGCAAGCATCGCGACCGTGCGCCGCAGCACCTGATCGCCGCAGCCATGGCCATAGGTGTCGTTGAGCTGCTTGAACTTGTCGACGTCGAGGATGCTCAACGCGCAGCCGTGCCCGCCGGCCGTGTAGCGGGCGATGATCTGGTCGAACCGTTCCTCCAGGAAACGGCGGTTCCACGCGCCCGTGAGCGAATCCTGAACCGAGGCTCTCGCCAGCCTTTCGTTCGCCGCGGTCAGGTGGAACCTCGCCTCGAGGTGTTCCTTGCGGACCACGATGGCGTAGCAGACCAGGCAGAGCGAGATCAGCGCGGCGCTCACCATCAGGAACTGCAGCGTCCAAAGGGCTTCGGGCGGGAAGCGCCCGCCGACGCTCAGGCTCGACCCGGTGAAGATGAGGTAGACGATCGCGACGGCGGCAAGCGCCTCGCGTAATCCCCAGGGAACGAGCGGCACCACCATGAACAGCAGCACGACGGTGCTGAAGAGCGTCGCGGTGAAAGTGCCGTAGCGATGCGCGAGCAGCGCGCAGGCGAGCCCGCTGAATGCGAGCAGCACCATGGCGAGCAGGTACAGGACCCTGATATCGCGCAGCGACCGGGCCGAAAGGGCGACGTGCAGCGCGAGCAGGCCGAGGATGGCGAACGTGTACTGGTAGCCGCTGCGCATGCCGAGCGCGTAATAGAGCACCGCGAACCCGAGCATGAGGAGCGTGGTGAGCACGCCGAGCACGAAAATCCCTTTTCTCGCCTCGCGCTGCATCGCCTCGCCGGCGTAGCGCGTCAGATCGCTCGCCGCGAAGTCGGTCGAGGACCAGATCGCGCGCAGCGCCTTCATTGGTACACCACCACGAGCTGGGGAGCCCTGCCGCCGGTGCTCTCGCGCGAGTCGAACTCGATCACGTCGCTCGTGGACTCGGCGCGCAGCAGGATGCCGTAGTTGGCGTATGCCTGGTCGACCCAGGACTGGACCATCGCGGTCAGATCGAAGCTCACCCAGCCTTGCCGAAACGGCCCCGGCAAAGGTGCGATGCCGCTTGCTTCCTCGCGGCCCGTGGCAAGGACGTAGTCCCAGTAAGCATAGCCGCCGCAACAGTCCGACCAGTTGTTGGTGCCATTGCGCGTGTTCCAGGTCGCGCCGTCCGCGGTACCGCTGCTGCTCATGGTGCCTTCGACCCACGACTGCATGACGTAATAGGCGCGGATCGTCTTCGGATTGTTGGTCGCCGAGGTGACGCTGCTGCAATAGAGCCGCAGGGTGGCGCTCTGCACGACCGACCCCGGCGGAATGCTCGAGACGTCGAAGCGCACGAGTGCGCGCCGCGCCGGGCTTCCCGAATTCACGTCCATCACGAGCGCGCCGCCGAAGTTGCGCGTCTGCTCGTTGCTCTTCAGATACCCGTCGGCAGCCAGGTCGATGTACGCCGCCTCCGTGGTGCCGCAGGGCGGCAGGTAATTCAGCGTCAGCTTGGGGCGCTGGGTCGCATCCGAGCCCTCGCTGCTCGCGTAAGAGGTGTTCCAGATGTTGTCGCCCGCATCGACTATCCAGAGGCCCTGGTTGGGATCAACGCCGCTCAGCCACCCGGCAACGGCATCGGTGACGTCCCAGTCCTTCCAGCCCAGGCTCGTGGAATGCACAGCGGTCGCGACGGGCACCGCGGCGTAGCCGACGCCAGGGGAAGACCAGGGGTTCACGCCGTCGTAGGTGTTCCAGGTGGCGCCGCTCGCCGGGCTGTCGCCGAACTGCGTTCCCTCCACCCAACTGTGCGTGACGAGGTGCACGTTGATGGATGCCGGGCTGTTCGAGCCGCCCGGCAGTTGATAGAGCGACAGCGTCGCGCCGGGCTTGAGGGCGCCGCTCACGGTGTCGAACCACGGCACGACGCGGGTCCCGGCGGGAAGACCGCTCAAATCGAACCTGAGGAGCGGCTGGTACTTTCCCGTGAACAGGCGCAGGATCTGTTCCGCGCCGTAGTTGCGATCGGGGGATTCGCTGTTTAGGTGCGTGTCCTGCCCGGACGAAGGGCTGAGCTGCACGACCGCCGTCTTCCTCGGCTTGTAGACATACACGTTGGCACGCGTGAGCGTCACCGACGCGCCGTTGTACGTTCCGGTGGAGACGAGGGTCACGGGAGAGCCGCTCGCGGAGGTCGAATGAGCCGAATACGCCGCCCCGGCGAAATTGCCGTTCGCCACCGGGACGCCGGAGGTCGGATAGATCCCGCCACAGCCCGCGCCCTGGACGACGAAGTTCGCCGCCTGCAGGCCGGCTTCGGCCGCGAAGCGGGCGCGCTCGACGTCGGATTGCTGCGTGATCGTGCGCGCGTTGAGCCCGTTGTCGCGGTTGAGCAGAAAAGCGATCGCCGCGATGACGCTCATCGCCAGGATGACCGGCAGGAGCGTGAAGCCCCTCACAGGACGCCGCCGCCCAGACGCACGCTGGTCGTCAGCGTTATCGGCGCCCCCCCGGATTGCAGGGTCAGGCTGAGAGTTCCGACCGGACGGTCCACCGCCCCGGTGCCGGCGGGGAGCTGCGCCGAAAAAGCGATCACATGCTCGACGATGACGTTGTTGCCGGAGCAAGAGGTGTCCGAAACGTTCGTCTCGACCACCCGCTTGTTCGACCCGCCCTTCAGGCAATACATCGTGGGCGCGAACCAGTCTCCGGTACTGTCTGCCGGCGCCGGCGCGGTAAGCCGCTTCGGCGCCGTGCTGCGCGCCTTCGCGCTCATGCGCTCGAGGGCGAAGCGGCCCTGGTAGACCAGCTCGTTCGCCTCACGGCCCGAAGCCTGCGCCTGGAAGCCGAGCATGAGCACGCTGTTCAACGCGCCGATGACGATGGCGGCGGCGACCATTGCGAGCATCAACTCGATCAGCGTGAGCCCTCGCTGTGAACGCCGCGCGGCCATCTACCACCACCTGCCGACGAGGGTGCTCAGGCCGGCGGCCGGGGTCTCGCCTGCGTAGTACACGGCGACGAACAGCACGCCGGTGTCGGCCGAGCTCAGGCCGGGGCTGGAGGGGCTATAGCGATACACGACTACGTTGCGGCGCTCCGGCGCTCCCACCGGATCGGACAACGACGCGTTGACCGAAGTCGTGTTGCCGCCGGGAAGGTAGGTTTGCGAGTAGAGAGCCGCAAAGGGCTTGGCGGCCACTTCCTCCATTTTGGCTTTCAGCCTGAACTGCCGGGTTGCGAGCGAATAGCTGTGGTTGTCTGCGACCCCCGATTGCAGCGCCTCGAGCGCCGGCACGAGGAGCACCGCGAGCAGAACCACGGAAAGCAGGACCTCCACGTAGGAGAACCCGCGCTGGTCCTTGGCGATCGAAAGGGCAGCGCTCGCCATGGTCGCTAGGGGATCGTCACTTTCCCGGTGGTTTCCGCGATCGCCACGGTGGCGCTCAACGATCCGAGCGTCAGCCCAACGCCGCTGCCCGATTGCAGCGGTCCCCGGTTCGTGCCGGAATCGAACACCTGCAGCTGCATCGCCGGCCCGATGAGAAGCTGCTGATACGCGGTGCCGCCCTGGAAGAAGCTCGCCGCCATGGCGATCTTTCCGGACCACGGGGGCGCCGAAGCGTCGAGCTCGAGGGCCCGCTTGTTCAGCGGATCGATCACGCCCCCGAGATTGGCGCCCGAAGCGTTGGAATTGACGACCTTCAGGCGCCCCGAAACGCTGGCGTCGACCAGGACGTAGCTTCCGGTGCGGTTCGCCTCGCTCAACGCGAAGCGCAGGATATTGCCCACTTCGGCGGCGGCCGTGTCGAGCTTCGCCGCATCGCGGGACCCGAGGACCGGAACCGCCGCCAGCGCGAGGATTCCGATCAGCGCAACGACGATCAGCGCTTCAACAAGGGTGAATCCCTGCGGAGGTGACGCTGATCTCATTGCCGTCGCTCACGCGTGCCATGTCAGCGGGCTGGTCAATGGGAGCTGTAGGGCTTGCCGCGGGTGTCGTTGGCGTTGCTGTTCATCACCATTTGCCCGGATTTCGCATCGTAGGCCCAGCCGCCGGTGGCCGCCGACGGCGCGATGGGCGCGCCGGTCGAGGTCACGACGATCTCGCCCGCGACGCTGCCTTTACCGGTCACGGAATCGTGCGGGATGCCCTTGCGCAGATAAGGCCCGTACTTGAATGTCGTGTCCCCGACGCTGCAAGTCTTGCCGCTCGCATCCGAATACATCAGCAGATGGTCCATGAACGCCTGGGCGCTGTTCGCGGCGCCGGTGCCGGCGGTGCCGCCGGAGGGACAGGTACCTCCGCTGGTGGCGGCCGCGGCCGGATAGGCACTTCCGTGTTGCGCATGGAACAGCTCGACCGCCGAGCGCATCCTCGCGAGGTTCGCGTCAAGCGCGGCTTCCTGCGCATCGATCGTCGCGCTGCTGAACTGCGGCACGATGATCGCCGCGAGCACCGCCAGGATGATGACGACGATCAGCAGCTCGACCAGCGTGAAGCCGGCCTGGATCAGTCTTATCGGATACGAATTCATGAGTCCCCCGCCTGTGTTATTCGGCATCGCATCCTATGAGAAAGGCTGCCGTGTGTATGACAATTCACGTTAAAGGTGTGTCGTAAGTCCCATTCGCATCGTCACCTTCAGTGAATTCCCTTGGAGAGTTTGAAGATCGGCAGAATGAGCGACGCCACCAGCAGGCCGACCACCACGCCCATCACCATCAGCATGAACGGCTCGGCCACCTTCGCCAGGATGCTGATGCGCCGGTTCAACTCCCGGCCGTAGAAATCGGCGATCCGCATCATCACCTTGCCGAGCTCGCCGGTGCGCTCGCCGGTGGCGACCATTTCCCGCACCATCGGCGGAATGAAGGGCGTCTCGGCGAAGCCCGCCGCCATGCCACGCCCGTTGTTCACCTCCTCGCGCACCTTCTCCAGGAAGCGCGCAAAGCGCCGGTTGGGGATGACTTCCTGCGACGCCTTGATCGCCGCGGTCACGGGAACGCCGCTGAGCAGCGCGAGGCCGATCACGTTGAGGCTCTGATTCAGGTAGACCTGCAGGAAGATGTCCCCGACGATCGGAATGCGCATCTTCAGGTCGTCGACCAGCCGCTCCCCCGCGGGTGACCTCATCCACAGCAGCACGCCGGCGACCGCGGCGCCGAGCCCCACGGCCGACAGCAGCCAGTGCTTCGTCAGGAAATCCGACAGCCCCATCAGCGCAAGCGTGGTCCATGGCAGCTGGTCGCGAATCGACTGGAACAGGTCCTGGAACTTGGGGAAGATGACGACCAGCACGAACACCACGACCGCCAGCGAGAACACGATCAGGAACGCCGGGTAGGAAAGCGCCGACGCGATGGTGCTGCGCAGCCGGCTGTTCTTTTCGTCGATCTCCAGGAGCTGCTTGAGCACCTGCTGCAGGAAGCCGCCCTCTTCCGCCGCCGCGACCAGGCTGACGTAGCTCTGCGCGAACATCTCCGGGTGCCGCGAGAGGGCGAGCGAGAACGGCTTGCCCTCGGTGACTTCGTCGAGCAGCGACTGCAGGATGGCGCGCAGCCTGGGGTCCTCGGTTTGCTGCGCGAGAACCTTGAGCGCCTCGTGGAGGCTCACGCCGGTGTCGAGCAGCAGGGCGAGCTGCTCGGTAAAGGCCATGCGCTGCTCGACGCCGATGGATCGCGAAAAAGCGGGCAGACGCAGCCCGACCCGGGCCGCGGTTGCGCCGGTTTCCGCGGGTGGCAGTGGCGTCTGGGTAATCTCGAAGGCCATCGGCGATCAGGCGGCGTGAATCACCCTCGAGACTTCGTCGAGGGTGGTGCGCCCTTCCAGGACGCGGTGCAGGCCGTCGGCGAACAGCGTCGACGCGGACGCGGACTTGGTGAACTCCTGGAGCTCGTCCCGGGTCGGATTCCTGATCATCAGCCGCTGCAGGTCCTCGGTGCACTCGACGATCTCGTGGATCGCCATCCGTCCCCGGTAGCCGGAGTCGTAGCACGCGGGACAGCCCCGTCCCTTGCTCAGCCTGGCCTGCGGCGGTAGCCCGTGGTTCGCTGCGAGCGCGGGCGAAGCCAGGTAGGTATGTTTGCAGCCCGCGCACACCTGCCGCACCAGGCGCTGCGCCAGCACTCCGGCGAGCGCCGAGGACAGGAGGTAGGGCTCGACGCCCATGTCGACCATCCGCGTGAGGGCGCCGAGCGCGTCGTTCGTATGCAGGGTAGAGAGGACCAGGTGCCCGGTCAGCGCGGCCTGCACGGCGATCACGGCCGTCTCGCGGTCGCGGATCTCGCCGACCAGGATGATGTCCGGGTCCTGGCGCAGGATGTGTTTCAGCAGCTTAGCGAAGCCCAGACCGATCGCTTCGTTGACCGGGTTCTGGTTGATGCTGTCGAGCTGGTATTCGACCGGATCCTCGATCGTGACGATGTTCTTCTCGCTGCTCGCCAGGTGGTTGATCGCCGCATAGAGCGAGGTGGTCTTGCCGCTGCCGGTCGGCCCGGTGACCAGGATCAGGCCGTAGCTGCGGCCCAGCAGCTTCTTGAACATCTCAAGGTTGGTCGGCCGCATACCGAGCTTCTCGACGTCGAGGATCGACCGGTTCTTGTCGAGCACCCGCAGCACCACTTTTTCGCCGTGGATGCCGGGCAGCGAGCTGAAGCGCACGTCGACCGTGCGCCCCTGGGTGACGACCTGGATACGGCCGTCCTGCGGCAGGCGCCGCTCGGCGATATCGAGGTTCGCCATCACCTTGAGGCGCGACACGAGGGCCGGGTGCACGTCCGGGCGCAGCGTGAGCGCCTCGTAGAGAACGCCGTCGATGCGGAAACGCACCGCCGAGCGGTTGCGCAACGGCTCGATGTGCACGTCGCTCGCGCCGTCGCGCACCGCGCGCTGGAGCAGGCCGTTCACGAGATTGATGACCGGGCTGGTGGCCGCCATCTCGTCGATCGCGCTCGAGTCGGTCGTCGGCGCCTCGATGAGCTGCAGATCGGTCGGCATGTTCTCGGCGAGCTCGGGCGTCAGGTCGTTGCCGCTGTAGGCGTCGAACTGGGACTTGCTGATCTCCTCGAGCGGCGCGAGGACCAGCCGCAGCTTGCAACCTGTAAGCTCCGCGACCTCGTCCAGCACCGGGATCGCCAGCGGATCGGCCGTGGCGAGCGTGAGGGTGTCGTGCACCTTGAACATCGGCACGACCCGCAGGCGGCGCGCCGTTTCCTTCGACAGCAGCGCGATGGCCGCCGGCTCGTACAGCCCGGGTCGCAGGCTGATGCACGGAATTCCCGTCTGGCGGCTCAGGGCCTTCAGCAAATCCGGTTCGGCGAGCCGCATATGGGCCGTCAGCCACTCCCCCAGGCGCTTGCTGCTCGCCGATTGCGAGCGCAAGGCCTTCTCGAGCTGCTCCCCGGTGAGCAGATTCATCTCGACCAGGATGTCGCCCAGTTTCGCTCTCGGCTCGGGGCGGGGCTGCACGCCGAAAGGATGGACCGCGTGCCGGCCGTGCGCGGGCGCGGGGCGCCCATCGATGATGCGGTTGGCGGCCAGGATATCTCTGACCAGCGGGGTGGCGTCGGCGAACTGCAGCCGCCCTCCCCGGCCCGTCAGCTTGGCGTTGGCCTCCAGGATGATCTCGATCGCCTTGCCGTTCACCAGGCTCACCCGATGAAGGTCCAGGACCACCGTGGTCCTGGCGGAACCCAGGCACGATTCGAAGGCTTCGCGCAGCGCCGCCTGGACCGGCTCCTCGGCGAGCGATCCGCTCGGCGCGAGATAGGTCACCGCGCCGGCGCTGCTGCGTGCGATAGTCTCCGCCATCTCAGGTGGCTGCGGCCTCGAGCGGCGCGGTGGCGGCTTCGAGCTGGATCGAGAAGTGCGTGCCCTTGCCCAGCTCGCTCTCCACGCTGATCGTTCCGTTGTGCAGCTCGACGATGCGCTTCGCAAGGTACAGCCCGAGCCCGTGCCCGCCGCTCGCGGCCACTTCCTTGCTGCTCGAGCGGTAGTACTTGTCGAATATCTTTTCCGCGTCCTCGGACGAAATGCCGATTCCGTCGTCCGTGACGCTGATCTTCAGATCACCGTGCGACAGCCGTTCGGCGCTGAGCGTGACCCCGCCGCCGGGACGGCTGTACTTGATCGCGTTGCCGACCAGGTTGTCGATCGCGATGCGGAACAGATCCTTGTCGAGCCTCGCCGAGCCGAGGTCCGGCGGAATCTTGAGCTCGAGCTGCACCTTCCTGCCTTGCGCCGCCTTGCCCAGGCTGTGCGCGACCTCCCGCAGCAAGTCGTTGATTTTTACGCGCTGCCGCTCGATGGGCAGCGTGCCGGCGTCGAGCTTGAAGACATTCAGCAGATTGGCAATCAGCGCCGCGGTTCGCCTGACCTCGGCGTGGATGCCGTTCACCGCCTCCACGCGGTCCTCCTCCGACAGCTTGTGGTAGTCGAGCAGCAGCTCGCTGAAGGTCGAGATCGTGGTGAGCGGTGTCTTGAGCTCGTGCGACACCTGGGCGACGAATTCGATGCCCGCGTGCCGGGCGACGTGCTGTTCGCTCACGTCGCGGAACACGACGAGCATGCCGTAGACGCTCGCGCGGTCGCGCGGCGAGAACAACGGATAGGCGGCAGCGGACATGCGCCGCTCGGGCTCATTGTCGGGCGAATACTCGACCACGGCGCCGTACGCGGAAGCGACCGGGTCGCGGAAGCCCTTCAGCAAGCCCCGCACCTCCGGCCGCGAACACCACCGGTCGAGCGGCTCGCCGGCGAGCTGCGCCGCGTTCAAGCCGAGCAGCACGCCGGCCATCGGATTGGTGTACGTCAGGACGCCGGAATCGTCGGTCACCACCACCGCATCCGGGATGGCGTCGAGGATCGCCTGGGCTTTTTCATGCTGGTAGGAGATCAGGCGGCTCGCGGTCTGCGCCTCGACCGCCTGGCGATCGAGCTGCTGGACTCTCGCGAGAATCGTCTGCAGGAACTCGTCGAACCGCGGCGCCAGCTGGCGCAGCTCGATCTCCCGGAAAGACCCGAACTGCACGCCGTAGAGCCTGCCCGCGTCCTCAAGCTTCCTGGTGAGGCTCGCCAGGGGACGAATCTCGCGCCGGATCATGAAGTACGAGAACGCCATGAGCAGCAGCACGGGCAGGGCCATCAGCGCCACGTACGAGATCTCGAGGATCGGCGCCGCGCGCAGGCTTTCGTAATAGCCCAGCCGGACGAAGCCCGCGAGCTCGCCCTTCTGCAGCACCGGCGCGAAGAACTCGCGGATCTTCTTGCCGTCGCCGGGGGAAACCTGCGGATGCTCGCCGAACCATGCGGCGGGCTCCGCCGGCATCGAGGCCGCGGGCACGATGCCGCCGGCAGAAGCGAATTCGAAAAGCTTGTCGCCGGATTTCGTCACCACCGCGGCGTAGGCGAACGCGTCGCTCGCCTGCGCGGCTGCCAGGCTGCTCACCAGGCTTTTCTCGCCGGCCGCCGGCACCAGCTGCGACAGCTGCGCCCCGGACAACGCCCGCGCGAGCGCCACACCTTGCGCGCGCACCTTGTCGCGATGCAGATCGACCTGCTTTGAATGCAGCAACGCGACGATCGCGCCGATCACGGCGAGCGAGGCCGCTACCATGAGCAGGCCCAGGCGATCACTCTTCATATGGCTCCCCCCGAAACCCGATGCCTACATTTGTGTATTTGTGTATCAGGCGGAATTGCCTCCCTGTAGGCGGGCGCGGTGGCGGTACTATCCGGGCGCACGCGGAACAAAGCAATCTCGCGTCTCGGCGCCAGGGCGAAGGAAACGCGCGTCGTCGTGACGCAGTTCACGAAATGTTGGGGGTCAGCGGGGGTGAAGACAAAAGTTTTAATAATCGAAGACGATCCGGGCATCCGGCGCTCGCTCGCGCTCAGCCTGAAGACCGAGGGCTACCGCGTCAGTGAGGCGCCGAGCGGGACCATTGGACTCGAGATGGCCCACAGCGAGATGCCCGATCTGGTCATCTGCGACGTGAACATGCCGCAGATGGACGGCTTCGCGGTGGTCGCCAAGCTGCGCGAATCGCCGGACTTTGGCTCGGTGCCCTTCGTGTTCCTCACCGCGCGCAGCGAACGCGCCGACGTACGCAGAGGCATGAACCTCGGAGCGGATGACTACCTCACCAAGCCCTTCACGCTCGACGAGCTCATCGAAGCGGTGAAGGGAAGGCTCAAAAAGCACAGCGATTCGCGCGAGGCTCTCACTCAGGAGCTGATCCTCGGCGGCGAACGCCTGCGCACCCGCTTCCTCAGCCGCCTGACCGGACAGGTGGAACACTCGGCTTTCGACGACGCCGTCCGGCCGGGCGCCAGCAGCTCGATCACCGAGGCGACGGTGCTGTTCACCGACATCCGCGGCTTCACCACCATCTCCGAGCGGCTTCTGGTGACCGAGATCGGCGAACTGCTGAACCGGTATTTCCAGCTCGCCTGCGAACCGATCGTCGCCGCCGGCGGCCGCATTGTGAAGTTCATCGGCGACGGCATCATGGCGGTGTTCCCGCACGGGGAGGGCCAGCCGCGCGAACGCCAGGCGCTGCACGCCATCCAGGCAGGCCTCGGCCTGTCGCTCATCGCGAACCAGTTCCGCCACTGGATGTACACGCACTACGCCGATCGCGGCCTGCCGGAATTTGCCATCGGCGTCGGGATTCACACCGGAGAGGTGACGCTGTGCCAGCTCGGCGGCGCCGGCCAGGACAATTTCACCGCAGTCGGCGATACGGTGAACATCGCCGCGCGGCTGGAAGCGCAGACCAAGGAGCTCGGCTGGCGGGTGGTCGCGAGCGGCGCCGCCATCAGCGCCGCGGGGGACGCCGTGATCCATGGCGCGCATCGCGTGGTGCACCTGCGCGGGCGCACGAAGCCGGTGCTGGTCTACGAGGTCACCGGCCTGAAGAATCTCAAGGCGACGCTCGGCACGGAACAGGGCAGCCTGCCGCTGCAGTTGCGGGCGGCGCTCCTCGGCAACGCGGAGGGCGCCGCGATGGCGGTGAAGGCGGCGCTTCGCGAGACGCTGCTCGCCCTGCTCGCCGACGACGCGGGCCCGACCCTGTCCTCGCCATTGCGCATCAAGAATTACGCGCTGATCGGCAAGCTGCGCGAGCGGGGCGGTTCGGCGCTGTACCTCGCCGAGCGGGACACCGACGGGCGCAAGGTGGTCGTCACGATCCGGCGCAGAAGCGCGGGCGACGACGCCGCTTTCCGCGCGTTCGTCGAGCAGGCGACCACGCTTCGCCGCCTCCAGCACCCGCACATCGCGCCGATCTTCGACCACGGCTTTGCCGACGATGTGGCGTACGTCGTGACGGAATACTTTCCGCGCGGCTCCCTCAAAGATCTGCTTTGGGCGGCGCTGCCGCCCGCGCGTGCGGTCGAGCTGCTTCGACAGGCGGCAAGCGCGCTCGCCGAGCTGGAGCGCCTGGCAATCGTTCACGATGCAATCGGCCCGGAGAGATTCCTGCTGCGCGACACCGGCCAGCTCGCGCTGGCGGGCGTCGAAAGCGCGCACGGCCACGGCCAGCCCGGCGCGCCGCGAGAGCCGTCAGCGGGAGAGCTCCTGCAGTATCGGGCACCCGAGGAGGTGCAGGGCGAGAACCGCGATCACCGCTCGGATGTCTACGCCCTCGGGGTCATTTTTTTCCAGATGCTCACCGGAAAATGCCCATACCACGGCGCCACCGGCGACGAGCTGAAACACCAGATCGTGCACGCCCCCGTCCCCTCGCTCCCGGCCGTTCTCGCACCGTGGCAGCAACTCGCCGCCCGGTTACTCGCCAGGCAGCCCGGGCAGCGCTTCGACAGCGCGCAGGCGGTGCTCGACGCCATCGGCGCTATAGAACGTCCTTCCACTTAGCGCGCGTTCTTTCCTGCAGCTCCTTCGAGGCCTCGGCCACCGCCGGGAATTCGTCCAGATGCTCCCACGGGCGGCAGGCGTCGATGATCGCCTTGGAGCTGAGCGGCGCGTCGTACGGGTAGGCGACGAACATGGGGTCGTTCTTCGATCCCATGCCGCGGCGGATGATGTCGATGTCGACCGCGGGATCGCTGCGCGTCGCTACCGCCCACATCACTTCCTGCAGGTTGGCCGGGTCGATGTCGTCGTCGACCACCACCGAGTAGCGCGACATGTAGGCGCCCACGCCGCACTGGCTGAGGAGATGACCGGCCTGGCGCGCATGGCCCGCGTAGCGCTGCTTGATCGAAACCACGTTGAACATGCGCGCGCCGCCGATCTCGTGCGCCCACACCGACTTCACTTCCGACAGGCCTGCAGCGACCAAAGCGTCGAGCAGCAGCGCCGAGCGCATCACCGCCTTCGAGTACGAATAGTCGTTGGGCGGCTTGGCCGGCGGGCTCCCCATGAGGATGGGGTTGTTTCTGTAGTAGACCCTGGAGACCGTGACGCAGGGAGCGGTACCCGCCTTGCCGGGGTAGTAGCCGTGGAACTCGCCGAACGGGCCTTCGGGGCGCTCGTCGTTCGGCTCGACGAAGCCTTCGAGCACGATCTCCGACGCGGCGGGAAAGGGCAGCCCGGTCGCTTCACCTTCCAAGACTTGTACCTTGTCCCGAAGAATCGCGCCGATGTAATTCCATTCGCACATGCCGAACGGAATCTCGATGCCCGAGATGAGATAGCCGAGCGGATCGCCGCCCAGGACGATCGCCACCGGGAAGGGCTTGCCCGCCTTCTTGTGCTTCTCGTACTGGATGCGCCCGTGCTTGCCGGGCACCATGTCGAGCGCGACGTGGCTCTTGTCGAGCAGCTGGACGCGGTACGTGCCGACGTTCACCCAGTCGGAATCCAGATCGCGCGTCACCACGGAGCAGCCGGTGCCGATGTAGCGCCCGCCGTCCATCTCGTGCCACAGCGGAGACGGAAACGCCAGGAGGTCCGGGGTTTTCTGAGCATTTTCCAGGGCAGGCCCGGACGAGACGACGACCGGGTCGTATTTCGGCGCCTCGCCCTGCCATTGCGCCGGCTTGCCGCGCAGCACCTCGACCAGCCCGCGATGCGTCTTCTGCACCGGCAAGCGCAGGATCGAGGACAGCCGCGCCGGGCTGCTCGTGCTGCAGGTGAGGACGCGAAAGCCTTTCGGGTAGCCCTTGATCTCGTCGAAGAGCAGCGCCGGCGGCACATCCTTCTTGACGTTGAGCTCGCTGATCGCGCCGAGCTCGAGGTTCCAGTCGGCGCCGCGCACCTCGCGCAGCTCGCCGAGCTTTTCGATTTCCGCCAGCCAGGAACGCAGATCGAGCGAATTCGCCCTTACGCGGTTCTCCACGCCGGCTAGTCTACAAACAAGAAAGGCCGCCACGGCTCGCACCGGAGCGGCCCCGCGGCTTTCGTCGCGTCAGTCGATCGAGATGTGCGGATAGATAAATCCGAACGACAGTATCGACACGGTCAGTTTCAGGACAAATACGGCCTTCTGACCCAGCGTCATGTCGCGGAACTTGAGCGACTGCTGAGCCGGCGCCGCACTCCCCTGCGCGTGCTTCGGGTCTTCCATGGGATCTCCTTTGTGGTTGGGACAGGCTCGGCCGGTGCCGGCGAGGCAAGCCTCGCCGCGGGAGCAAGCCGCCGGATGAGCCGAAGCGCAGTCTAGTACCATTACCGGCCATGAGGCTACTCGTCGCGCTTCTGCTGCTGATGGTCGCGCAGACTGCCGCGGCGCAGATCTATCCGAGCCGTCCGGTGCGCCTCGTCGTCGGCTTTCCCGCCGGCGGGCCGAGCGACGTTCCGGCGCGCCTCATCGCCGAGAAGATCCGCGTGCCGCTCGGCCAGCCGGTGATCGTCGAGAACAAGACCGGCGCCGCCGGGATGATCGCGGCGAGCGATGTGCTCTCGCAACCCGCCGACGGTCACACGCTGCTTCTCTGCTCGTACATCGATCCGCTCAACACGCTCCTGTACAACAAAGTCTCGTATCGGCTCGAGGACCTGGCGCCGGTGTCGCTGGTGTCGAAGGCCTACTATGCGTTCACTATTTCCAACGAGGTCCCGGCCGCGAACCTGTCCGAGTTCGTGAGCTACGCGAAGGCGCGGCCCGGCACGCTCAACTACGGGCGCGTCGGCGCCGGCTCGGTCACCGAGGTGCTGGCGAAGCAGTTCGAGAAGCTCGCCGGCATCAGCATGACCGGCGTCACCTTCAAGGGCACCGGCCCGGCGCTGCAGGAGATCGTCGCCGGCCGCGTGCATTTCATCGTCGGGCCGCTCTCGGTCACGATGCCGCTGTACCAGGGAAAGAAGGTGAAAATCCTCGGCATGACCAGTCCCGAGCGGCTGACGGTCGCGCCGGAAGTGCCTACGCTCGCCGAGCAGGGGCTGCCGATCGTGAGCTACGGCTGGTGGGGCGTGTGCGCCCGCTCGGGCATGCCGCCACCGGTGGTCGAGCTGCTCAACCGCCACATCGTCGCCGCGGTCGCTTCACCCGAATACCGCAACGCGATGGAGAAAAGCGGCGTGATCCCGGCCTCCTCCACGCCCGCGGAGCTCGGCCAGGAAATTTCCAAGACCGTACGCGAGACCTCGCAGCTATTCCGTGAACTGGACATCGGCAAGATCGATTAGCGCCGCGCTGGCGCTCGCGGTATGGACGGGCTTCGTCCATGCCCAGGGTTATCCCTCGCGCGCGGTGCGCATGCTGGTCGGCTTCCCGCCCGGCGGCGGCACCGACATCCTGGCGCGCGTGCTCGCGCCGCGGCTTTCCGACTACCTCGGCCAGCCGTTCGTGGTCGAGAACCGGCCCGGCGCCACCACCAACATCGCAAGCGACCTGGTGGCGAAGAGCGCGCCCGACGGATACACGCTGCTCTTCACGACTTCTTCGCTGGCGATCAACGCTTCGCTCTACAAGAACCTGACGTACGACGCGCTGCGCGATTTCGCGCCGGTCTCGGTGTTCGCCGAGAGCCCGAACCTGCTGGTCGCGCACGCGAGCGCCGGCGCCAACGTGAAGGAGCTGCTCGCGCAAGCAAAGGCCAAGCCCGGCGCGATGAACTATTCCTCCGCGGGCTCGGGCACCAGCCAGCACCTTGCGGGCGAGCTGTTCAAGGCGCGCACCGGCGCGTCCATCGCGCACATTCCGTATAAGGGCACGGCGGCGTCGCTGACCGCAGTGATCGCGGGCGAAGTCCACTTCAGCTTCGCCAACGTCCCGGCGATCCTCGGCCACGTGCGCAACGGGCGAATCCGCGCCCTCGCAGTCCTCGCGCCGAAGCGCTCCGAGCTGATGCCGGAGGTGCCGACGATGCAGGAAGCCGGGGTGAACGACGTCGTGGTGCCGGTCTGGTACGCGCTCCTCGCGCCCGCGGCGACGCCGCGCGAGATCGTCAAGGCCCTGAACGACGCCACGGTGCGCGCGGCGCGCGCTCCGGATCTCAAACAGAAGCTCGTCGAGCAGGGCGCCGACCCCGTCGGCAACACGCCCGACGAGTTCGCGAAGCTGCTGCGCGAAGAGGTAGCGAAGTGGGCCGAGATCGTGAAGATCTCGGGCGCCAAGGCGGAGTGACGATGCGTTGGGCGTTGTTCTTCATCGGCTTGATGGTTGCCGGCTGCGCCGCCGCGCAGGAGTTTCCCTCGAAGCCGGTGCGCATCGTGGTGCCGTGGCCGCCGAGCGGCAACGTCGACATCACCGCGCGCACCGTCGCGCCGGCCTTCGGCGAAGCGCTCGGCCAGAGCGCGATCGT
>Ga0137431_1000291_pt1 | contig 19891 bp, 11 predicted proteins | sample EasRivERMZT800_2_FD_104646 | JGI IMG/M metagenome (GOLD analysis project Ga0137431, IMG submission 104646) | Soil microbial communities from meander-bound floodplain in the East River, Colorado, USA - East River MetaG ERMZT800_2 | ecosystem: Environmental > Terrestrial > Soil > Floodplain ... | reverse complement strand
TCCAGAAATAAAATAGCCTGATCTCCGCTTTTGCCGGCACATCCGGTGTTTCAATTACGTCGGCATATTTTACTTTTCGCTGCAGTATCCAGTTTTCGGTATCTTTTACTTTTTCAATATCTTCTTTAGTAACATCAATTACCACACCCTGGCCGGCAAATGAAAACAAGGGCTTCAGCACAAAGTTTTCGAGATCTGCAGGCAGTTCTGTTATCTCGTTCAGGAAGAATGTGGCAGGAACATAGGGATGGCGGATCAGCGGCAGCGTGTATTTGCTGATGCGGTAAAACCATGCCGGGTGGGGGATCCATTCAACATCCAGCTCCTCAAAAAGGATGCGGCCCTTTTCCTTGACTTCGGGTGTTTGCTGAAACAGGTCGTCAAAGATGACACGATTGTAAATCCTTTTAATTTCCGTTTTTTTACCTTTATTCAAATAGTATAGTTTCTTTCCTTCCCTTATCAGGTCAGTAAGACAAACAGGTTTGACGCCTGTGTAGTCTTCGGTACAGTAAAAATCAATTCTTGTTTTTTGTTCATGCGGAAAAATCTCAAGCAGTATCACGTTTTCGGGTGAATGGCTGCCGAGTATTATTTCTTTAAAATGATGTATGTAGGAGTTCTTATTGTGACCGCCGAGATAGGCAGAATAGTTTGCCGGTACATCAAAGTGTTTTCGAAAAATATCATCCAATGTTATTTCATAGGCAAAAAGCGTAGGGAATCCCTGCATTTCTATCAGTTGTGGTTCATATGCTCCAGCTTCATTGATGCAAATGCCGAAATCAAAAGCAATAAAATGCGAATGATCATTTTCGCCGGGGACCTGCAGGTTTTTTGGAATGGCGTTTTTGGTCACCTCTTTAAATTTCGGATCGGTGATGGCGTCCACGATACTTTCGCAGGCATCCAGCATTTTTTTTGTAAAGGCTTTTGGCACAAAGACGGCTGTTTCCGCCACGCGAAATTGGATGGCGCCGGGATGAGCCGCGTGCAGCTCTTTTAAAAACGCCTGGTATTTTTCATTTGTAAAATCTGCATTGAATTGTTTGCGGATTGCCGGAACCATGGACTGTAGTTTTAAGCTAAGTCAAGATACTGCAAAAAAGCGTTTGAGAAGTTCTTTCCAAGGGAATCCCTTCGGGAAAGTTTTGGGTTTTAAAGTTTTCTTAGCCAACTAATACGTATGCCATATCTGGCAAAACGACTACAGTTTTTAAGCGATTTTATAGGTATGGCTGGCATACGTTACAGCGGACCATTCTGTTCAGAAGATAAAAATTGAACAGCTTCTAATCGGGTCCTAAGTGGTTCACTACGCAACTTTAAATCCTTCCTTTCGTGATTTCTTTGTAAAGACTTTAAATCTTAAAACTTCAAAACTTAGTGCAAACTAAGCAACCGCTGAAGTGAATACGTAAGCCATACCTGGCAAAACAATTACACTTTCGAAGTGATTTTTATAGGTATGGCATACGTTAGAGCAGCCATTCAGTTTAGAGGAGAAAAAAAATTGAAAAGCTGCTTAGTGAACTTTAGTGTTTCGCTGCTCGGCTTAAAACTCCCTTTCGGATCTCTTTGGAAAAACTTCAGAATGTAAAACTTCAAAACTTGTTAGGCAACGGCCGAAGTTTCCGAAAGCCCTGCCGCCTGGTTGAGAAAATTAGGCAGTATATGAGAATAGGTCCAGCGTATCTTATCAGGGTCTTCTAAATGTTCGAGCATGTTGTTCAATTTTGCTTCTCCGTAGTTTTCGATTACCGTTTTTCTTTTGTCCTCTTCCTGAAAACGAATTTTCATCCCTTCAGCGTCAGCCTCCGGATGAAACTGCGCTCCAATCATATAATCATTAAAACGAATGGCCATTACTGCTCTTTCATAGGGAACATGGGGTCGATTTTTCTCAATGCATAGTAAGGCACCGCCCATTTCCCTTATAATTTTGTGATTGGGATGAATGACCTGGTAGTCGCGGCTGTCTACCGCATAGAATGGATCATTAAGTCCATCAAATACCGGTTCCGTTTTGCCTTCTTCAAGCATATGAACGGGGAAAACGCCAAACGAAGTTGATTTTCTTTTATAAACTAAACCTGCATTAAAGTAGCGGCTGGCCAGTTGAAAAGAGTGGCAAATAAAGAACACGTGTTTCTTGCTGGCGTTGGACGGATTATTGTTCCATCTAAGTATCTCATCTACCCATTTGCACCAGGCAATATCCCAATCGTTGAACCGCGTTGAAAGGGGATCGCCTGGGCCGCCGCTGGAGATATAAATGTCAAACGAAGTATTGGGAATTTCATTTTTTTGTCTCACTTCAAATTCCTGGCGAATTACCTGCCTGGTAATGGTCGCCGACCATTCATCTACGATCTGGCGAATACAACGCATTCCCTGGTTTGGGAAGCCATCATTCAAATCTAAAATGGCGATACGGATCGGGCTTTTATCGGTGGTGATCATCCTGCAAACTTAATAATTTTTTAATTCATGTCTGCGTCCGGTTGCTTACAGTTTTGCCGAAAAGGGTTTCATGATTTTAATTATCAGAGGCTGAAGCCGGCATCTAAAATTACAATTAAGCCTCCCTGATTTCCCGGTTAAAAATAACTCTTTGTAAATGCGATGGAATTTAGTAACATTTGTATTGCTGTTGTGGATGTTGAATTTGCAATTTTAATCAGTCGCTCAGATAACTACACAGAATTTTCTTTCAGTCCATCACGGTTTTATTGATCAGCAAATCAAAATAGCACAACAGGGTAATAAATATCCTGAGTTCAGGCAGCATAATCAATGTGAAAGTAATGAGCAAAAAGCATACTACTATCATTAGTCCCGAACAGTTAGCAATCAGCTATGTGCCGGAAATTTTAAGATGGCAATATGCAAATAACCCTGACCGGAAGACTGGTGATCCGCTTGAGGAAGATCATGCAGCTTTATTATGGATTGATGTGTGTAATTTTTCGCCACTCTGCAACCGTTTGATGAAGGATACAGTTAGTGGAGTTGAGAAGCTTACAGACATATTACAGAGTCATTATGATTTTGTATTAAATACAATAACTGAATTTGGAGGTCAACCATTGTTTTTTGCCGGTGACGGACTTATGTCTGCCTGGCCGGGCGACAAAAAAAAGGCTCAGGAATCAGTGAGCCTTGCAGCAGCCTGTGCCTATAAAATCATCAATAAAAGAAACACTTCAGATGATAACAATGAATTACTCTCCATTCATGCACTGGTATCGGCAGGTCCCTGGCAAATCGTGGAATTGGAAGGAATACATGGCAACAGCCTGGTAAGCTTTTTTGGAGAGGTTTTTAATGATCTGACTTTAGCTTCAAAAAACAAAGCTCCCAATCAGGTGCTTATTTCCAATGCTGCACTTGCTTTTGTTGATGAAGGATTAGGAAACAAACCGGTTGAATACTCAACCTCCATTTTATCAGAAGCTCCAACACAATTTGAAATACCTGAATTAAGCATTCCGTATTTAACTGAGGATGCTATACAGAAACTAAAATCATTTACTCCGCGAACTTTAGCATTTCCCCTCAACAGGGAACGGCTTAAATGGATTGCAGAAATAAGACCGGTAACAATTTTATTTGTTCGGCTACCAAATAACAGTAAAAGTTCGGCTGTTAATCTTAACCAATTGCGTGAATCAGTTTCAATGACTGCACCATTGGTTCTTAAATATGATGGATTACTCAATCAGGTTTGGATAGACGAAAAAGAATCCAACATGTTGATTTGTTTCGGGCCGCCGCCTTCTGCTCATATCGATAATCCTGAACGCAGTGTTCGTCTTGCTCTTGAAATTCACAATTTGCTGAATAATTCAGGATTCGAGAACAGTGTGGCCGTTAGCAGTGGTATGGCCTATTGCGGCATTTTAGGAAATGACATCCTGCGGCAATATACCGTTATTGGCGATGTGGTGAATCTGTGTGCACATCTTACAGGGATAGGAAAAAATAGCATTTTTTGCGATAGAGCAACATACAGTTCCACTAACAAGGTAATTGATTATACAGGGCCGGCGCTGGAAAAAGTGAAAGGCCGTACAGAGGCCGTTTCTTTGTATATTCCGGAGGGTCTTTTGGAAGATGATTTAATAAAATCAAATATTGAAGTTTCAATTGGACGCAAAAATGAATTAGCTGTTTTAGTAGATGCATGTAATCATGCTTCGCAGGGAAAAACCACCTGCATCATAGTTGAAGGGGAAAGTGGAATGGGAAAAACAAGATTGCTGGAAGACTTTGTAGCTATTGCTTCTTCAGGATCGGCACGCATGGCTACAGGATCAGGTGATTTTGTTTCGCGCAATACTCCTTATGCAGCCCTGCGTACTATTGTTTTATCTCTTCTTGATCTTAACAACCCGGAATCCGAAAAAATCCAAACAGAAGTATATGATGAGCTCGTTGCCCGGTTTGGCCACCGTGCCTGTTTAATGAATATAGTATTAAATACCGCCATTCCTGACAGCGAAGAAATAAGAAACCTTACCGGCAGTCAAAGAGTTCGGGCTACCCATAGTTTGCTGCTCAAGCTTTTAATGGATGAATCCTGGAAGCAACCACTTGTCATCATTATAGATGATGCACAATGGATGGACGAATCGTCATGGAAATTAATTGAATCGGTAAAGGACAATGTAACCCATTGCCTGGTTATTCTCTCTTTTCAAGTAACAGAAGCGATACCCCAGGTGCAGCGTTTTATAGAGCAGGGGGCTGAAACTGTTGTATTAAGAGAACTCGCCAATGAAGACATTGAAGCATTGGTTTGCGCAAAATTGGGCGTCAGCAGCATATCTCAGGATGTAACTGCTCTTGTAAGCAGGATATCAAGGGGCAATCCATTTTTTTGCGTCGAGCTGACAGGGTCATTAGTAGAGCGTGAATTGCTGTTATTTGACAACAGTAGTTGTTCGTTGGTTAAAGATGCGGGCACCATAGAATTGTCATTGCCGGAAACTGTCAGGGGAGCTATTCGTAGGCGGATTGACAGGCTGGGTCAGGGATCGCAATTATCATTAAAGGTAGGCAGCGTGGTAGGAAACAGGTTTGCAAAAAAAATAGTATGCAGTATTTATCCTATTGTTACTGAAAAAAAGGCAGTCCCAGCTTATCTGGATGAGCTCGGGCAATATGATTTTTTGAATGAAGCAATGGTTGACAATCTCAATGGATATATTTTCAATAACACGACAACGGTCGAGGTAGCGTATGAAATGATCCTGGCAGGACAAAGAAGGCAACTGCACCGTAAAAGTGCTCAATGGTATGAAAAGAATTTCAAAAATAACCTGCAGCCATTTTATGTACGGCTTGCCAATCACTGGGAGCAGGCAGGAGATATTATTAAAGCATCAGAATATCTTGAGATGGAATGTAACAGACTGGTAAGTGCCGGTTTTACTAAACAGGCAATTGAACTGGGAATAAAAGGAATTAATCTGTTTAGCATTAACATTGACCCTGAGCCTTCGATAGTTGGATCAAGAATTGCAGAAACAATGGGAGCTATTGCAGGGCTGATGGAGAATAAAACTATTCAAAGTTTATCGTTGCTTAAACAGTTGGATGACGCAAAAACCGAGAGGCTGATTGTTATGCTTACCCACATTGGTCCTTATACTTATGTTGGAGGCAGATTGGATTTGTTTGTGCTGTTATCAGTGCTAGGTCTTAAAATTACATTGGAAAATGGAAATGCGGAAGCCACTGCAGATGTATATTCAATGTATTCGATAGTTCACCGCAGTATGACGGGCGACAGCCGGGCAGCATTTGACTGGAGCAGACTTGCAATTGAAATTGATAATAAACATGGCGGCAAACTACACCCACGGGTGGCTCATGTGCATGCATGGTTTCTTAATCATTGGGTTTTGCCCCTTTCAGAAACTTTTCCTGTTTCAAGAGGAGGAATTGATGCAGGCCTGGCAAGCGGAGACGTCATGTTTACATGCTTCAATCTTGCCGGATATATCGTTTTTATGGCAGCAGCCGGCAGACACCTTGATGAAGTAATTGAAACCGGGCGAAAACATTTTGACCTAAACAATATGAGAGTGGTAAATGCGGCTTTTCACATTGTTCTTGAGATGCAGGTTGCAAAAGCGCTGAAGGGAACAACGACAGGAAACACACAATTAACCGACCCGGAATTTGATGAAACCAATGATGTAGCCAGCATACTTGAAACTGATTTTACCAATCAGAAAGGATTTTATTACATCGCCAAACTGAAATTGCACACACATTTTGGAGAATGGGAAGAGGCATTAAAGTGGGCTGAATACATTCCTCCTATTTATCCATACATTGCCCACCAGATTGGCGAAATAGAGTTTGAATTTTTTCGGGCAATTTCATTGTTATACAGAGCTGCTGAAATAACTGCCGAAATAAGGGAACAATTACTTCCAGGAGCTGATGCCGGAATTAAAAAAATATATGGGTGGGCAGATGTTTGTTCACATAATTTTTTACATAAAGCCGTAATGCTTGATGCAATAAAGGAAGGTCTTTTTGGAAACGCAATTGCGGCAAATGATTTGTTTGAAAAAGCAGCCGGTCTGGCATTGAAGAATGAATTTATTAATGATCATGCTCTGGTACTGGAACATCTTGTGAGATTGCAACACCGGACTGGTTCAACACAAAAAGATGTACAGCGTGCAGCCAATTCATGGGAACGATTAGGTGCGTATGGGAAAGCGAAATACGTTTTGGAGCAATTCGGTTAACCGGTTAAAATTTTTTTAACTTCCTTTTCGTAGCAAAATAGCATTTGCGTGCATATCAGGACCCAGAGCCATCAGGACAAGATTGTCTTTTTTAATCAGTTTGTTTTTTTCAGCGTAAGCCAGGTTTACCACATGCGTAGCTACCGTCATGTTTGCAAACGAGGTAATCGTGTCGATGGTCTGGCCGGGTTTTATCACTTTTAGCCAGGGTTCAATTAGATTAGATGATGATTGGTTTGGCATTAAAGTAATATCAGTGGATTTCAGCTTCGTCTTTTTTAATAATTGCAAAACCGAATTAGCAGCCGCCTCAACCCCGAATTTTGTAAACCCCTCTACTCCTTTTTTATTTATCTGGAAAAAATGTTTGGAATATAATTCAGAGTATCCCTGGTAAGGCGGCCTGCATTTTAATTCAGCTCCGGCGGTGAACATGCCTCCGTAATATTTGGTATCGGAAATGGTGCATGTATCTACCACATACCATTTTGATTTGCTATTACTCATGGTCATTACAACAGCTCCCGCTCCATCACCTGCACTGACCGACTGCGGTGTTTGATAGCTCACATTGCGTGTCCAGTTGCCGCCAACGCAAATTAGTATTGTTTTAAAATATCCTGCACGCAACAAGGCGTCAGCAATAAGCAAGGATGAATTAAAATTTGAATATTCATTTGCAATGGGCACAGCCCATACATTTGATGATAGCTTTAATTCTTTATGCAATTCAGAAAGTTGATTGGGATTTATATACTGGCTTATGGAGCCGGTGCCTAATAATATATCAACGTCTGCTGCTTTTTTTCCTGCATTTTTCAAAGCCATTTGTGCAGCGGGCAACATGATGGACATCAGGTTTTTGCCTCCCCGAAGCACCCGTCTTTCCTTATATCCCTGGAAAAGGTCCGGCGCTCCCTTTTTCTGATGGTCCTTTAGCCATTTAAAGATCGGGTCATTGTTATACCGTATGTGTTTGGGGACGCAATACCCGGTACCCACAATCCGGGGTTGCAATGCTGCCATATGATTTTATTTTATTTTTTTAGATAACCAATCCGGTTCAGATAATCCAAAATGTTTTTGCAAAACTATTTCGGCTGTCTGCAAAGAGCCCTCGGCCCAGGTTTGATTTTCGGACCATGCTTCTCCGCAGATGAAGCATGGAAAATCATTCACGGGCTTTGTCATAGCGGGCATCACTTCCCATGATTTGTAGCCGCTGTTCCAAAAATGAACAGCAGCTCCATACGGATCGTCGCCCCAGTTTTTGAAAGCCGCATCAATGGGCTCAGGCGCATCCGTTACTCCATGCATTTCCATAATTTGTTTATGCATTTCATCCACCATTCGCTTTGGCGCCGGGTGTTTGTCCCAGTTCTTTCTTTTCAGTGAAAACCATGGATCTTTCGGACCACCAGCAGCTTGTAGTGCGGGTTTGTTTTTTCGTGAAAACAACACTGCATTTTTATGAAGCATTAGGTGACTCGGATGTTCTATGCCGCTCCATTCGTCATCATCGTTAGGTCCCGAGGGCGCTATTCTGAAGCCACTCCAGAAAGTGGTACTCTCAGAATCGTTATAGGCCATCAGTACTGCCTTGCCCTGATTGCCGGTTTTAGGATCAATTTCTACACCCCAATAATATAGTTGGCGCACAGGCAAATCAGTTAACGACCGGCCCCTGGTAACATAGGCTTTTTTCTCCCACCAGGGCCTGTCATATACCAAAATCATTTTGAACAACCCTATAGGCGAAACCGAATTCATCATCCACCGCAATTGCGGGGCACGTGCCGGATCCATCACAGGACCTGTTTGCCGAAGCAATTCAAGTGAACGTTGTGGCATGGCAAGAATCAGCGCCGCAGCATTCACGGGTTTGCTTTGCTTGTAAAAATTCATTTCAACTCCTTTGGATTTGTCTTCCAACTGCACTTCGTCAAAACTCTCCATCCATTTTCCGGTAAGTACTTTGCCGCCCGCTTCTTCAAATTGTTTTTTCAATGTCCACGGCACCACATCATAGCCACCGTCTATCAGGTAAAATTGTGCAGTAGGAGTAAAATCGAAATATTCAGTTATGCAATTGACAGCATTGGTATTGGAACCAAGCACATCGTAGCCAACAGCTTTTATTGCAATTGTGTACGCTTCATGACTCAGCACTTTTGAAACCAGGTCCCAGAATCCATGCTCGTAAAGTGGAGTACCATCAATGATAACCGTCTGCAAATATTGTTCGAGTTCTTCGCCTGCCAGTCCGGCTGCGCCCGGTAGAAGTTTTAGCACAGCCCAGCCAAGAAAATTATCTGCTGTTGTACCTCCGCTTTTTAAAGCCAGCTTTTCCTCTTCAGTAAGATTGTAAGGAAGCGCATCCGGATCACACAACTGATAGCTGCGCAATAATTTTCGTCTCATGTAAATTATATTGATCGGTTCACCAACCGCCTGCAACGGGTGATCAATATTCAATTTATTGATGACAAGCGACGAAATGTATTTCTGTGTAGAAACAAAACGCATTCCTCCCAGTTCGCAATTCATTTCAGAATTAAAATTTGGAGGCGTTGCAGTGAGCAGGCGGCCACCAATGCGATCACTGCCTTCATACACAGCAATACGCAAATTGCTTTTCTTTTTCCACTTTTTCAGGTTGGATGGATCGGCTTTGTCGGCCATAATCAATCTCCATGCAGTGTAGATGCCTGCTATGCCGCCACCAATAACGACAATATCAAAATCAGAATTAACTTGTTTCATTATTATTTTTTTGAGTTGTTATTTAAGGCACGAATTAATTCTTGTATCTATTAATCAGAATCCTCTCAGTACATTATAAAACATAATCAACGTAATTTTTCCATGTGCGCAGGCGGTTATTGAATTTTATTATTTGGCGGGCGGTTTTGGAGGTCCATAAATCGGGTTATAGTAAGGCGGCACCGGTTTTCTGTTGATATTAGCAATGATCACCTGTGGTACATTATTTTTATTTGCCCGCTTTAATACGGTGGGCATTATTTTTTCCAATTCCTTTGGAGAATGAATCGTGTATGACTCGGCGCCCAGGCTTTTTGCATACATAGCAAGATCAGGATTACCTAATTCATAAAGCTTCGCCCATACATCAGGTTTTTTTGTATCGGGTGCAAAATGATCCATGCCCTGGCTAACCATTGATAGATTGTTATCATATAGCACCAGCCAAATGGCGCCAGCTTTGTATTGACTGGCTGTTGAAATTTCACTTCCCTGCATCATGAAAGCAGCGTCTCCGGTGATGCAAAAACAGGTTGTATCCGGGCAGCCTATTTTGCCGCCTATCACGGAGCCAACACCAAAACCCATGGGACCCATGGAAAGGGAAGTATATATTGATGCGGGTGGATCAATAGCCAGGTAATGAACTGACCAGCCTACACAGTTAGCACAATCGATAAATATTTTACTGTTTTTTGGCAGGCTCTTCTGCAACACTCTCATTACAGCGGCCGGTTCAATGGGGTTGCTGTTGGAATTATAAGAAGCAGGATCAATAAACGGAGATTGTTTTTTGATCGTTGCTATAAACGCTTTTCTTTCATCCACCGCTTTTTTATTTACAGGAAACGACGGCATTAAGTACGCAAGATCATTGATAAATGCGCCTGCTTCACCCACTACCCCCTGCGTCACTTCAAATGACCGGGCAATTATTTTTTGATTGATATCTACCTGGATAAATACTGTGTTTTTCCCCTGTGGTTGTAAAATTGGCAACCATGAATTAGTAGATAATTCTCCAAGTTCTGAGCCGATGATCATGATGCCATCATAAACCGGAGCTTTCGCTGTAAGATATTGATATGGCCACATGCAATCTGCAATGCCATATACACGTAAGGATAATTCATGCGACTCAGGAAATATTCCTTTGCCATCAGCTGTAGTAATGACAGGTATCCCGTAAGTTTCAGTAAAACGTAAAAGGTTTTTATACGTATTGCTGTTCTGCAAAACCTGCCTGCACCCATTTCCCAAAAACAAAAGAGGACGCTTACATTGAAGAAATGACTTCATCGCTTTTTCTACTTCACCAATAGGAGCGCCTTTGTGTTGAGTTCTGTAAGCGCTTGTTTTTGCAGACATCACTGGGCCGGGCAGGGGTTCTAGCGTAACATTAACGGGCAGGCTAAGATGTACTGCTTGTCTGGGTAAAGACAACGCATTGCGGAATGCCTGCTTAACGATAGTCTCTGCATCCGTACTGCTTGCAATGAGACTACTGTAACCGGTAGCTGAGGCGAAGATGGCATTTATATCCAGCGTAGCGTCCACTCCTTCCTGCAGATAACCCATTCCATAAAATTTTTGATCAATCTCACCGCTGATCAGCATCAGCGCTGATCCGTCTGCCTGCGCATTCATAACCCCGGTTAACGCATTGGTCGCGCCGGGTCCTGTTGTTACTACTACAACTCCGATCTTTCCGGTAGCACGGTAATACCCGTCTGCGATATAAGCAGCCCCGGTTTCCTGGCGGCATATGATATAGTTAATTTTGTTTCTGTTGTTTTTTAAATTTACCAGGAGATTCATCAGTCCTCCTCCCGGAATACCAAAAACATGCTTAACGCCTTCTAATTTCAGATAGTGTATGATCAGGTCTCCGACAGTGGGAAGAGAGGGAGGAGTTGGATTCTTAGATTGCCTGGCCATGATTTATTTTTTGAAGTGTTTGCGATCAAAGCATTTTTCTTCATCGTCGGAGTGCGGGAAGTTAGGTTTTTTGATACCTGAACTCACGTATCCCAGTACACAACACCAATTCACAGACCGGATCCGGCACAAAAACAAAAATTCAGAAATGAATAATCAACAGGATTTTTTTTAAATAGGGAGGACAAAAAGTAACGTTGATCAGACGTTTGATCAAAGAGGGGTTATTTCTTTAATCCGCACATTCTTTTTTACAGGATTACGAATATAAGGCAATCAGTCTATTTAATCATCAGCGACATTCCTATTTCCACCGAAATACCAAATGCAAGAGTGTTGGTCCCGATTGCCGATCGCGTATGTTGTCCGTGTTTGCCAAAAATTTCAACCAAAAGATCGGAACATCCATTAATCACTGACGGTTGATCGGTAAAATCATCTGTACTATTAACGTAGCCCTCAACATTCATAATGTGATCAACATTATCAAGCGATTTAATAGCTGATCTTGTTATCAGCAGCAGGTTAACGGCAGTTAACCTCGCTGCCTCGTAACCCTGTTTGACCGTTAGCTCCTGTCCTAACTTGCCCTGATATTCCGAAGGAATTATTGATCCATTGAGTGGACCATACCCTGATAGTGTCAACAGTTTTCCAGTTATTGTGTATTGAATAAAATTCGCTCCCTTGGGAACTGTTGGAAGTGGTGGCAGATCCTTTAAGGCCAAAAATTTTTTATCGTAAGACATCGCAGATTGTTATGATTAAAGATAATGTATTGTTTAAAGATAAGTAAATACAATATCAGATCCGTTATTCCGGCATGCAGCACATGGGCAGAAACTAATGTTGAGAGGAATGGTTGTCCGAAAAGCGGACGAGGGGATTTTTCCTTGTGCAAGGCTTTGTAGTGGAACTCCTATGTTCTGGCAAGTTCTTGTTCCAAATCTAATTAGGTTTTAATACAGAACAAAGCAAGGTTTTGTAGCTTGCATTTATACTGCCGCATATTCCAATCTGTGTTCTTCAGTAATTTTGCAGCTATGCTAAAATACGCCATCATCGTTGCAGGTGGATCAGGTACAAGAATGGGCGGCAACCTGCCTAAGCAGTTTTTACTTTTAAAAAATAAACCAGTTCTTTATTATACTATCAAAACATTTCTCGCGGCTTATGATGATCTGAAGATAATTCTGGTGCTGCCGCAGGAATACACGGATATGGGACTGGAAATAGTGAATGCCTGGTTTGACAGGGACCGCATTCGCATTACGCCAGGCGGAGATACGCGGTTTCAGTCGGTAAAAAATGGGTTGCAATTAGTGGAGGGTGAATCGATCATATTTGTTCACGATGGTGTTCGCTGTTTGTTGTCTCCCGGGTTGATACATAGGTGTTATGAAAAAGCAATGGAATCCGGTAGCGCCATACCTGTTGTGCCAAGCAAAGACAGCGTGCGACTCCTTACAGACGAAGGAAATGATGTGGTCGAACGCAACAAAGTAATGCTGGTGCAAACACCACAAACATTTCACAGCAAAATATTAATTCCTGCGTTTAATATTGATTACAAAGATAAATTCACAGATGAGGCTACCGTGGTGGAAGCTTATGGGCTAAAAGTTTCATTGGTGCAGGGTGAGGAATCAAATATTAAGATCACGACGCCATTAGATCTGATTCTTGCGGAGAATTTGCTCAATAAAGTTTAAAAAGTTTAAGAAGTTTAAGAAGTCACTCAACCTTTTGAACCTGTTAAACCTGTTAAGCTTCTGAAACTACTTCTTCAACCATTTCAAATAAAAGGGAAGCCTGTTTAATTTAATAGCGGCATAGTTTTCTTCGCTGGCGCCGAAGCTGCTGTAAAAAAAAGCAAGATTGCGTATATCGGATCCTTCAAAATCAAGCAGCATTGGTTTTTTCGCATGATCCTTTATAAATGCGTCAATCAGGTAATGCGATGCCCCAACTGTTCTGCCATCGGGATGATTGCCTACCAATATATAATAGGCCCTGTTGTGTGAAAAGATGAAAATGCAGGAAGCTATCAGTTCATTTTTGGCCGATAAGATGCCATAACTACCGGCCTGTTGCCGCTCATATAACTGGTGGTATAAGTTTTTAAAGCGTGTTACATTATCTGCCGACTCTCTATTATAAGTCTTCATTTGCTGTGTGGCGAGGTCAACCACCTTCTGCACCTCGAGATCTTTTACTGCCGTGCATCCCAATTGTTCTGCCTTGCGGATATTGCGCTGGATGTTTTCCCGGTAGCCGGAAAACAGTTCTTCATACGGTTTATTGAGATCAAGGACAAGATTCTTTCGCTGGTAGAGATGATAATGATTTAATAGAAATGTATTTTGATGATTCAGATAAAAATCCCAGTAACGAAACTTTGAAGGAATGGCCTGTAAGAATTTTTCCAGCGTTGCTGCATTGATGGACGAACCAAAAACACCCAGCTGTGCAGTGAGGAAGGGTTGGTATAAATAATAAATGCCGTACTTCCGGTTCCACGTAAGCGGCATTACCGCGTCATAATCACCTAATACCAAAGCATCCCAGTGTTTTGCCATATGGTTAAGGTAATACGAGTAGCCGTATATTAAACCGTTGGATGCATTGGAAATGCAATCATCCCATTTGGAAAAGTCAATTTCATTGTTGGGGAGATAATGTATGTTGTTGCCGCCGCTCATCAATCAGCAAAGTTGCGGTTAAATTTTCGCAGGTTGAAACCCGAAATGTCGATAGAAAAGGAAATTGTTTTCCAGAACTTGTTTTCACCCAATGTGGATTGGATATAGTCTTTATACACCTTGCTGTAAAGAAGCGGGATATAAATATTGACTGTCTCTTTGAGAAATGAAATTTGCAGCCCGGCGTCAAACAGGAATCGGTCTTCCGTCGATTTTTTCTTCCAGGGATCGGCGTAGGTGCCGAGATCGGCAAAAATTTTGAATGGTATTTTGATCGGCAGCACATTCAACGGGTTGATATTGGGGGGAATGGTAGTGCTGAAATTGACAGCCATCAGCCAGTCGTCCGTTTTGCCGATCTTATCTGCGAGCAATTCGGTTCTTACTTTAAAACCGCCATCCCTAACCATGATCTGCTGACTGGCGGCTCCTTCAAATTCATTACGGCCGATAAAATAATCACTGTAGGTGTAGTCTTCAGCGCCGTTGGGGCCGGTCAGGTTTAAGTGAAAGCGATCGGTTTCAAATTGCTTGGTATAGGTTTTAGACGCAGTATAGAAAAATTTGCCTGCAAAAAACCTCACGTTCAATCCGCCTTCCTTTGCATAGTTGAAAAAATAATTGCCGGTAAAACCGGCGCGGATAAAGCTTTTTCCCTGTTCAATTTTCAATTCTCCACTATAGGGATACAGCACCCTGTTGTTTTCTGACACAAAGCGTAACTGCGTCAATGTCCTGTTTTCACCGTTCGTATTTGCGCGGTCAAAAACAGTAGTATCACCAGGCTGCGTAACAATAGTATCCCGGTAAAAATTAAGTGCGTCTTCGCCAATAAAAAATGTTTTAAACTGAATGAACCGGTTTACGGTGCTGCGTGGTTTCCTTTGATTCAACGTGAATTTTACAGACGGCACCACTTTATAGAACGATGAAAGTGTTTCCTTGCCTTCGTCGTTTGTAAAACTATTGATGGTAAACGTTGAGCCGCTTAAGCCAAAAGTGATTTTTTGAAAAAGATTTTCCGGAAACAGTGAATAATTGGCAAGACCGACGCCGGTAAGCTTTTTGGAACCTGTGCTATACATCGGGGCTATGAAAAATTGAAACCGCGAAGCGGGCAATTTATAATTTGTGATAAAAGCACCAATCATAAACTTGTCATAAGTGTTGATGCCAACGGATGGCCCGACCGTTATGAGGTTTTTTACAGGGTTCCTTATGAAATCGGCATAAGATTTTATGTCGAATGCAAAAACAGTTTTTGTACCGGTTCTTTGTTGGTTGGGTAATATTCCTTTTTTATCCAGCAATGAAAATGATGAGTCAAGATTTTTACCGCTGGTAGTTTCCAGCACTTTCTTAAAATCTTCCGGTTGCGGATGTTTGAACTGCCATTGCCGGTAATATTCCTGCATTGCCCTGTCTAAAGTTTCCTTGCCCAGTGTTGATTCCAGGTGTTCCAGCCATGCACCCGTTTTATAATAAGCAATCAGCCCATAGTTTATAGCAGTAAATTCTTCGCTGCTGCTATTGATGGGCTGGTCTTTTTTCACTGCGGCTTTGGCTTCAAAACCTATTCTTTCTAAATTTTTGATCGGTACAGTACCAGAACCTATTGCTACCTCACCTTTATCACCATTTTTGAGTTGACTGTACCGGTTGTCATAGTAAGTATTCAATCCTTCATCCATCCAGGGATATTTCCGTTCGTTACTTCCCAATATTCCATAAAACCAATTGTGCCCGATCTCATGAGCGATGGTAAAATCCAGGAGCTCTTCATTTTTTATGGGTGAGATAACGGTGATGGTGGGATATTCCATACCGCCCCCAAAACTTTCAGGACCCTGCACTATGCTTACTGTGGAATACGGATATTCACCGATCCATTCACTTCTTGTTCTTACTGCATCCTTTGCAAAAGACAAGCTATAGCTCCAATATTTTTGATGAGCCGGAGTATAATAACTGTAAACGTCAATTATCTTCCCGGTGGATAACCTGCAGGTATCATGATCAACAATAAATCGCTTGTCGGCAAACCAGGCAAAATCATGAATGTTGTCCTGTTTAAACCGGAGCGTTTTTATATCAACAGACGAAACCGGGAATTTTTGAACAATCGTTTTTACCGAACCGCCTTTTTTTACTTTCTTTTTAATGGGTTCCCATGTGAAGGATGACCTGGTTTTTATCCATTTTTTTTCATCTTCATTTTGTAATTCACCCGTAGCGGCTACCACATAATTTTCCGGAACGGTAATACTTACATCAAAGCTGCCAAACTCGCTGTAAAATTCACCCTGGTCGAGATAGGGCATAGGGTGCCACCCGTTCCTGTCATATACTGCAGGTCTCGGATACCATTGAGTAACCTGGTAGCTATCCCCATCGTGTCCGCCCCGTGAAAAATTGAAGGGCAGCTTAACATGAAATGATGTAGTGATTATAGTCTTTTGACGGGGCGGAAGAGGCACAGGTAAGATCAATTTTATGATGTCGATATGTTCGGGATGGTCCTGGATCCCGGCAGTTTTATTATCTACTTTAAAATCGAGCCTGTTGATATAACCCTTTTGTTTTTTATCAGAAAAATAGAATTTTGTAGCGCCATTTTCCAGCAGTTGATCACTGAATGCGGTCTTGTCTGTTTTATAAGCACTGGGCCACGTATGAAACCAGATAAAGGTGAGTGTATCGGGAGAATTATTAATGTATTCGATTTTTTCAAACCCGGTTAAGGTATGTTCTTTATCATTCAGAGAAACTTCGATATTGTAATTAACCTGTTGTTGCCAGTATTGTGAAAAAGCTGTGAGCTGTGAGCTGAGAGCCATGAGGAATACAACGGAAAGTATTTTCACCAGGATTCGTTTTGTCAAAAGTAAAATCTAAAATCTGCATTATCAAACCAGGGGTAATGAAATTGGTTAAGAAACATTACCTGACATTAAACATGAAACTCCAAACACCAAACCTCAATCTTCAAACCCTAAACGCTACTTCCCTTTTCCTTTAAATATTATTCGCAGCGTATGAATCATGATCTTAAAATCCAATGCAAGCGAAATATTTTCGATATACAGCAGATCAAATTTGCTTCGTTCAATGATCTGATCAATATTTTCAGCATAACCAAATTGTACCATTCCCCAGCTTGTTAGTCCGGGTTTTACTTTTAGCAGGTATTTGTAATATGGATAATGACCAATAACCTGGTCAATGTAAAAACGGCGTTCAGGTCTTGGCCCCACCAGGCTCATATCGCCACGCAGGATATTCCAGAGTTGGGGTAACTCATCCAGGCGCCACTTACGCATTACTTTTCCCCATTTGGTTATCCGTGTATCGTGATCTGACGATAATGCGGGGCCCCCTTTTTCTGCATCGCTGATCATTGAACGAAGCTTGTATAAATAAAAAGGCCTGCCTTTATAACCAATTCGTTCCTGCGAATAAATAATCGGCCCTTTAGACGAAAACCAGATGCGCAGGACCGCATACAAAATAATAGGAGAGAGGATAACGAGACCCGATAATGCAACCACAACATCCAGCAGGCGTTTGATATGCTGCTGCCATTCGGGCATCAGGTCTGTTTTTAGGTCAATCAGCGGGGCGCCAAGAATATTATTTGTTTTTACAGACCCTGACAGAATATCAAGGGTGTCCGGCTGAATTTTTATTTCTACATTTTTTTCTCCCAGCCGTTTGATAATATTTTCAAGCAATGAATACTCCGATTTTTCCATAGCAAGTACAACCTGGCTGATCTGGTATTGATCAATGATTTTTTCCAGGTCATCAACCGAGCCCAGTTTTGGTATAAGCTTTTGAATACGATTTTTCCCGTTTATTTCGGGCGTAATGAAACCGGTATAGCGATAGCCTCCATCGTGAAGCTTTTTCCCCGTTTCTTTATAAACTTTGATGGCATTATCCTGGCTGCCCACCATCAGCGTATTGAAAAAAACTTCACCGTCCAGTAATTGCCTTTTTACCTTATTCAATAGAAAATACCTTGCTGAAAAAGTAAGGATAAAATGCAGCGCCAATAAGATAATGAGTGTTACAAAGTAATAGGATGACATGGTATGAGGATCATTCCATACAAATACGAAAAGAAGCACCAGGCTACCGAAAAAGCTGCAAATGAATGTAACTGTAAATTCGGCCAACCTCGATTTTTTATATAGCGATGTATAGGTGCCTGCTAAAGCATACAATATCAGCCAGCCTGCGGGAACGATGACTAAAATATACAACCAGGCGCGATAGCTGATCGGATAAGCACCGGTATCATTTGCTATATCGGCGCGGATAATATAAAAACCCAGCCATGCCAAAGCAGCCATGACATGATCCAATACAATATACCAGGCAATGGATATTTGTTTGTTAGAATTCATCAGTGGATTATAACATTGTGACCTATCTTTCTGAGTATCTGGTGAGCAACATCCATGGCCATCAGGCCATCCATTTCCGACACGATTGTTTTTGTGTTATTGACAATGGCATCCACAAACTCTTCTAATTCTTTTTTGATTGCATTTACTTCCGGTACAAGGGGGTTAGCGACAGCAATGGTTTTCTTACCTGAAGGAGTTTCTATATCAAAAGCAAATACATTGGAATCTTTTGCTTCTTTTAATTTGATGATCTCTGTTTTCTTATTTAAAAAATCGATCCCAATATATGCGTCTTTTTGAAATATCCGCATCTTCCGCATTTTTTTCATGGATATCCTGCTGCTGGTGAGATTGGCCACGCAGCCATTGTGAAATTCGATGCGTACATTGGCGATATCAGGCGTTTCCGTAATTACACCAACGCCACTGGCAGAAATGGATTTCACGTCGCTTTTTACTATGCTTAGAATGATGTCAATGTCGTGGATCATCAGGTCGAGGATCACACTTACTTCCGTTCCCCTGGGATTAAATTGAGCCAGCCGGTGAACTTCAATGAACATGGGATTTAGTTGCACGTCTTTCAATGCGAGAAAAGCGGGATTAAATCTTTCTACGTGACCTACCTGGAATTTAATACCTGATTCCTCTGCCAATTTCACCAGTGATCTCGCTTCCTCCATTGTATTGGCAAGCGGCTTTTCTACAAAAATGTGCTTGCTCTTTCTAATCGCTTTCTCACATAATTCAAAATGATAGTTGGTAGGCGCCACAATATCTATGGCATCGCAGGCGTCCATCAGCGTGTCCGCATCTAAAAAACGGGCCAACTGGTATTTTTCAGAAACCTCTTTTGCATTATCATCATGGGGGTCATAGAACCCGATTATTTCAACATTAGGAATTTCCTTCCAGTTATTAAGATGAAATTTTCCGAGATGGCCCACACCAAAAACCCCTATCCTGAGCATGTATCAATTAATTTTAGGGCCAAAGATAATGAAGCGACACAGCAACCTGACTTTCAGTATGTAATTCGAGGAATGGCAGTTAAAAAGTAGAGAAAAACTTTTGCCGGCAAGGTATCAAAACCCTTATCTTTGCCGTCCTGAAAAATGCATTGTTCGTCAGCGGGCTTTATCTTAAATGAAGTTCGTCATTGCGACTGCGAGCAAAGCGAAGCAGGAAGCAAGGATCGGTAGTTCAGTTGGTTAGAATGCTGCCCTGTCATCCCCCACAGTACTGTGGGGACGGGTTCGAGTCCCGTCCGGACTCGAGATTTGAAAAAAGTTCTTGTTGAAAATAT
>Ga0137431_1000288_pt1 | contig 20023 bp, 16 predicted proteins | sample EasRivERMZT800_2_FD_104646 | JGI IMG/M metagenome (GOLD analysis project Ga0137431, IMG submission 104646) | Soil microbial communities from meander-bound floodplain in the East River, Colorado, USA - East River MetaG ERMZT800_2 | ecosystem: Environmental > Terrestrial > Soil > Floodplain ... | reverse complement strand
TTCCGCGTTCCAGCGTTCGTGTTCAAGTCGTGCCAGCATCTGAGCGTCGCCGGGCGCAAAACCCGTCACAGCGGGACGCGGGTCGCTCGCGGGAACCGCTTCGCACCCAACCGCGCGGAGTTTGATGAAAAGATGCGCGGCTTGTTGGCGGTTGGATTCACGCAGATCCTGCGGCAGTAAATCCCAGTCCTGCAACTCCGGTTTTGCCTTCAGCTTCGCTATTTCGTCGGGTTTGCCTTCAGCGGGCTTGAGGGTCAGTTCCACGTAGGCCGCGTGGATCTTGCGCGCGAACTTTTCCAGCGGCCATTCTTCAGGGTTCGCCAGACGAACGAATTGCTGGCTCATGCCGAACACGCGCAGGTGGCTCAAGCGTTTGACGAGCAGTTGCTCTTCTTCGGACGCGGCAGCAGGCATGACGACGGCCTTGCTTGCCGTCTGCGGTTGGTTCCGACGCATTTCTTCAACAAGATGCGCCAGACCGCCTTGATGTTCCATCCGCACGGCCATCCGCGCGTCGTTGAAATCAAACAAGGGCAACAGCCGAAGCGCAATCTCCAGGGCCAACGCCTCGTTGTCGAAACAGATGGCCACACTAGTGTGGAAAGACGAGTCCTTGCAAAAACCTTCAATGAGATCGCGGACGGCTGGCGATGCCGCTTCATGCTCGTAAAACTTTAGATCGGCGGCTTTCCCGATTTGCGGATGGTGAAAAAGCAGCGCGTTCTGGTTCACCTTGGCGTGGCGGTCAATCACCGAGAGGCGCAGGCGCTTGCCATTGGCGAACTGGCCCAATTGCGCCGCCCGCACTGCCAGGATGCGCCCCAGCTTCCCGAATCCGAGAATGACGAGATGCACGCCACTCGGATCGTTTGGGCGGACGCCCGCGTGGTCGAGCGGTAGTCCGTCCACGAGCAGCGCGATGGCTTCGGGATCAAACGCGTCCACCGCGTGCAGGCGGGTTTGGCCTGAGGTTTTGTGAACCGCCAACGCTTGTTGCAGGGTTTGCCCCAACTCGGCCGTGCTGAGATGGACGAAACAATCCAGGTGGCCGCCGTCCTGTCCATTCCGCAGATGCGCGACCTGAACCGCGATCTCGCAGTTGGTCGCGTCCTCGGGACAGACGGCAAAAATCCTGGCCGCGCGCCGCACGCCCGCTTCCAGCAACAGGCCGGGCTTGGTGGCGTCGTCGGTGAGCAGGTGTGCTCCCAGCTTCTCGCACTCCGCGGCGAAATCCGGCGGCGGATCTTTCTCAATCACCACTACGGCCGGGGGCGTGGCGTTTTTCGCCGAACGCAGATGGCGGACAAGTTCCATGCCCTTGCGGCCCAACCCGCACACGATCACGTGCCCGCGAAGCTTGCTCAAACTTCGCTGCCGCGTTTCCTCGCGCAACATCAGTCGCACAAGGCGGAAAAAGCCGATCAGCAACGTCACCGGTGCCAGCCATCTTCCCAATTCCAGCGTCAACGGCACATGTCCCTCCAAGTGCGGCGCGTGCATGATGAAGTGTTGCGCCGAGTGGTAAAGGGCATCTATCCAGGGGAGGTCGGGATCGTATTGCCGATAGCCGATGGCGCCAAGGACGAGGGCCACCGCTGCCAGGAGGAACAAGCCGCGCCGCAAACTTGGATGCCGCCCAAAATCCGGGAGCGCATCGCCGCCGCTTTGATGGTGACTTTGCATAAGGATGCTCTGCTGAATTCGGCCTGGGATGCGGGCGAGTGCCGGACATCCTCAAGGCGGCGCGAGCGTGGCAGTTCGCGCGCTGGGCGTCGAGCGGGAAGTCTATCTGCTGCGCCTACTACGACGTGTCCTCGCGGTTGGGTTCGGGCGAAATCTCTTGCGAGCGCCGCAATTCCTCAAAGCAGATCCGCATCGTGCGGTGGTTGAGACTGGCCTCAGTCGGAACACCCCAGCGCAGATCAATGGCCTGGAATTGAAACTACCGGCTCGCGCAAAGCTGCTCCAATTTCGGGAAGGCGTCCCGTTTATGCTTGAGGTCCGGGAACGTCGAGCTGACGAAGACGCGAATGACAGGCTGGTGGCGAATTTGGGCTTGGTTATCCAACATAGTCAGTGTCCTCAAGCATAGTTTGGAGAACCTGTGACTTGGTCAAGCCCAGGCGCGAATCAATCGTCTGAAATCGCGCCGTGTTTGTGGCAAAGCTCGCGCAGCCGGGGAAGACGTGTTCCTGCAAAGCATTCCATCCAGCCTTCAGATCGCTGAACGTCGAGCTGACGAACACGCGGAAGGTTAAGTTGCGGCGTTCCATCTTCCGATCTCCCGCTTCGCGCACATTGTGCTTTTCCACGACGGTTGCTTCAGGAGGGAGGTGGTGGACGGAAGAGGTTGGCGAATCTCTTCCACACGTTCATTCGTGGGCCACCCATTTTAGTCAGCAGGGCCCGATAGTTTCCGTTCACGCCGTCAAAATGGGGATGTGGCTGTCCGGTGAGGCGGGTGAACTTCACGAAAATGTCTAGGGCACGGCGATAAAGCGGAGCCGCTTCCGTCAAGCGGCTCGTGACTTGAAGCAGCGTGGCAAGATCCGCAAGGCTGATGGCAACTTCGGGATGGTCTTCGCCGCAACTGGCTTCACGAATTGCCAGGGCGCGGCGCATCAACAGCTCCGCCTCGGACAGACGGTTAGTGTCCTGGAGCAGCCGCGCAAGGTTATTGAGGCAGAATGCGACGTTAGGGTCGTTCCTGCCATAACTTGTTTCAAAAATGAGCAAGGCGCGGCGATAAAGCGGCTCGGCCTCGGCTAGTCGGTTTGCAACGAAGAGTAGCGTAGCGAGATTTCCAAGACACGTAGCGACTTCAGGATGATCTTGGCTGTGGGCGGCTTCACTGATCGCTAGAGCGCGGCGAATCAGCGACTCGGCCTCGGTCAAGCGATTTGTGGCCAAGAGCATCTGCGCGAGGTTGTTGAGTTGCGTGGCGACATAGGGATGGTTTTGACCGTAGGCTGCTTCACTAATGGCTAAGGCGCGGCGAATCAGCGGCTCGGCCTCAGCCAAACGATTCATTCGGTGGAGCAATGTAGCAAGGTTGTTGAGGTCGGTACCGACCTCCGGATGTTCCTTGTCGAGAGATGCTTCATCAACAGCAATAGCCCGCCGCATCAGCGATTCGGCGTCCGTCAGACGGTTGGTGGCCATCAGGAGCGCACCGAGATTGGTAAGGTCCCGCGCGATAGCACGATGATCCGGGTCTTCGGCGGCTTCGTCGATGGCCAACGCACGGCGGTAAAGCGGCTCCGCCTCAGCCAACCGATTCGCGCGCGAGAACGCCTGTGCGAGGTTGTTTAGATCGGTGGCCACAATCGGATGGTTCTTGCCGTGGCAGGCTTCATCAATGGCCAAGGCGCTGCGCATTAGCGCTTCTGCGTCGCCCAGACGGTTCGTGTCCCCGAGTAGGCACGCGAGGTTGTTGAAAGCGGTGGCGTCAATGGGATGGCCTTTGCTGTAGCGAGCTTCGTCATTGGCTAGGACGCGGCGCATTAGCGGCTCAGCCTCGGCGTATCGGGCGAACCTATGCAGATGCCGAGCAACTTCATGTGCCAAATAGAATCCCTTGGCATAGTTGAGCGCGAGCAACTCCTCAGCAAGCGCCCGCAGCGGTTCGATTTCCCAGCGGTTGCTCCAGTCCAACCAGCCCTGCTCGAGTAATTTGCACTTGCTTTCGGCGTGTCCGACCAGCCTCTCCAAGGCTTGCTCCTTCTCGAACCCTGCCCGCTGCGCGACCAACTGCTGCACCAGCCGGTGCATCCGCGCCACAAGCAGACGGCCATCCTCGTCCACCACACCGCTGCTTTGGAACAGGCGGAGACCGCGGAGCAGTTCCTCGGCTTGGCCAAACGCGGTGTTCGGTTCGATCGGGTAAGCATTAAATGCTGGAAACTTTTCCGCGCCCACGCTCTTGAGCCACGGCAGCGCGATTTGATCGGCAGGCAAAAGCGAGGCGATTTCCAGAAGGTGTAGCGCTTCCGGGGTGAGCGTTTGCAAGGTGAACGCAAGCGTTTCTTCCAGGGAGCGTACCCGATGACGCACGGCCACGGCGGAGTCGATCGCCGTTGCCTCGCTTTCACGCAGCAAATCCGGCGAAAGGCGTTCGCGGAATCGACGGCAGGCGTCTGGTGCGGTGTCTCGCCCGAGATAAATGGCCGCCGTCTCGACCGCCAGCGTGAATCCTCGCAGCAGCCGCACGATGGCTCGCGCTTCGTCGTCTTCCTGCTGGCGGGCGAAGCGGTCCTCCGGTTGATGGCTGCGCATCAGCGCCAGGGCGTCTTCCTCCGGCAACTCGTCCACCGCGATGAAGGTCTGCCCGTTCGCCGCGCCGGGGATAGCGCGCGGGGCAAGCCGCGTAGTGGCGATGAGGTCCACGCGGCCATCCCGTGGCAGCCGATCCAGGTATTCGGGTTGGAGCAGATTGGGGTCGCTGACGTTGTCCAGGATCAGCAGGCAACGTTCGCGAAGATTCAGTTCCCGCAGCACCCGCTCGAAGGCCAGCGCGATGTTTTTCTTTTCGTCCTGGGTGAATTCAAAGTTGAACGCGTTGGCATTAGCCAGGTGCAGCAACGCCACGCGCAAATCGGTGACGTGTTCGCAGGGGATTTGCCAGCGGCCACCGGGATAATCCCACGCGAAAGCGTGCGCGTAGGCCAGCGCCAACTCGGTCTTGCCCATGCCGCCCAGGCCCTGCACGGTCGCACGGCCGGGCATCTGCCCTTCGCGCGCCCCGACGACGCCGAGTTTGTTTTTCGTCAGCGCGTTGCGCAGATCGGTCAGTTCGCGCACGCGACCGACGAATGCGGGGTTGTGCTTGATGAGATTGTTTGGCGATTTGTTGGCGAGGTCGGAGCGGTTCAACCGGTCGCGGACGGAGTTGTTGAGTTCTTCCAACGTTTTCTTCACATGGGCCTGCTCCAACACCTGTTCGCCTGCGTCGTTCCACGGGCGCAGATCAAAGGTCTGGCGGCGCTGAATCTCGTCAATCCAACGCGCAATGGCCTGGTCGGTTTTCGGATCGGCGGCGGCGGGCAGAGTGACGAAAAAGACGGGCGCGACAACTTCGCCGAGGCATTGGCGCATGGCTTCATAGCGGACGTAATCTTCCCATTCCCAGTGGCAGTAGGGGCTGGCGACGTAACGGGGCGAGAGCACGGCGAGGAACACCTGCGAGTCGCGCAAGCTGCGCTGAATCTTCTGTCGCCAGTCGTCCATGCCGGCGATCTCGTGGGTGTCGAAGAACACCCGCAAGTCGCGTCCGGCAAACGCGCTGAAAGAGGCTTCGATTTGCGCTTTGAGCGCGGTCACCTGCCCGCGTTCATTGTCGCGCCGCGAATAACTGATGAAGAGATCGAAAGGCATGAGGGCTTCCCGGCGGGCTCGTTCATTTCTGCTTGAGCAGCTTGAGCACCTGTTTCGCCAAGGACGGTTCCTTGGCGGCAATGAATGGCATTCGTTTCGGCTTTTGAGGATTGCGCCGGAACGTGGCAAAGATTTCGTTCAAGTCCAGCCTCGATGCGATGGGGTTGCCGTCCAAGTCAATGACTGTCAGGCCGGCCTTCTGCGCGATGTAAAGGCCCGGCAGAATGTCGTAGGTCGCAAATCCTTTGGCGAACTCGATCGCCACATCCGCATATCCCGCCGCCACTTGAATAATCGTGTTCGATCCCCAAGCAAGATTGACGCGCCCGTCCGCCTCACGTATCGCATTCATCAGGGCAGTTTGCTCGGACAACGCCTGATAGCGATCCACCTTGGTCGTCAAGACGTTGACTCGCGCTCCATCAAGGCTGGTTTTCGGCGCGGGGCCGCCGTCCAGCCTGAACCAGGAATGGGTGATGAAAATCCAGTCCTTCGGGATACCCGCTCTTGGAGGCCCAATAAAGGCGGTCGAGAAATATGTCGCCAGCGACGGCCGCAATGACTTCGTCGCCGCGACGGTCATACACAGCGATCAATGACCAACCGCCTTGCAGGGTTTCGATGAACTCCGTGCCGTCAATGGGATCAATGATGACGACGAGGTCGGCTTCGTCTTCGCTCGCGCCATCAGGGAATGTCTTGATGCCGAGTTCCTCGGAAAACACCGTGTACGCTTTGATACGGGGCAACTTGGCGAATTTGTGCCGGAGCGAGTCCAGAATGACGTCTTCGGCTTCTCGATCGATGGCTTTGGTCAGATTCTGCTGTGATTTCTGAAGTCGCGGATCGGCGACGGCGCGCTTCAGGTGCAGACGCCGCTCGCCCCTCATAGCGCCGCGCACATGATCCATCGCCTTCATGATGATCTGGCGACAGTATCGGAGGACAAGCTGATCCAATTCCAATTCGGCCATAACGACTCCAGCGGCTTGGGCAACCCAAACTCATCCCGAACCGCGCCCAATTGTCAATTACGCAGGGGACAGTTTTCGGCGTCTCAGCGATTCAAGAGCCCGAGTTTTCTTCGGGTCGCTGAATCTCGTAACCGAGTTTGGCCAAGAGAGGCGGGAATAAGGCTACCGCATCGCGGTCGTAACTCTTCACGTGCTCTGGAACCTCCGGCCAGGGTATGAGATAAGGGCTGATCTTCTTCGCAATGTCCTTGGGTTTCCCGTAAATCCAACCTTCGCTGATTCGCTCCGCAACAAAGCGCGCGTGCTCCCGTTCTGCCATCTCTTCAATTTCATCGGGGCGAAAACGGATGGGCTTCGGATTCTGACTCCGGACAATCCTGAACCCTTGTTTCTTCAGCACGTTCACGATGAACGCAATTTGTTCTCGGTTTGAATTCTTCAAGTTCGCGTCCAACTCACTCCAGGGCTTCAAGGCCGCATCGCTCGTCTCGCCTTTCTCCCAGCGACGTTGGCGGTAGAATTCGTGCGCTTCAGGTGCGGCTGCGTCAATTTGTTCGGGGGAAAGGGTCGGCATGTTGTGCCGGTTTACAAATGCCCAGACCACCAGTTTATCTTCCGGAACTACGCATAGGTGGGGATGTTTGTTCCAATCGGGGTCGGCCAGTAAGACGGCGGCAGCCCGCCCGCTATCGCGCATGACGCCCAGTCGGGCACCGAAGGCCAAGGCCAGCCTGTATTCAAAATCCGCAATGCGACCACCATTGATTCCCAACGCAGTTATTTTTTCGGGCGGCACGCCGCTTAGCAGCACGTCGGTCCAACAGGCGATCAGCTCCTGCTCCGAAAACTCTTTAGCCCCGGTTCGTGCGACGATTTTGTAGTGTGGATGAACTGAAGCGTCAGGCGGAAGCTTTTTGGGTAAGTAGGTGATTAGTTGGTAACGCTTCGAACCCTGCTGATCGAGTGTCTTGGTAACGTCCCCGACCACACCCGGTATTCCTGAAGTTGTCCCGCCGCTGATGACGGTGCCTTCAAAGAACTCCAGAGCCTCGAATACGTAACTGAAATAGGGCTGAACCTTACGGCGGGGCATGAGTTCCGCGCCGCCGATGACGAGCAGGACTGGCGCTTTGAACGCCTTCCGATACTTTCTCTTTTGCGCGAGCCATTGATGGCTTTGGTCTGCTCTGGAGCGTTCGGCCTCTTGTGTGGAGGCTCGCCACCGCGCCAGGTGCAAAAGAACCAACGCCTGCTCCGCGAGCGCCTCGTTGACCCCACAGAGTTGCTGAACGGTGGCGATTTCATCATCGAGCAATTTGGCTGGGACACAGCTATCGTTTTGCAGGACCATTTCCACAGCCTTGGCATAGGCGCACAGGCAAGCGTTGCTTTCTCCCAACAACAGCTGGCATCGCGCGGTGCTGAACAGCGCATTGGGCACCTCAATTCCGAGCGTGATATGCTGCCGAAAGCTTTCGATGTCCTTTCGCAGGCTATTGGCGACCAGGGGAAGCAGGCCCTGATTTGGGTGGTTGCAAAATTCGGCCTGGACGTAGGCCACATGGTAATAAGGATTGTCTGGCCGAAGCGCGTGCGCCTTTTCGAAATACGGGAGCGCTTCCGCATGTGAACCGCGCTGCAGTCCATATTCCATGCCCAGAAGATACAGAGCCTTTGACCGCAGGTTTGGTCTGATTTGTTCGTTTAATAACGAAACTGTGTAGGCGTCCGAAGGTCCACACGGCTGCTCCGGAAGAGCCACTGTTCTCAAATGCTTCAAGCCTTTTTTGAGGGCCTTGGAACCTGAAGCATGATTGCTGGCGCAGCAAAGGGCATAGCCCAGCTCAAGGTGAAATTCCGGTGTGTCTTGCGGATGAGCAGTGAGGACTTGAACCGCCTCTTTCCATTGATTGGCCGCGATAAGAACCTTACCCAGCTTCAAGCTCAGAAGTGAACGCTGATCGGCATTTTCCTCCAAAGCCAAAATGGTCTTAAGCACTTCTGCCTCGCTGGCCAACTTAAATTTGGAAAGAAAAACCTCATACGTGGACGTTTGCGAATCAAGGGAACTTGCCAGTTGCCCGAAGGATTCGTCGGCTTTTTCCAACAGTGCGGCAAGGCGATTGCCTTCGCGCTTCCATTCAGCGGGCACAGAGATGGCCGCCTTGTAAATGCGGTCGTGCAGAATGTCAGCCCAGCCATGCTGCAGGACCGTGCGTACTTGGATTTCGGCTTTGCGTTCGCCGATCGCTGCCGAGTCCGCTGCACTCAATCCCAGGTCGCGGTCCTCCCGCAGTTGCACGATGTAGTGGACATCGCGATAGCCGAATTCATCCTCGCTCAGGCTCTTGGCTTTATCGTCGAATTCTATGACTGCGAAATTGCTCTCAATGAACTTTCGAACGGCCAGAATCTGGTCCACGGTCTGGACAATGACTCTGGCCCCACAGAGGTCCGTCAGCATGTGGACTGCATCCGGGTAGCGGTCACGTTTCCTCACTGCTTTTTCGGCGAAGCTTGAAACGGTCTTAGCTCGAGCTTGGACAACGGCCCACGGAAAGGCGTTGAGGAAGATTCGTTTGAGAACCTCGGCGTAAGTTTTGTAGTGAGACAATTCACTCTTATACGCCTTGATCTGTTGGCTGTGTTCTTCCGGGTTGATGGGCGTGGTCATACGCCTCCTTTCCGGTTCGCGTATTCCAGCATGAACGGCTTGACGTGATCCGTGAGATCCCAATGCGCCAAGTCAGTGAGGGAAGCCCAGGCATATTCGTCGTGCTCCTCACTCAATCGGACCTCACCTTGAGCACAGCGGGCCTCCATGCACAGAAGCACAATTCGAACGGCAGCCATTTCAAAGGTTGTCGCGCCGCCGAAGCCGGTTATCTCCACTTCGAGGGATGCTTCTTCTCGCACCTCGCGCAGGAGAGCTGAGGCGAAATCCTCTCCGTCATCCAGCTTGCCTCCTGGCCATTCCCATTTGCCGACAAAATTCCGGCACACTGGAGACCGGCGGAGCAGCAGACATCGATTATGATCGTCAAGAAGGATGGCCTTCACCGCTAATTTGAAGGGCTTGTTCATGGAAGTGGCTGAAAGGTTCGCGCGTGCAGGCCAGTCCCTCGTCGGAACGCAAGAGTCCAATCATTGAAATGAATGCCGCCAAGTTCAGTGGGAGGCGGCACCTCTTCGGGGGCCACCAGCGGGACGGGATCGATGAAGTCAACGCCTCGTTCTTCGAGAGCACATCGCCATTCTTTCTCCACTTCCTTGGAGGCCCGGGCATTGGCAGACCAAAAAAGGTAAAGACAGTCACAGGACTGGATGGCCTTCCGAAGCTCTCGTTCCCAATCCTGGCCCGCCCGAAGTGAAACGACGTCGATGAACACCTCAAGCTCCGGCATCGCTTTCTGCATTCCTTGAATGCGCGCCAGGACTTCGTTGCGGTCGGCGCTGGCGTAGCAGGCAAATGCCCGGCGAGGGCGCTTTTGGACGGCGACTAAATTCTCCGCGGCAGATGAGTCTTTGCTCAGGTCCACAACAAAATGAAGTGTGGCAACCTTGAGTCCGGAAACGTAGATAGTTGCAAATCCCCGCTTGGTCTCGGCCGTCACATGGGAAGGAACATCGATTACAAATTTTGCGCTGGCGATACTGCCATTCCACACCACCGTGCCTTCCAGGTCGTGCTTCGTGAGCCCTTCCACGGACAGACGCACTGAGAGCCTCGTGTCGGTCGCTTGTGATCGGCTGGGCCGAGGCAATGAAATGATTTCCGTTCCAAACCTTGCTTCGCGAGCACGGCGCAATACCTCCGCCAAGTCCTTCTCCGGGTGCGCCCAAACTGTGATCTGTGCAGACCGACATGGGATCGGCGCCACCGATGAGGTGATCGTGAATTGCACTACCGGAACCGCGCTGGCTGATTTTTCCGCATTCAGCAGATTTTGGAGGGCTTCCTTCTCCACAGCCAGCCGCTTGGTGTTCGAGAAGGCCGACCACAATGCCGCAAAGGGAATCTGGAGTCCACACACTGCCAGCCATGAAACCACAATTTGAGATCGCCAGGCGAGCAACGAACTTGCGACAAAAACCAGCGCAATAAAAAGAGCTCCCAGGGAAGGCGCTCCAACAGGTCGCACAAAGGTAAACCCGTAGCCGGCGGCGGCTCCGAACAAAGTAATCAGTAAGACTTCAGCCCATGGCGACATGCGGACAAGCCAATCGTGTCGCAGCAAATTCAGACAGGCAGTGGCGTTAATCTCCACGCCGGCGGACCGTCGTCCGGTCCAGAGCGAATACGGCGTTCGGAAATCATCCGAGCCTTTGCCGCCTGTAAATCCGATGTCGTAAATGGCGCCGACGTAAACAATCTTATTTGAAAAAGCTCCCGCAGAAATGGTGTTTTCTTCCAGGACGTGATGATAGCTGACCCAAGGAATTGTCCCAGGTGGGCCATAATAGTTAAGCCAGCGTTCCTGCGGAGGGCGGGAGGGCAGGGTTGCTCTCGTCGTCTCCGCGACCTTCCAAGCAAGGCTCTTAATGGTTGGGAGGCCAGGAGAATGAAGGCGGACCGTCCGATCATCTCCGCTGCCTTCGGCCAATCCCCACACGACCACTGCGCGGAGTTCGTCGAAGGGTGGTGTGGGTGTCTGCATCACGACTTGGCCATCCACTACGACTGAGGTCATCTTAGCCGCCATGATGACCTTGCCGTGGGACCTGGCGGCTTCCACCAATCGGTGGTCTGCTGAAGGATTGTTGGTGTCGGGCAGGTCAAAGAGCACGTCAAAAGCAATGGTTCGTGCTCCGCCCGCCTTTAATTTGTCGATCAGACGCGCATGAAGTTCACGGTCCCACTTCTGAAACCAGGGTTGTTTGAGCTCTCGATGCGATTCATCGTCCATGTACACAATGACGACCTCGTCAGGCACAACCGTCGACCGCAACGCGAAAAGAAGGTCGTAACTCCAGTTTGTCAAAGGTCGTCCCGGCCAGAGAAGGCCGAGAAGACCGAGCAAGGCGCAGCTTGCCGCGCCAACGACGCCAAGAGGCCATTTTGATGAATTGGTCTTGCTCACAAAAAAGTGTTCAGCGCTGCTCTGCGCTCATTTGCTCCGGCAAAGGATGATCAAGCGCTGGCAGATGCAAAAGGGCAATCTTTCTTTCCATTCGCCCCAAAAAGGACCGCTTCGGGTCAGCTAATCGGTCCGGATCAGGCGGAAGAACTGGCTCGTGGCGGAGGGCGGGAGGCTGACCTCATTGATGCCATTGGTAGTGGTGCGATAAAGAATTGGCAAATTGGTCGTCCACTGTACAGCGCCTAAAGAAGCGGATCCCGTCAGTTGGTGACACAAGCCGCTGAGGGGCCAGGTGAGCAACAACTGATTTCCAGGAAGTCGGGTAATCGCCATTGGCGGGTTATCGATACAGGATGTGATCACAGCGACGTTATCCAAAAGACCCTCGTTGCCAGCGACGGCTTGACCGCGAATCCATAATGCGTTCAGCCCGGACAAAACGCGGAGCATGTCTTGTTGCGTCGGCACTGGACCGTCACGAAGATCCCTGGACCAACGACCTTCGGTGGGGTGAACTGCCTCCACCAGACGGACGCTTGCAACTGATTCGTGTTGCTCGCCGCCGAGTCGTGGAGGTCGAATTGAAGCCAACCGCCGTAGGCGGCAGAGCGATCTCCCCAAAAACCCTGCGGAGCTTCCCAAAACCATGCTTCGTTGCCAGGGCTTGCGTTAACGGAAACGCAGCCCGACGGATTGCCAGCACTGCTAAAGGCCAACGAAAGCTGTGACTGCGCAATGGCCCAACCCTCGACGTCAAGATCGAATGCACTTTCGGCAAATCGGAATGTACTTCGATCGAAGTCCACCCTCGCGACTTTTTGCTCCACCACATCGATGGCATTGCTGACCAGCACACTGTAATCGCCGGCAGCGGCTCCTCCCACCGAATCGACGGTAAGGATTTCATTTGTCGCTCCCGCGATGGGCAGGCCATTAAGCCGCCATTGAAGGGCTGGGATGGGCAACCCTTGTGTGAGATCGACGCGGAGCACCAGCCGGCTGCCAGTACTCATCACGAGATTCGTGTAAGTCTCGGCAAGGGTCGGAGGTGTGCCCAGGGCACAGTTCAGTCGGATCCCTCCGGTCGATCCATTCAGGCCGTCCACGACGATTGCGTAGGTGGTGCCTGCCCTCGCTTGGAATCGTGCCCGTCGCACGCCCGCGCCGCCATCCGAAGGGCTCGGCAAGCCACAGGCTACTGGCAGCGGCGAATGTCCAAAAGTCAGTTTCTCATAGACCGCAAACACAGTTGGAATGGAACTGCCTCTGGTGTCGATTACGAGCGTGCCCGTACTGATGGCCTCAAGATAAAGCCAGCGTGTGGCGTTGTTCACGACACCGCAGTGGTTCGTCTCGCGCGGCGATGTCGTGCCCACGACGTTTCCCAACAACTTCGATGCAATGCCGCCCGCACCGACCTTGTAAGATATCGATGAAGATGCGGCAACGAACGTTGCCATTTGAGCGCCCTCCGGATTGCAGGGGCTTAAGGGAGGCTGCAAGTCTTCCTCCTTGTCCTGAGAAATTGGTCCCACCTCAGTGCTGATTTCCAGCGAGGCAGGCAGGCTGACTACTCGGCGTCCGGCACTGTAACCACCGAGACCGTGTAGAAGCCGACATGGTTTGATTGGACATTCACCAGATCGAGCGCTGAAGACGTCGCTCCCGAAATCGGTGCGCCATTGAAGAACCATTGATAAGTCAGCCCTGAGCCGCTGGCCATCACGGAGAAGGCAACCGTTGAGCCAAACGTTACCGATTGACTCGTCGGCCCGGCGGTGATGACTGGCAGCGTCGCGTTTGTGACTTCTAAATTCCATCCAAGAGTAAAGGCGCCTTGTTGTCCGACAAACCCATCAATTGCGATTTGATAATCCACGTCCTTGACAGCGTTAAACTGCACTTCGCTCGTGAGAAACCCGGCACGGTCCTCGTCGCTGGCCACGAGTGTCAGATTGCTAACGCTCATTCCAGTGTAAATGGCCAGCAACGTATCGAAGGTGCTGCCCACCGTTCGAAACGTCGCGATCCCGGTGTCGGTCGCGCGCCAGGTGTACCAAACCGAATTGGTGCCGAACTTGCCGGCATGAAGTGGTTCGCAGACTTCACGGGTGGCATGCAGATTTGTGCCCGCAGCGAAACCACCGGCGTTGGTAAGACTCAGCCGATTGACAAAATTATCTTGAGGCGGGGCTTGTGACTGCACTTGCACGACCAGATCCACGGGTTCGCTGTTGACGGCATCAAAGAGGTTGGCCACGACTACATTATAACTGCCGCCGTCCGCCACTTGCACATTGGTCAGTGTCAACGTGGCATTGGTTGCACCGGGGATGTTTACGCCGTTCTTGCGCCATTGATAAAATGGCGGCGGTGCCCCGGTAGCAATGACACTGAATGCAACGGTGGAACCGACGATGGCGTTTGTTGAAACCGGGTTCGTGAGGATTGTGGGCGCGAACATCAGCGTCAGTGAATATTGGTTCGTGCCGGCAGTCGTCGAATCAAAGCAAACAAGCGTGTAGATTCCATTCTCCGGCAAGCGCACTCCCTGCAATGTCACTGCGCGTTGGAAACCAGATGCCGCGCTCGCTGACGTGACGATTTCGCCAGTGGGTCCATAGAGATACATTGCCGCATACGTGAACGCACCGCTGCTGACCAGTTGCAAGCTCACCACCGCACCCGTCTGGCCGGTGAATCGATACACATCAATGTCCCCCAACGTAAAAGTGCTCTGGCGAATCTGTCCCGCCGTAAGTGTGGCTCCATCCTCGTCCGACGGATTGTCGCCCACCACCTTCACCAGCGTCAGGTGATAATCGTTAGTGAACCCTGGAGGAGTGCCATCGGTGCAAATCAGGGTGTAAGGCCCCGTCTCGTACAAACGCTGCGCCCAAATGCTCGCTCCGCTGTAGTAATTAACGCCGTTGGTCACCAGACTCCCGTCCGGTCCGTAGAGGAAAAGAGATGGGTAAGTGCCAAATTGCGTGTTTTCCAACTGCAGAATAATCACCTCACCGGTCGTTCCCGTAAATCGAAACACATCGATGTCGCCAAAGGTCAGGCTGGCCATGCGTGTCTCACCGGCTGTCAACGTTCCCGCGTCCTCCTGGCCCGGGTTTTCTCCCACGACCTTGACCAGTGTCAGTGCATACTGGTTGGTGCCGCTGCTGGTCTGGTCCTGGCACACCAGCGTGTAGGTGCCGCTTTGGTCCAGCCGCAGATTCCAAATAGTCGCGTAGTACGAGATGCCACTTGAGTTGGTGAAGAAGCTCCCATCGGGTCGATAGAGAGACATCTTCGGATAGTTGCCCAAAGAATCCTCTATCTGCAGATTCACTACTTCGCCAGTGGTACCCGTAAAATCGTACCGATCCATTTGTCCTGCTAACGAAAATTGGCCGAGCTTAGTCTCACCGGCCGAAATCACTGATATTGTCGTCGCTTCGATCTCAACGTTTACAGGCGCCGAAGTCGTACGGAGTGACTGGTTGTCTGTGGCCACGGCAGTGACTGTGGGATTGCCCCACGGTGCGTTACTCCACACGACGCTAAACGGCATGGTTGAAACGGTCCTCAAGAGATTGGTTCCGGCATAGAAACTCACACTGCTGATGCTTCCGTCTGGATCCGATGCGTCAGCCGTAATTGCGACGTTTGCCGGAGCAGTGAAGGCCGAGCCGTTCGTCGGCGTCGTTATTGAAACCACCGGTGGCTGCGGCGCTGAAAGTGCGCTTGCGATTGTCGTCCAGGAAAACAGAATGCCCACGCGGCAACGTGCCCAGCTATTGGGGCTTGGGGCTTTAAAATCAAAAAAGGCAAGACACGGGCGTGTTAGGGCCAACCAAGGCACCAGGGGATCTTGCTTCACAGCTTCCATGCCTACCACATCGCCGCATTCTAAACAAGCTTCGCGTAGCTTGTGATGGGCCCTGGCGCTCGCGTGACCCAACCCCTCTCAGATTCAAAACGAGAATCGCAGGCTTGCCAGCAGGGTCCGCTCCCGTGGCAGTTCCGAGGTCAAATTCAGTGGATTCAGGTGATAATCCTGATCGGTGAGATTAAGCAGACCGAGCCGGATTTCGGCCTGGCGTCGCGGAAAACGATATCCGATGTGCGCGTTGAAATGCCAGAAGTCCTCATCTCGAAGATTTTGCGCATCACCCGAGTTGTTCTGCGAAGACCATAGCGAATCAAGCTGCGCGAAGAACCCACTGGAATGATTGTAGATCGCATACAGGTTGATCTGCTGCAGCGTCGCTTCCAAATGCTGCTCTCGCCGGAAATTTCCGAATGGCATGGCTGAAGCAGGGATATCGGGAAACTCATCTTCCAAATCCGCTTCGCTGACACGGTAGCGGGCGCCCAAGGCCCACTCGCGGGCAACCAGTTGGTTCAGCGTTACGCTGAGAGTTTGCTCCGTGAAATCCAGCTTCTCGCGGGTGCTGGATTGAAAAATGTGTGGAGGGGCCGGGAACATGCCCATGTCCGGCGGATTCAGGTCGAAGGCGCCGATAACCCGATCGACTTTTGAATGCAACCATTCACCCGCCACGGCGACGTAGGTCCGCGTCGAGAATTTGCGCTCGACCGAGACTCCCAGGTTTTCAAAGCGCTCCGCCGCATTGGCGCCGGCGACGGACTCCGCCAGGACTGGTTGAACCCGGCCACCTGCGAAGGTTCCAGGCGAAAGCTTTGATCGATACTGGCGCCGCCGAGCGAACGGCTGTAGCCGGCGCGCAGCACCGTGTCCTTTAAGGGCGTGAGGATTGCGCCGGCCTTTGGCGAAACACAGTCGATCGTGTCCTCTCGATCCGAGATGGGCGCATAGCGAAAATTGATTGGATACGTCAACCGATCATAACTCACGCCGCCGATCAGGCGCAACGGCTGCACGACTTGCCAATGAGCGTATCCATAGCCGCCGATCCGTTCGAAGTCCGATTCAGACTGCTGCAACGGGTTATTGAATTCCGCGGGTTCAAGGATACCGCCGGCGTCATTCACGTAGCGAATGATTGTGTTGGTGTTCTGGTGTTCTGAGTATCGAAGTGTCCGGTCTGGTAGCGTCCGCCAAGAATCAGAGCACCCCTTTCGCCCTGAAGAATATGTTGCGCTTCAGTGGTGTAGATTTCCAGTTCACTCCGGTAATCTTGCACGGTGGTGTAGGGCAGGACACCGATTATGGGGCCGTCGATCTGCTCACGTGCCAGCACCAGTGCGCCATGAAGGGGGTTCTCCACTCGCAATGTGTCTTGCAAACGGCCGGCCAGGACCAAGCTATGGCTTTCAGGCGACCAGGCGCGGTGATAACCGGCCAGCAGAATGGGTTCCTGAGTTTCTCGACTACGCACGAACGGGTTGGCGCCATTCGTAGGATTGGATGGATCGTAATACTGTGCGAGATCGCCAAACCGCGCTTCACTGGCGATGGCTTGAAGAAAAACGGTGTCCTTAGATGTCACTTCGACCTTTAGCCGTTGAAATAGACGTCCATTTAAGATCATTGTTTACGCGCTGACCCGGATCCCACTGATAGTAACCATCAAGAGCATAACTGACGGTGCCCAGCGAGCCGAATTGCGAAGCAGACTCGGCCCATGCCCCCCGGCTCAGATATTCCGTGCTCGACGTGAAACCGAATCCGTCGCGCTCGAACAATCTCGAATACTCCTGCTGTGAGACAGTAGGTGACAACACTCCAGCACCCACCGGCGCCAATAAGGTGGCCACGAGGTACTCGCTCACGCGCGGTGTCTCGTAGCGCAGATTGACCTGAGGCGAGTAGTTGAGGAGGTCAAAGTAACTGTTCGCCAGAAAGAGATGCGCGGAGAAGTTTGCGTAATCGGTGTTTACGGCCCGCGCTGCCTCGCGCACGCTCAAATCGAGCATGCCATTGTCGCGATAAATGGAAGCGAGATTGGCTCCGCGCACGGCCCGGTCTTGATCCAGCAGGAGCTTGGACCGGTACAGGCGCCGATTATCGTTGAGATAGGCGGAGTGCTCCAGATCGTCAACGGCCTCGTTGATGCGATTTTCCAATTGGTGATGCAGCGCAGAGTGGGGTCATTTGAGTCGAGGTCCTTTGCAAATCGGAATTCTTTCAACGCCTGTTCTTTTTCACGCTGATCGCTCAATGCCTTGCCCAGGTAGCTGTGAAGCAAAGAGCGGTTGGGTTCCAACACTGCAGCGGTCTGCAAATCGTCGAGCCCACCCCGGAGATCGCCGCGCCGCACGCGGCACAATCCCTGCCCGAGCCATGCGTTGGCGAGGCTGCCATCAATAGCCACGGCCTTATTAAAATATGTAAGGGCGTCTGAATTGCGATTGCGGCCAGCAAGCAGAAATCCCTTCAAAGAAAGTGCCTGGGCATTTCGGGGGGACAAATGGAGCGCTTTTTCCAAAGCGACCGTAGCGGCATCCGTGCGGCCAAAACTCAATTCCAATTCGGCCACGCGTGTCCACCCAAAACCAAAAGCGGGAGCGATACCGACTGCCTTGGTGGCAGCGAACAGAGCGGCATCGAGATTGTTTTGTGACTGTTGATAGTAGGACTCTGCCAGCCACTCGGTTGCCAGTTTTGGCGGCGCTGGGGCGTTTGTTGTCACTTGGAATTTTGCCCCGGCGACAACTTTCTGCAAAGCGATCACCGCCCGCATAGCTGAGTCAAAACCTCGTTCCCCGGCATCCCGTTGCAGCGATTGCGCCAACTCTTCGACTTCGGCAAGCCTTCCAATAGACAGCCAAAGTCCTGCTTTGAAAACTCGTTCTCGAACGGATGTTGGGTCGCGATCCGATGGATACTTGACTGCGGCTGTCTTTAGATCTCCCGCCTCGTACGCTGCCAAAGATTCCCTCAGAGCTCCTCGTGCCTCCTCGGAAAGTTCCAGTTCATCCAGGTGCAAAACGGCAGGATAGTACAGGCGCCATTGAATTCGATCGGCGGCTTCGGCCGTCAGCATGGCGCGCAGGACGGGACGTTGACCCATGGATGTGATGCCCTCCTGCCCACTCTCCAAACTTATTTGACCCACCGCATTGCTGAGACTGACTCTGCCTTCGAACAAACTGAGTATCGTCGCCTCTTCAGTGGCGCTCACGCTGAAGGCGGTGCCACGAATAACGGCAGATACGGTGGGGGTCCACAACCGAAACTCGTCGGGCTTGTCTCTATGAAAAAAATACAGGGCACCTCTGAGAAAATTCAACACCGCTGGCTTCTCCGCACGTGACGACGGTACTTGGAGAAGGCTCAATTCACCGACGCGCAAAGGAACTCGATTCGACAAACGCACAACGGCGCGAGACCGTTCGGCCGTGCGGATTTGATCGCCGGGGTAAAGCAATTGGTCTGTGCGGGCGAGATCCCACACATTGGCGCCGGAACGCCTTACTTCGACTACATTTTCGATCTCCAGGACAGCCGCTGTGTCGAGGTCACTTTCGGCCCGGGCGGAACTTTCTGCGGTCGCAAAGGCAATAGCCAGAACCAGCCCTAACGCCAAAAAGCGACAGCGCAACATGCGCAACCGGTCTAATAGTGCCCAAGGACGACCGCGATGCCACAGTCGTGTCGCCGCGCCTTTTCGTTCATTTGGCTCCAGATTTCCCAATCGGATAATCCCGAGAATGTCCCTGATTGTGCCAAGTTCCCACGTCCGGCTCGTGGCGTTTCTCGGATAAATCGGCTCGCTCGGGTGAATTTGTGCGGAAGCCTAGTCACAGCGCTTTACCACTTCAATTCAATTAAGGACCTTTTTTCCTTTCCTATGCTAACGCTGCTTCACGAATTAAAGCATGGCGAAGGAGAGGCGTTCCGAAGCTGTTCCTTACGCCGCGCATAGTTCTTGGCAACCTTTAGTAGCGTAGTCCTTAAGGACTCTACTGAGTTCAGCAAACTGGAGAGAAGCCAGTTCGAGCTGCATTTGCCATTATCTTGATGGGAAACGCAGGTTGAAAGCCTTCGTCGATTTTGAGGAGGCCAACGCTGAAGCCAAATCTATCGCCAGTGAACTCGCCCAAGGCGACCTGGACATCCTGCAATTAAAGAATGCCGACCGTATCGCTTATCTCCGGGCCTTAGAGGCTCTGCGTCCAACCGGTGCGACGTAGCTTGGCCCTTGTTGAGGGCGCCATAGATTTTGACTCGCACGGAGCCTTCTTTAACTTCGAGCGGGTACGTTTCTGTGATGTCATAAGTTCCAAAACTGTCAGGAAAGTCGGGCGAAAATGGAAACCCGTAGGAAAAGATGGTCGGGGCGGTGAGATTTGAACTCACGACCTTCTGAACCCCATTCAGACGCGCTACCAAGCTACGCTACGCCCCGGCCAAACAACTCGCGAACCAACCCACAGCGCATTGAATTATCAGTGACAGCAGAGTTGAATTCAACCAATTTCGTTTGCTTAACCGATCGTCCAGGAGGCGAAGCTTTGCCACGCATGCAAACCGATTCTTTAACTTACAATAGTGGGCCGTTTCATAAGTTCACTCACGTATTCTTCAGGCGGCCAGCGCGCTCAGGGATTCTGAGCGCCACTCCAGCCGTTGCATGAGCTTGGAGAGGTCCTCACGCGTAAATTTCCATTCGA
>Ga0137431_1000285_pt1 | contig 20383 bp, 18 predicted proteins | sample EasRivERMZT800_2_FD_104646 | JGI IMG/M metagenome (GOLD analysis project Ga0137431, IMG submission 104646) | Soil microbial communities from meander-bound floodplain in the East River, Colorado, USA - East River MetaG ERMZT800_2 | ecosystem: Environmental > Terrestrial > Soil > Floodplain ... | reverse complement strand
CCCCGATTCGTGGAAGGAGCTGATTCGCCGCTGCGAGTATTATCAGGAGCGTAACGAGACGTCCTATGCATGCCGAAGACGAAAGGTCAAACGAACGGACACCTCATAGCGCTGTCATACTAACACCCTCCTCGGAATCTGCATATTATTGGACGGCGAAGTGATCGGGGGGATGGGTCCTTCAGTGGCCTGGTCGACGGATTCGGAAGGCGAATTCTCGGTGTTCGTCGGCTATGGGTTGGGGTTTGCCTCTCCACAAAACAGGCCACCGGATCCCGATGTGATAGAGATAACGGTGCAGACGAGTGATTGTTTGCAAGTATTCTCTTTCAGCATTGCTGAAGGCGTGGTTGTAGCGCCTCATAGGTTTGGTCTCAGTTTGGATATAGAAGATCAGATCTCTGTTGGAGAGTGCATACCCGATTTCTTGCCCACACCGTCGTGTCGCTAGTCTAGACAAGACTAGGGCTGGGTGGCACTGACGGGAAACGTTTCAAGCCGTGATGATGTCACGGTGTGCCACTGCTCTTGAGCAGTGGTTGTCACCGACGCCGATCATCGAACGACCTTGAATACCAACCACCTCCACACAGACGCACATTTCCGAGTTCACAAGGAAAGGACATATCGAACACACTGCCGCTATGAATCCGGGGAATCTGAGAACCATTCAAACCACTGCTCAAAGAGCAGTGGCACGCCGGCTAGAAACTAGAGACTGGAAACTGGACTAGACCTCGTAATTCATCGAACTCATTCGGTCGGCGCAGGCAGCGACGATGATGTCGCGGAATTCGTCGGGGAGGTTGGCCTTTCGGCCGATCGACCGGGTGTTTACGGGTTTGGACGGGCGCTTCATGACGCCGGGGTCGCCGATGCCGCCGAAGGCGCCGCGGGGGTGTTTGGGCGAGGTCATCCGGGCGTCGAAGGGCACGCTGAGCTGGTCGCAGACCCGGCGCAGTTGCTCCGCGGGTTCACGAACCAAGTCCTCGTAGCGCACCACGAGCAGTTGGCGCTGCCCACACCAATCGGTGAAGCTCACCCAGTTCCGAACGCAGTACTCGACGATCTCTCGATCGTTCGCGAATAGCGGCAGGCCGGGCGCGAACAGGCGAAGCACATGGCCGACCAGGCCACGCCACCAGCGGCAGAACTTTATGCTCGAAACCGCGATGTCGTACGGGTGGCGGCTGATGGCCACCGTCGAAACGGGCGATCGGAGCAATTGGTCGAGGATGGCCACGTTGTCCCATTCACCTCCGACACGATAGGTCTCTTTGATGATGAGGTGGCCCAAGCCGTTTTCGGCGGCGAGGCGTTGGCAGTAGGAAAGAAGCTCGTCAACGCTACAGCGGCGGGGGACGGGGAGGCGGCGCAACGAGGCCGATTTCTGGATGGCCACGAAGAACCGGCGTAAGCGCCAATGGGGGTAGATTGCGTGGGCGAGGAACGGCTCGCTGAGCGAGAGTGAGTTTTCCACGCCGGAAAGCAATGAGCCGAGCAGCGTGGTGCCGGAGCGCGGCAGTCCCACCAGCAGCGCGGTTTTGATTGGCCCTTCCGCCGCAGGATGGCGGTCGGAGGGAGCGGGCGCGGGAACAAATCGCTTCTGAGAATCGACTCCAAGAGTATTGGTCAAGTCGTGGCCTCGGGTCAATTGTGCTCAAGGACAGGCGCTTTTTCGATGAAAAACCACAAAAATCGCGCTTTTTTCGCGCGAATTTGCTGCTTTTTTTGATGATTTTCGCTCGATTTCGAGCATTTTTCGCCCTTGGACGCTTTTTTCATTCCCACCCGTGTTAAAGCATAGCAGGCAACGTTGCATTCTAAGGCACCTTCACGATTTCCGACACGGATAAGTCCCCTCTCCGTCGCGTTCATTCGTGGATTCGTTCACCAAATACCGAGCCGGCCGCGTTCCGAAGCGAGATCGAGCTGAGTTGGGGGCTCGAATCCTCCGGGTTGACACAACGCCTGGTGTCGCCTAAAGATACCGGGTGGTTGGGCCGATCTCTGGGGGTCGTGACGGACGCGGTCGGCCGGCTTTCAGGCGGAAGGGATCTGCCGGACTTGAATAGTGTTTGAGGCGCTGAGCCCCTCAATGGAACTGCCTAGGGAAGGGCAATCCATGGTTTCCAATCCTCGGTCAGCTTCCCTAAGGTAAACAGCGGATGGAGCATCGGTTGGAACGCCTTCGCAGGGCGATACAATGGACGTTGGCGGGTGGGGCGGTGGTCTTCGCGGCCGGCGTCTATCTATACCTGATCCGCACCTCGCCAAAACCCACGCAACTCGACTCGGTGGCCCGTGCCCCGGAAGTGATGGTGCTGCCGATCGAGCCGACCGAAACCGAGACCCCGGTGGTCGCACACGGGACGGTGCGGGCCAAGCATCAGATTGATATCGTGCCGCAGGTGACCGGTCAGCTGACCGAAGTCCACCGCAATCTTTCACCTGGCAAGATCATTCCCAAGGGCGAAATCCTCTTTCAGATTTCCACGATCATGTACACTTCGCGGTTGCGCCAGGCGGAGGCGGAAATCCGCGGGCTGGAGGCGGCGATCGAGCGGAACCAGGAGGAACTCGAAAGCCTGGATTCGCGATTGCTGACCGGGCACGAGATGCTCGGAATCGAAGAGCGCGATTATCTCACCTCGAAACGACTGTACGAGGAAGAAAAGGTCGGGACTCAACGCGATCTGGACCTGGTTCTACAGAAGTATCTGCGGCAGAAGGACCTGGTCGCGGAACTCCGTAGCCGGCGGGCGGTGGTGCCGCATCTGTTGGCGGAGACCGAGGCGAAGCTCGACGCGGCGCGGGCCAAGCTGACACAGGCTCAGCAGGATTTCGAGAACACCACGATCCGTTGCCCGTTCAAGGCACGCGTTGAGACGGTGATGGCCTACAAATCGCAGGTGGTGACGGCCTTCTTTTCGATTGCCCGATTGACGGACATGGAGGCGCTGGAAGTATCGGTAGGGGTCGATCCGCGGGAGTTGCGCTGGCTGGCGCCCTCCATCCGCCCCTCGACGCTGTCCGGTGACGACAAGCACGACGGGCCGCCCGTGACGGTGCGATGGTCGCTGTATGGACAGGAATTCGTGTGGGTGGGGCGAGTCACTCGGTTTGAGCGGGTCGACGAAATCACCAGGATGGCTCGGATGGTCGTCGAGGTCCGCGATGTGGACTTAGTGGCCACGGTGGAGACCGGTCCGCATGACAATCGGCCAGAGCTGACGGTGGGGATGTTCTGCCGCACGGAACTGCCGGCGGAAGAGTTGGAGGAAGCGCTCTTCGTGCCACGGCACGCGGTTTACGACAATTCGCACGTGTTTGTGTTTGAACCTGATGCGACGATGGGTGCGCGGGGCGGTCATCTGGCCCGTCGCGATGTTCCGATGCTGCGGCCGGTGGGGGACCGAGTGCTGGTGGACTATCGCGGCCGGGAGGGGACGGAGGTTTGCGAATTGAAGCCGGGCGAGCGGGTGGTGGTCTCGCCGTTGATGAAACCGGTGGAGGGGATGCGGGTCCGGCTTCGCGAGGAGGAGTCGGTGGCGTCCATCTCAGCCCAAGGCTTCGAGGCCGTCGCGGGAATAATCTCAGACAACTCACGGTCATTTCCAGATAGCGAAGCGCTGGCGTCGCGATTGTCGCCGAGCGGCGGAGATCGCTAGATGTCGGTGCTCCGCTCGGCGATCGCGGGCGGGGTCCGCAATCCCGTCCTGGCCAATCTTTTGATGGTCTGCATCCTGCTGGGCGGCTGGTTCGCGTCGCAGCGGATGGTGCGCGAGGCCTTTCCCGAATTCGAACTCGATCACATCGCCGTCGAAGTTGCGTATCCGGGCGCGAGTCCGGAAGACGTCGAGAAAGCCATCTGCACGCCCGTGGAAGAAGCACTTCGAGGCGTGGACGGGGTTCAGAAGATCTCGTCGTCGGCCAATGAGAACCATGGCAGTGTCTGGGTCCGCCTCTTGAGTAATGTCAAAGACCCCGACGCGGTGCTCAAAGATGTCAAGGATCGCGTTGACCAGATTCGAGACTGGCCGACGGTAGCGGAAAAGCCCATCGTCCGCGAAACGACGCTCCGGACGGACGTGATCAACGTGGCCGTGTACGGCGAGGTGCCGGAGCGGACGCTCAAACAATTCGCCCGCGAAGTCGAGCAAGACCTGGCGGTATTCCCGGAGATATCCCAAATCTCGCTGGCCGGAGTGCGCGACGAAGAAATCATCATCGAGATTTCCGAGGAAGCCTTGGCCGCCTACCACCTCACGGTTGATAAGGTAATGGCGGTCGTGGCCCGGAGCAGCTTGGATTTGCCCGCGGGGGTGGTGCGCACCAGCGATGAAGAAGTGACACTGCGCGTCACCGGGCAGCGATACCGCGCTGCCGATTACGAAAGCCTGGTGCTGGTGGAGCACGGGGATGCCATCGTACGCCTGGGGGAGATCGCCCGGGTCCACGAGGGGTTCGAGGACGCGACGGTGCGCGGCCGGTTTCACGGGATGCCGGGAGTGGTGGTCCAGGTTTTCAAGACGCCGGATGAGGACTCCATCAAGATCGCCAAGACGGTTCGCGACTACGTTGAGCGGCGGCAGGCGGACCTTCCGGAACGGGTGCGGATGTCGGTGTGGGGGGACAACTCGGTCGAAATTCAGTCGCGGATTTCGATGCTGGTCTCCAACGGGTTGCAGGGACTGGCGGTACTGTTCTTGACCCTGTGGCTGTTCCTCGAATTCCGCCTAGCGTTTTGGGTCGCGGCGGGGATACCCATCTCCTTCGCGGCCTCTCTCCTATTCATGGATTACTTCGATCAGACGATCAACGTGGTGAGTCTGTTTGCGTTGATCATGGTCTCAGGCATCATCGTGGACGACTCGATTGTGATCGCGGAGAGCGTTCACACCCGGCGGCAGTTGGGTGATGAGCCCGCCCTTGCGGCGATCGAGGGCACGTATCGCGTCGCGCTGCCGGTGTTGGGCTCGACGATGACGACGATCGTGGCGTTCATCCCGCTGATGTTCGTCGTCGGAGTGATGGGGAAGTTCATTTACGTGCTGCCCATCGTGGTGATCGGAGCGCTGATCGGATCGACGATCGAAGGGCTATGGATTCAACCGGCCCACCTGTGTCATGGCGAGAAGCCGGGTTCCGCCTACGTGGCCAAGCCGCCGAACCGGATGCGCCTGGCCATCGATCGGGGTTTTGATTACGTGGTGACCCGATGGTATCGCCCGGTCTATCACGCGGCGCTGAATAACCCGCTGATGACGCTTGGAGTTACCGTGGCGGTGTTGGTGGTTACCGCCGGGCTGTGGTTCGGCGGGCGCGTGCCGTTCGTCGTGCTGCCCAAGGAAGATGGGCGCGTCCTTCGGGCGCGGGTGCGCTATCCGGAAGGAACGCCCGTGTCGGTGTCGGAGCGGACGATTGAGCGGCTCGAAGCCGCGGCGTGGGCGTTGAATGCCGATGAGGCGCTGAAGCCGTATCGGCCGGGGCCTCTGGTTCGCGAAGTCTTTTCGATTACGGGGGAATTCGCCGATTTCCTATCGCTGCGGGGGAGCAACTTGTGCGAAGTTCGGGTGGAGCTGATGCCGTCGGGCGAGCGGCGGATCGGGGACGATCGGATTATCGAGCGATGGCGCCATCACATCGGAACGCTGCATGACGCGACGGAATTCGCGATTGTGCGGCAGCAGATCGGTCCGACGGAGCAGCCGATCGAAATCCGCCTGCTCGGTCAGGACCTGGATGATCTCAAGGCGGCGTCGGAGCGAATTCAGACTCGATTGAAGGAATTCGCGGGGGTGAGCGAAATCCGCGACGATCTGATTCCGGGCAAGCGGCAACTCAACATCGAACTGCGTCCGGCGGCGCGGGCGCTGGGGCTGACCCTGGATGACGTGGCCAGACAGGTTCGTCACGGTTTCTTCGGCGGCGAAGCGGTCCGGCTGTATCGAGACAAGGACCAGATCAAGGTGCGGGTCCGGCTTCCGGAGAAGGAGCGGGCGTCGATCGTGGATTTGGAGACCCTGCGGATCAAGACGCCGCGCGGCGATGAGGTGCCGTTCCTGGAGGTCGCGGACATTCGTTGGAGCCGCGGCTACGCGTACGTGATGCACCAGGACGGACAGCGGCGGGTGCGGGTTCTGGCCGACGTGGATGAGCGGACGGCGAATGCTGATCGGATCATCAAGACATTGCAAGCCGGCTTCCTGAACGAAGTCGTTGCCGACCATGACGGAATGTCGTACGAGTTTGGCGGCGAACGCGAGCGGATGAATGAATCGCTCGGCAGTCTCTTTGACGGCTTTGCGCTGGCGATGATCGTGAACTATGCGTTCTTATGCGCGGTGCTGCGTTCGTATGTTAAGCCGATGGTGATCATCGCGGCCATTCCGTTCGGGCTCGTCGGCGTGATTTGGGGTCATCTTGCCCTGGGGTACGACGTGACGATGATGAGCCTGTTCGGCATTGTCGGGGTGTCGGGGTTGGTGGTGAATGAATCGCTGGTGCTGGTGGACAGCATCAATTGGCTGATCCGCGAGGGTAAGAGCGTTCGAGAGGCCGTGTACGTGGTGGGTGAGCAGCGATTCCGGCCGATCCTGCTGACGTCCATTACGGATTTGGCGGGCTTGCTGCCGTTGTTGCTCAACAGCGGTGGGCAGGCCCAGGCCGTTCAGCCGATGGCGATCTCGCTGTCGTTCGGGTTGCTGGCGGCGGCGTTCTTGAATCTTCTGGTTGTTCCGGTGGTCTATCTCGTTATTAATGATCTGCGGCGTGCGGCGTATTGGCTGAAGAATGGTGGGTCGTATCCGGTGCGGGAACTGGTTGAGGAGGAGGCTCGCGAGCGGCTGGCGGTCCCGGCCTTGGGAACGACGTGATAGAATTCCGGAATGAGGCAAGGAATGTCGTGGCAGGGGGGTGCCGGAAGACGGGTAACAGCAACGTTGCCTCCGCCCCGCTGGGGCGGGTTGAATCAATGACCCGTCCACCGCGGGTTCCGCTTGCCCGCCTCTGGGCGGGCGGCGCTCCACTCGCGGCTACAGTCCTTCGCTCCTTCGGAGCGAGCGTTGCGAGGACGAACTGACGCTAAACCGCGCTACCCGCCGGGAACCGCGCGGTGAGGATCACGGATGGCCATGGAAGGCGCAAAGATACTGATCGGCGGCATCCTAACGCAACGTTGTTCCTTAGGAAGGTCATTTTCGATGGCGCCGTTTGTCGCCGTGTGTTTGCTTCTGGGTTGCGTTACGACCGGCGACGGCATCGAGGAAGCCCTTGAGCGTCATCGGCTGGCCATTGGGCGGCACGAAGAAAAGGTGCAGCGCAAGGCGGCGTTCCATGGCGCGCCCGCGCCCGCTGAGGCACCACAGCCGCTGCCCACCGACGTGCTCACGCTTGAGGCGGCCCGGTCGATCGCGGTGGTTGACAACCCGGATGTACACGCCGCCCAAGCGCGGGTGCTGGCCGCCGCCGCCCGCATCGACGAGGCCATGTCGCAGTATCAGCCGTTTGTGGTGTTCAGCCATACCTCGGCTCGCACGTTTCAGACGCCGGCGAGCCGCAATCGACTGGCCACGCTGCTTCAGCCTCCGCCCACGTTGCCTTCAGATATCGATACGGGGTCGATCGGTTTGACGGCGCTGTTGAACGCGATCCGCCGGCCGCTCTTCGGATACGGACGACCTGAAGGCAACACCAACCCGTTCACGGAGAACTCGACGGCATTCACTGCTTCGTGGGTGGTGTTCGATGGGTTTGTGCGGGACGCGCAGACGCTCGCCGCGAGGTATCTGTTCAGTGCCAGCGAGCAATCGCAGGCCGATGTACAACGACTCATCATCAACGCGGTTGATACGGCTTATCACCAAGTGCAGCTCGCGGAGGAACGGCTGCGAATCGCGAGGGCGGATGAGGAATTCAGCCAGGAACAGTATGAGGAGACCGAGAAGCTGCGGGGGGCGGGCCGGGCAACTCAGGCGGACGCGGACAATTTTCGCGTGCGGGTGCTGGCAGCCCAGGCCAATGTGACCGCGGCCGAGGGCCAGAGGGACACCGGTCGGCTGGTGCTGGCCGAACTCATGGGCATTAGCGGAGCTCAGTTGCCGGATGACCTCGGGCTTTCGGCGCTGATGCTCGAAACAAATGCGGACATGTCCGTGCCCGACGTGACCGGCTATGTCGAACGAGCGATGACCCAGCGGCCGGACGTGCGGCAATTGGAAGAGCTGGTGAAAAGTCGTGAGGAGGAAGTCCGGGCGGCCAGGGGCCTGTTTAGTCCGGTCATGTCGGTCAGCGGCTCGTGGGGATACGACCATACGGAGACGCTGCGATATGGGGAGGAAGATCAGTCCTCGGCGGCGGCGGTGGAAGTCCGATGGGAGTTGTTTACGGGCGGCGCCCGGGAGGCCCAGGTTCACGGGGCCGAGGCGTTGCGTTCGGAATCCGTGGCGATGTTGAATCGGCTTCGGCTGTCCGTCCAATCGGAGGTGCGGAGCGCGGTGGTGGCCCTCGTGGATGCTCAGCGGCAGATCTTGTTGCAGCGGGAGACGGTGGCGACGGCGACGGAGAACCGGCGGATCGTCCAAGCGGGGTACGTGGCGGGGAAGGAACCGCTCACGCGGCTGAACGAGACGCAGCGGGATTACATTGCGGCGGAGGCAAATCTGGCCCTGGCGCGGATCCGGCTGCGCCAGGCGTGGAGCGATCTGGAGTCGGCGGTGGGGTATCCACCCACCGTTTCGGAACCCGTTCCGGGGCCGTGAAACGAGTCGTCACGATTGACCGAGTTCATGTCAACTTTGGTTTCGCGTTGAGAATGGCGTCCAACTCGTCCAACGAATGAATGGTAAAGCTCGGCTCGCCGCCGGGCGCGACCGTTACATGGGCATAAACGCCGTCGGGTCGGAGCACGCGAACCGTCAGCCAGCCCAAGGAGTTGGGAGCCACGAAGTCCTTGGCCGGATTGTCGGCGATGTAGACACATAATTGGTGCGCGACGCGGAGTTTGGCGGCGATGGTTTCAAAGCCGTGGAGGTGCGGTTTGGCGTAGTCCGGCCCCAGTTCGCTGGTGACGATGATGGCGTCGAGCATGATGGCACCGCTTTGTTCGTGGTGGAGTGAAGGGCCAGCGGGCGCCTCATATAGTTTTAAGGCCGCGATCTTGGCCCGTTGCATGATGGCCGGTCCGTCGGTGATTAACCCGAGACGATAGGCTCCGCGGAGCCGTGACAAAGCCCGCTGGGCATCAGGAAACAGTCGAATCGTGGGCCGGTGACTTCTGAAAACGTCGACCATGCGGCGGACCAAATCGGCGTCCGCGCTAATGCTGTACTCCTCCAATAGGCGGTTGAAAACGCGCGGTCGGAATTCCGTGTCAAACAAGGCGCGGAGGCGCTCGGAGGATTGGTTGGCATCGCCCAGAATGGCTTTGAAGGCGTCTGAAACTGCCCGGTAGCCACTGAAGGCGTATTCTCGCTCGGGATAGAGCGTGTCGTCGAGGTCGAAGATGATAGCGGAAGCGGGCGTCACCAGATGTTCATTTCGAGATTAGGCCGAGACGTTTCGTCGCGTTGGTTACGAGCACTGAATCGTCGTAACGCAGCATGGCTACGTCGGCGCGGAAGCCGGGAGGCTTGATTCGCGGCGTGCGGCCCAAATGCTCCATCATGATCCAGCGGGGAAAGTCGGCGCCGGCGTGAATCGATAGGGGGGCTCCGCCGCCGAGGCGAGGGTTGATCTCGATCACGCGGATGCGTCCGTTCGGCTGGACCATGCACTGCACGGTGACTACACCGCGACACTCGGCGAGCGCCTCGGCGACTCGCCGGCCGACGGCGATCACTCTTGGATCGTTGACGGTCACGGCCTTTGTAACCTCACCGGAACGCACCTCAAGTCTTTTACGTGGGACGATACAGCGGACGCGGCCATCGAAACCGGTGTATACATCGAGCGTATGTTCGACGCCCTCGATGAATTCCTGCACGATGGGGCGTTCGACATGCCGACCGAAGGTCCGTAATTCATCCGCGTTTCGAACCACGTAGTTGCCCTTGGCGGCGCTGCCGTGGCGCGGCTTCAAGAAATAGGGAAATCGATATCGTTTTCGCTTTAGAACTTTGTCCCAGGTCCAGGTGTCGGGGGTGTCGATCTTGGCCGCCGTCAATGCAGCGTGCGTGGCGATCTTGTCGCGGCAGATTCGGACGACGCGCTCGGAGGAGATGACGGCGCGGCAGCCGAGCTTGGCGAAGCGATCGGCGGCCGCCGCGATGTCGATGAGTTCGACATCGAGCAACGGTATGAGCAGGTCAATTCGGTGTCGTCGGACCAGGTCAGCGAGCGAGTCGATGTACCGCCCGGATTTGATCGATGGGACGACGTGGGGGTGGTCAACAAAATGCATGGCCGGTGCCCGCCAATTCGCGTCGGCGCCGTGAGCGTCGAGCTTGATGCCGAGCTTATCAGCGGCTCGACGGAAGGCACGGAGTAATTCGACGCGGCGACCGACGCAGGTGAACAGTACGTGTAGACGCGCCGGTCTCTCGGGGGCGAGGGGATTTGAACGCTTTGACTTGGGCATCAATTCTACCACGGACCAGTAGGTATCGCGAGCACGTAGCGCGCCTGTCGCTCTTATACTCAGAATAGTCCCTCGCGGGCAAGAATCTCGACTTTCCGATTTCTTGCCCGTGCCTCTCAACGCGATAGGCTAAGGATCAATGAACGCGGTCATCGTCAGCGTGGGGACGGAGCTTGTCGTCGGGCAGTGCGTGGACACGAATTCCGCTTGGCTATCGACGGAGTTGACCAGCTACGGCGTCCATGTCCGATCCCATATAACCGTTGGGGATGAAGTCGATCGAATCGAGGCGGCGATCCGGACGGCCATCGCGGACGCCGATCTCGTCATCGTCACCGGCGGGCTGGGACCAACGGCGGACGATCTCACTCGTCAAGCGCTGGCGGCGGCGATCAGTGAGCCGCTGGAAGAAAACCGTGACGCGCTGACGCAAATTCAAGCGTTCTTTGATCGATGGAAGCGGCCGATGCCCGAATCGAACCGTCTGCAAGCGCTGGTGCCGCGCGGCGGAAGAGTCTTGGAGAATCGTCGCGGAACGGCGCCGGGGATCGGCATCGAGCGAAATGAACGGTTTGTTTTTGCGTTGCCCGGGGTCCCGGCCGAGATGAAGGTCATGTTCGATGAATGGATCCGCCCGCTCGTGGCCGAGCGAAGCGACGGGGCGACGGCCTGTGAAATCCGGCTACTATGTTTCGGCATCAGCGAGGCCAAGGTCGGTGATGCGATTGCCGACTTAATGGCCCGTGGACGGAACCCGATGGTGGGTACGACGGCGGCCGACGCCATCTTGAGCGTCAGGATCGTTGCGTATGGCCAGGACGAATCCCAAGCTCAGGCAATGGCCGATCGAGACGCCGCGGAAGTTCGCCGCCGCCTTGGATCGGTCGTCTTTGGCGAGGGCAACGACACCTTGGAGCAAGTCGTCGGTCGCCTTCTGGTCGATCGCGGCTTGACCATTTCGGTCGCGGAATCGTGTACGGGTGGCATGTTGGCCGCCGGGCTGACGGACGTTCCTGGCAGTAGCACGTATTTCCGACGTGGGTACGTTACCTACAGCAATGAAGCGAAGGTCGAACTCCTGGGGGTGCCTCCCGAATTGATAGAGCACCCCGGCGCCGTCAGCGAAACCGCTGCGCGAGCGATGGCCACCGGCTGCCGGCGGGTCTCACAAACCGATTGGGCGGTTGCGATTACCGGGATTGCGGGACCTTCGGGCGGGTCGCCGCCCGATAAACCCGTGGGGCTGGTGTTCGTCGGGCTTGCGGATCGGCAAAGCGTCGAAGTCAAGCGGTTTCTGTTCGGCGAACACCTGACCCGCCAGGAAATCCGTGACCGAGCCTGCAAATCGGCCTTGGACATGCTTCGTATGCGGCTTCTAGGCGTCAAGCGAGGCGAATGAACCGAAATGATCGGTGATTTCAGCGGGATTCGCATCTTGGTCAGGGCCGCTGGCTCTCCGCTAGATTGATGCATCTCTGCAATCGCACTACAATCCGATATCAGAGGTACCCCAACCGCCGTTCAGAAACGCGGCCTTGCGGCGACCTGATTGGGTGGCCTAGGGAGTGAAACATGCAGAACGGCCCGGTGCGAGATTATTTCCGCAACATTTGGAAAACGGTGTACACGATCCTGGTCGGGATGCGGATTTCGCTGAAATACTGCTTCGCCAAGACGGTCACGCTTCAGTACCCTGACATGGCCCCAGCGTTGCAGCCGAGGTATCGCGGCTTTCATTTTTTCGAGATCGAAAAGTGCATCGCGTGTGACTTGTGCGCGAAGGCCTGCCCAGTGGATTGCATTTACATCGAAAAGACCGGGCCGCGGAAGATCGACAAGGCCACGAACATCGCGGCAGGGGGGTTGATGACCCGGTACGCGATCGATTACGCGAAGTGCATGTTCTGCGCTTTGTGCGTCGATCCGTGTCCGACCGAGTGCATCCACATGGGCAACCTGCACGACCTGTCGGGCTATACGCGGGAGGACATGATCGTCGAGTTCACCGACTTGGCCAAGCAGGGGTTGCAAACTCCGCAGCCGCTGTGGATGCAGAAGGAGCAGCTTCCCGCGTGGGCCGAGACCAGAAAGAAGGAGTGGCTGGATTACGTCCACTCCAAGGACAAGTTGACGGGCGATACGGCGCGGCGGCGGGACGAGATGGCCAAGGCCGTGGCACCGGAGGCGTAGGGGCAGGTGGTGGACCTGCCATGATGGATGACGGCCGGCAGCATAGAGCAGGTCGTTGACCTTCCGTAACACGGTTGGACATAGTTTCGGCAGGTCAATGACCTGCCCTACCAGGACGCTCGGATGATTTGGATCTTGACTCAACAGGTAACCTTGTGTGGAGCAGGCTCTGTCGCCGCGACGACACCGGTCCTGCATCAGAACACGAATCTCGAACTCGTGCTCGGTATGTTGCTCTTCGCCGCCGCCGGGTTCGGCATGGTCTTTGTGGGACTGGTGGTGGGCAAGTTCGCCCGTCCGCAAACGCCGCACCCGGAGAAGGCCACGCCGTATGAGTGCGGCGAACCCGTCGTTGGTGAGAGTTGGGTGCAGTTTGATTTGCGTTTTTATACGGTGGCCCTGGTGTTCATTGTGTTCGACGTGGAGGTCGCCCTGCTCTGGCCATGGGCGGTGACGTACAAGGAATTGGGGGCCCCGGCGTTCTGGGCGTTCTTCGTGTTTTTCCTGCTGATCGCCGTGCCGTTTTTGTACGAATGGAAATCGGGTTATCTCGATTGGGTACGGGCGAGCACAGGACAGCGTACGCTGCGCGATCACGAGGAACTGGCCGCTGCGGCGAAGGCTGAGGCGGGACCGGAAGCCTTCCGGCCCGATGTTCGCACAGTGAAGGGTTAGGGCATGCGGCCTGATGATTTTCGAAAACTCCTTCGAGCACAACCCTTCGAGCCGTTGTCCGTCAGCCTAAGCGACGGGCGATCCATCCTCGTTCGCCATCCGGATCAAGTCGTAGTGGCCGAGCGGCATTTATTGGCTGGGCTGGCGAAGATCGAACGAAGCAAACCGCTGGCCACGCCCAGCTCGGCTGACGCGATCGCCAAGGATTGGCTGATTGTTAGCCTTCTGCATGTGGCGTCCGTCGAACCTCACAATGGGAGCAGTAGAAGGCAGAGACCATGAGGCCGGTCGCCTCGTCGAGGATTGTGAATCATGACGATGGATGCGATACGCAAGGCGCTGAAGGCGGAACCGTTTGAACCGTTCACGGTATCGTTGACAGATGGCCGGCGTTTCTCCGTCAAGCACCCGGAGTTCATCTGGATTCCACCGGAGGCCTCTCGCACGTTTCACATTGCGGGCAAGGGGGAGGATTACAGCGTAATATCCCTTCTGCTGGTGACATCCATCGACTTCGGAAATGGCGCGGACGAGCGAGGCAAACGTAGAGGAAAGACCAAGGGATGAAACGTCGTCATGACGATCAGAACTGCGACAGTAGGGAGCGGCCAAGAGTGGGAGCTTAGTGATGAGTTGGATCGAGAATCGTCTTGAAGAGGGTTTGATCGTCACCTCGCTCGACTGGGCGATCAATTGGGGCCGGAGCAGCAGTATCTGGCCACTGACGTTTGGTTTAGCCTGCTGTGCGATCGAAATGATGGCCGTGGGGGCTTCGCGGTTCGACATCGATCGGTTCGGGGCAGGGGCGTTTCGGGCGACTCCGCGGCAGGCTGATCTGATGATCGTCGCGGGCACGGTGACCTACAAAATGGCCAGCCGGTTGAAGAGGCTCTACAACCAGATGCCGGAGCCGAAGTACGTCATGGCTATGGGGGCGTGCACGGTGGGCGGCGGACCGTACTTCAAGCACGGATACCACGTGGTCAAGGGTGTCGACCTCGTGGTGCCGGTCGATATTTACATCCCCGGCTGCCCGCCGAGACCGGAGTCGTTGCTAGAGGGTCTCATGCGGCTTCAAGACAAGATTCGGCACCAGACGCGGGCGAAGAGCTTGATGACCAAGGCGAAAGAGGTGGCGATGAATTGAATTGGCGAATGTCGAATGTCAAATGGCGAATGCCGAGATCGTCGACCTTGATGTCCGAGAGAGCAGACTATGGGCTATACGGTCATATTGGAACAGGAGCCGGACGGGGGATACGTTGTGAGCGTTCCCGCACTGCCGGGGTGTGTTAGCCAGGGCGATTCGCGCGATGAAGCGCTGCGAAACATTCGCGAGGCAATGGAACTATATATCGAAGATTGTGTTGCCTGCGGTGAGCCCATACCGGTGGAGGCCGGTCGCGAATACGTCGACGTTCGCGTGGCGGTTTAAGGCATGCCGAAGCTACCGACGGACCTCTCGGGACGCCAAGTATGTGCGGCGCTCAAGTTTAGTCGGGTTCGTCGTGGTCCGCCAACGAGGAAGTCACATGATTCTTCGACGTGACGAACCGTTTGCGCGCGTGACCGTACCCGATCATAAGGCGGTGCGAATAGGCACGCTGAAGAAGATCCTCAATGATGCGGGGTTGACGACCAACCAGTTTTTACAGTTGATGGGAAGCTAGAAGCTCACCTCATATCCGAATATGAGCGCGACAGCGGTCATGACGAGCGGCAAGACCTACGATGTGGTCAGTCCTAACTCTGCAATGCTGCTCAAGTCGGAGGTCTTTATCGTTTTCTCTGACGGCGAACGCTGGGCGCACGTGCCGTTTTTGCACATCGCCTCGATCGAGACCATGCCGAACCGGCGCGGTCGACGAACTCAGCGAAGGCGACGACAGTAGACGGGCGCGGCCCGCGCAAGGGCCTCGCCGCAGCGATCACCGCGCTTATTCTAGCGTTCACGCTAACGATGCGTTTCGCCGGCGCAAGGTTAGAGTGCCGGCGGTGCCCACCAGGATGGCCATCGCCAGCATTCCCCAGGTGGACACGGCCGGAAGCGACGCGACAACCTGTCCGCGGATTTCGCCACCCCCGTGATTGACGGAGTGAATGTTGATGTAGGTATCCCCATCCTTCATCGCTGTAACCTCGGCGGGGGAGAGCGGGTCGTTGGTGACGGAGGCTGTTCCCGAGGTCGCAGCCGTGAAGCTTAGGTTAACGATCGGCGGCCCAGACACGCCGAGGGCACCGGTATGAATGTGAGCGTTATTCGCGTTGCTCGAAAGACCGGAGTATGTGCACGAGGCGCTTACCTGGTTGGTAGAATCATTGAGGGTGACGGTACAGGACCCCGTAGCCGTGGTTGTAACGGGCGGTACTTCCTGCCCCCCGTCCAGCAGGAAATGGTATGTAAAAATATCCGCCTTCGCAGACGAAGCGATGATGGCGAACGCAAAGAGCGCAGCGACAGCTTTGATCTTTTTCATCGGATTCTCCCCTTTGAAAAGCGCCCGTCGTCCCGTGGACGGCGAGACAATCCCACGATCGACGCCACCCCAAAGCGCTTTGCGGCAGCGCCTTGGTTTTCATGCTACCCTAATGTCGTTCCGTTTGCAAGATATTGCAGAGCGCCTCGCGCGCGCCGACCGCTCGAACGGGATTTATTTCGACTCTCGATGAGCGCATGGAATCGTCGGAAAAGCAACGGTGGGAGAATTCGAGTGAATGATGTCTCCCCACGCGGCCCGTAAACTTGATAAGAAAGGCGGTCCACCCGACAACATTCTAGGTTGACCCCCGACGTACAGCCCGTAGATTGGTGATCGCAGCAGGTAGACGGATGCGTCGACGACACCGGCGATCCTCTCACCATGAAAGGTAAGGCTCATGGCACCGGAAGAGATTTGTAGACTGTTGAAAGACAAGTTCGAGGCGATCGAGGACACGGTTCTTGAAGGCGGGCACGCGTATGCCAAGGTGCGGAGTACGGATTGGCCGGCCGTCGCCCGGTTCCTGCGAGACGATCCGCGGCTGGGCTTCAACTTCCTTCGATGCATCTCCGCGGTAGATCTGCTGGCCGAGGACAAATTCGCTTGCATCTACGATCTGATGAGTGTGTCGCTCGATCGCCCGGCGGAGTTGATCACGACCACGCAGGAATTCGCCGTCCGCGTGGTAACCGATCGTAACGCGGCAGTGATTCCGACGGTTTCAGACGTATGGCCGGCGGCCGATTGGCACGAGCGGGAGGTGTACGACTTGATGGGCGTGACGTTCGAGGGTCACCCCGATCTGCGGCGAATCCTGTGCTGCGATGATTGGGTGGGCCATCCGTTGCGGAAGGACTACGAGTTCCCGTTGGAGTACGAGGGCATCCCGGCCACGACGGAGTTTGAGTTGACGAATCCGAGGCACTGATATGACCCAGCAAACACTCGAATCGGCGCCAGACGTCATGGTTGACTTGGATCGCAACGCGCAGGGTGATCTCCAAACCGAGGAGATGCTGGTCAACATGGGGCCGCAGCACCCGTCCACGCACGGCGTGCTGAGGGTCGTTCTGCGCACCGATGGGGAGATGGTGCTGGAGGCCATTCCGCATGTCGGATACCTCCACCGCTGCGCGGAAAAAATCGGCGAGAACCTTCAACCCTACCAGTACATCCCCTACACCGACCGGATGGACTATCTCGCGGGAATGAACAACAACCAGGGCTTCGCTCTCGCGGTCGAGAAGCTCTGCGGGTTGCAAGTCCCTCCCCGTGGTCAGGCGATCCGCGTGATTTTCTCCGAGCTGAACCGCGTTGCGTCGCACTTGGTTTCATTGGGCACCTACGGGCTGGACATGGGGGCTTTCACGCCGTTTTTGTACTGTTTCCGCGAACGAGAAATGATCCTCGATCTCTTCGAGGCCGCTTGCGGGGCACGCCTCACCTACAGCTACCTGACGACCGGCGGGGCGCACGACGACTTGCCGGAAGGGTGGGTCGACCGCTGCCGCGAGTTTCTCGATTACTTCGAGACCAAGATCATCGACTACAACAACCTGCTGAGTTTCAACCATATTTTCGTGAAGCGGACGGCGCGGGTCGGGGTGATTTCGGCGAAAGATGCGGTGGCGTGGGCGCTGACCGGCCCGGTGCTTCGGGGCTCCGGCATTCGATGGGACCTGCGGAAGATCCGACCCTACGACGGATACGAGACCTACGACTTCGATGTGCCGATCGCCGAGCCGGGCGGAAGCGGTGAAATACCGGAAGAGGTCGTGGTCGGCGATTGCTGGAGCCGCTATTTCGTGCGCGTGCTGGAAATGACCCAATCGGTGAGAATCATCCGCCAGGCGCTCGATCGGCTTCCGCCGGGCGATTTCCGAGCGCCGAAAAGTGTCGGGATGAAGCTGCCCGACGACGAGGTGTACGTCGAAGTCGAAAACCCGCGTGGCCAGCTTGGTTTCTACGTGCGCGGCGACGGCTCGGCGATCCCGGCGCGGGTCAAGGCGCGGGGTCCGAGCTTCTGCAACCTTTCGATCCTGACGCACATCTGCCGTAACGTGCTGCTGGCCGACGTGCCGGCGATCATCGGCAGCATCGACGTGGTGATGGGTGAAGTTGATCGGTAGATGGTCGGATTCGCCCCCTATGCTGTAAGCATCAGGTCACGGGTCGGGAAGGGGACCATCCTTAGTCTAACCATGCTCATGGGCTGCTTGACGGCGGGCCGAGTCTCGCGGGGAGCGCTGCCTTGCGAGTGCGCCGACGCGTATTTGCGGGGTGGCTGGTGTGACGCGTGCCGGGTGGGTTATGTCGCCGGCCTTCGCATCAGTTCCAAGATGCTGTATGAGACACCGGACAACCATGGCCACGACGTGGACCTTTCGGTGTTCAAGTGCGAATCGTGCCAGCGGGCGGCGAAAACCGACGGATTCTGCGAGAAGTGCCAGTTCGGGTTCATTCGCAAACAGGTCTATTTTTCGGCCTTCACCTACCAGATCGCCAAGGGCGCACCGAGAAATCCGTGGGAGATTTCGTGCCCGGCCTGCCAGAGAAACATGGTCGAGGGCGGATGGTGCGACAGCTGCGGTGTGGGCATGATCGGTAACGTCGCGGTGCGGGATCGCAAGGGGCTTGCGGCGGCGCTGCCCGCGTTCCAGCGGCTTCAACTGGCCATCAAGCACATCGACACGTGTGAAATCTGCGCCGTGGCCATGTACTCCAACGGCATGTGTCCCAAATGCCAAATCATCTTTCAGGACGGCAAGCCGGTGAAGGAAAAAACCCCCTGAATAGTCTTGATAGGTGTTTAGCCTCCACGATCGTTTTTTACCACGCCGGTTGCGAAGCAGGTCGAGTATGGACAACCTCCCGCCGCGCTGTCGTTCGAACTTTCCGTCACGGTGGTCCGTGAGACGGGGGAACGAGATCGCGCGTGTTTGATCAGCAATAAAGATCGGGCGGTGCTAAATCGTTAGTTTTGACCAGGGTCGTTCATTGTGGCTAAAATGGGTCCGCGTGTACGCAACTCCGTATGTCAGAGTGGTTGGCTTCGAGATTGCGGCCATAAACATCTTGGGCGCGCTTATTCTTGTACCCGGATGTTTGCCGGATCCGGCAGTTGTATACGTCGTTCGCGGTCAGGTCGTCGACGTTGCGAATGATGGCGGCTCTCCTAACGCTCCACTGGGGATTTGCGTATTGTTGAACGGCGAAGTGATCGGTGGGGCGGGTCCAAGGTCGGGGTGGTCGACAGATTCGGAGGGTGAGTTCTCTGCGTTCGTTACTTATTCGTTGGGTTTTGGATTTGGCGGAAACACCCCACCAGAGCCGGATCTGATAGAGATTAGCGTCCCGACGGACGATTGCCTCCAGGTATTTCGTCTGAGTATTGCTGAAAGTGTCGTCGTAAAACCTCATAGGTTTGGGTTGGCTTTGGAACTGCGCGAGGCGATTGTCATTGATGAGTGTACACCAGATAACCAGGTTCCGCCGTCCTGTCAGTAGCGTGGCTGCCGTGTGAAACGATTTCGGGCCGGGTAAGAGCGGGGTCTACTCCGACAAGTCGGCGCAATGAACGGGGCGAGCCGTTTGGGCCCGCCCCGTTTTTTCACTACGTCAACCGCCGGATGGCGGCTATTTCACATCACCGCATTTCCGTATTCCCCGATCACGGACAGGGTGGAACGACGTTCGGATACGGGAAGCCCTGGAAGGCGCTGACCGCCGCGGAGATATCCTGGAAGTTGGTCACGTGGTTGGGAATGTGCGGGACCAGGTCGGTCCGCACCGTGGCCGGGGCCGAGGCCAGGTTCTGGAACTTGCTCACCGCGGCGGAGACATCGCCGAAATTCGGCTGCGACCCGCCGCCGAACAGCGGAACGATGTCACCCCACTTGTTGGTGTCGACGACGATTGGCGCTGAGCAAGGACCGCCGACCGCGTCGCACATACGAATCTCATAGGACGAACTTGGGGCGACCGGTCCGCCGAAGAGATAGATGGTGCCCATGCCGCCCCAGCCAAACAGGTCCGGCACACCGGTACACTCCACCAGGGAGCCGGTGAGCGATGGCAACGGCGAATTGTTAATCGTCGTCGGCGGCGCGGTGGCCCACCAGACCTCGCCGACGCGGGCGGGGAACTGCGGCATCGCGATAATCGTCAACTTGACCGCCTGCGGAATGCCCGCAACTGCGGTCGAGGGAGGCGTGAACGAGAGATAGCGGCTCTTCATACCGCAGGCCCCGCTCGGACAACCGGCCGCGTTGCCGCACGGCTGCCCATTGTTCGGGCCGCCCACGCAGACGTCGTCGCCGCCGCTCGTTGGAGGCTGGGGGCCGGACCCGACACAGTTGCAACACAGGGTAATGTTGCCTTGGGCATCTGGCGTTCGCTGTTCCGTGCACACGGTGTCCGTGGGACAAGAACAGCGAACGCCAGATGCCCAAGGCAACAT
>Ga0137431_1000281_pt1 | contig 20772 bp, 39 predicted proteins | sample EasRivERMZT800_2_FD_104646 | JGI IMG/M metagenome (GOLD analysis project Ga0137431, IMG submission 104646) | Soil microbial communities from meander-bound floodplain in the East River, Colorado, USA - East River MetaG ERMZT800_2 | ecosystem: Environmental > Terrestrial > Soil > Floodplain ... | reverse complement strand
TGTTGTAATTTTTCCATTAGAAAAGTAACTTTATAGTATAAAATAATTGTAACATGTGCAATACTTGATCGAAACCTACTACTACAAAACCATTGTGATAATCATTTTTAGCAAAAAATGGTTTTGATATTCGACTTGTTATATAATCAGTTATAAAATGTAAAACAAATGTAATCCCTGCGAATATTAAACATTTCCATCCAAGACTCATAGTTGCTAATAACCATATTAGTGAATAAACACCAACGTGATAAAACAAAAACTTGTTGGATGAACTTTTATTGATAGCTTGTTCATGAGTTTGTAATCCAAAATCAGCAAGGAAATGAATTAAAATCATAAAGATAAAAAACTTATCGCTCATCAAAATAGTTCTTTAGTATTAATAACTGTTGGTTTCTTTTTCAGTTCTTTGTTTTGTTTATCAGCCACCTTCTCTTTGCGATCACGGAAGTTGTCGTTGAACTTCGCATCGTTATCACGCCATGTAACAAGACGACCAGCGATGTTGAATGTTCCTTTCTTATTCTTTATAATCTCCCAACGCATTTTCTTTCCACCATCAGACACCTCGGACCAGTATTTAAAGAAAGCTTTACACATTTCAGAACCATGACCTTTTTCCTTGCCAACTTCTATTACACGTTTTTTAAATGCTTCAATGCGATCAACCAATTTCGTGCTTTCGTTAACTACTTCATTTACTATTTCTTCCGGTTTGATGTGGGCAGATGCTTCGGCGAATGCCTGTTTTACAATTCCTTCAGAATCAGTCAGGTTATCAACCTGACCGCAGATTTTAGCATAAAGATATAATATGTTTTCGAAATCAACAAATCTGTTTGAGTTAATATCGAATTTTTTACAACTCAATTCACACATCATTTTCAACACACCACCAGTGAGGGTAACAGATTCCTGGACCAAGATCACTTTAGCACTCATCCATATCCCGTTTATTTCTTTGGAAAAACCAAGCCAGGATTCGTTTCCGGCTTCGGATACCAAAGTATAACCGTAGCCTTTCATTAATTTTATTGCAGCTTCTTTTGTCATCTTAATTATATTTTGGATTTCCTTGTTTGATGAAGGTAACAGGTGGTACACCTCTTAAACTTCTTTCCAAGTTTGTATATTCTATCACTGCGTCTAGGCATTCGGCTGCAGGTTTATGTAATTCTTTTTCAAGTTCTTTCATCCTATTGAATTTTTTCAAGTCTTCTTCATTCTTGATATAGTCAACATAATCCTCACCGTTGCTTATAAAGTCACTCATAATTAATGTATTTTAATAATGAAATTTTGCAAAGTTTGTTTACGCTTTGCAAGTTCTTCGATACGGCTGTCTATTTCGGCGATAGCGTGTTTAACATTACCCAGGTCGGATAAGTTTTCAGCCAACTTGTAACCATCGGTACACGACATTGAAATAATTGGATATGTTTTCGAGATATGAGAAAGAATATCCCGTATCTGACGATCATGCTTGGGCCATTCCCATTCTAGTTCCTTAGCGATTTCCGCTTTGGTTACAAAACCTTTTGTTGCCAGGAATGCGTGTACAACTTTGCAACGCAATTCAAACATTGCTGTTTTTGGTTTCTTGTGCATGATTTAATTTTTAAATTCGTCATAAGTAGCTTCTCCGTTTTTAACAGTTACTACTACTTTAACACCGCTTCCTCTTATACCTTCTTCTACGGTTAATTCATAATATTTTGCATTATAAGAAAGTTGTATAATGCTACCGCCTAATACACCGTTGTATAAACCATCAGGTAGTACAGCAGGTTGTGGTATTTTTTCTGTGATTTTTAAAATTTTCATATTTTATATTTTTAACAGGTTCTTTCTGGTGATTTTCCTACAACTTTAAACCAATCATCGGACACATGTCGCCAAATATAATCAAAACCGCCTTTACAACCTACAACCTGATCGTTAAACTTATGTTTATTTCGGCAACTTTTAACATAATTGAACTTTTCAAGTTCTCCTTGTGCCAAATTTGTTTCATCTTCCCATACTAAAACCGGAATAAGTTTTGCAATTATGCGAACATATAACGGTGGTTTTGATTCTTTTGATAACAGGTCATCAACTGTAAATAATGGTTGCATGATTATATTTTAAGATCAATGAATTCAATTTCACCGAGGTTGCTGGTACATTTACGTACCCATTCACCTACTATACTTTCCTTATAGAACACTTTACCGTGCTTATCAACTTTGCGAATCCAGGGTATCATGAAAATTATCTTCGCTATTTCAGATTGTGGGAGACGTTTCATACGGCCACCACGCTGCTCGAATTCCGTAGTACTACCATCCACTGCTTCAAAAATTGCGGTATTAGCATTTTTAAGATTTATACCTCTTTTGATTTTGCTTACTACAGCTATGGCCGAGATCAGCATTTTCTGGAATAGAGAAAGAATATTATCCTCCTCGTTCTTTCCGTGATAACTGTATTTACATACACGATCAGCTTGGTCCGTGCGTTGACAGAAGATCACCAGACGAGTTTTCTTATCTTTCTCCCACAACCAGCGCATAAGCTTCCGGCAGTGTTTGTAAGAACTATTCAGATTAAAAAGGAACTCACGTCTCTTACCAGTAAAATACCTCGCCGCATCTTCATTATCTTCATTTAATTTAATACCAATCAACCTGGTCAAACGGTCGTATTCACCAGATTCTTCTTCGGTCATCGGATAATTGTAAGCGTAGTAATGAGTCTTATTAATGATACCACGATTCTCAGCTTCAACTGTATCAAGCTTGAACGAGATCGGAACAATTTCCTTTAACAATTTACGCTTTGCTGGTGAGAGTGTACCAGTCACCAGTATCTTAAAACGAAACTTGTTCTTGAAAAACACGTTTGAATAAACCGGGGTCATTGCAAAGTCAGCCTCATCCGCTAACAGCAAATCATACTTCTCACCTGTCCATTTACAAGCTGTTTGATAACACTCAAGACGTGTCATCCTTTTTATCCTCGCACTCCCCCATTTTTCAATTTGTTCCGGGAAGCCTTCCTCATTAGAATCACGCAAACGCTTATTATCGCAAACATAAAGAATACTTTTTATTTTATACTTATCAATTATTTCTTCAGCCAGATCAATCATCACCTTGCCCTTACCAAAACCCACAGATGCGATCAATGCACAATTGTATTCAGCCGCTCTTGCTGAAGTCATCGCTTCGTCTTGCGCTATCTCCCTTGCTATTTGTGCGTTGTTCATTACTTCTTTATTGGTCCTACTAAAACTGCAAGTTTACTATATCGGAGTCCGACAGATTCATTTTTCAAAAGTGTTTTCCAGTTCTTTATCACAGTTATGTTAGTCACCTTTGAACAATGTGGAAATTGTGACCATGTAAGATCAACTTCGACACCGTTTATAATATTCCAAAAATGTCGTACTGGTTTCTTTGAACCTTTAACAATGACATCCCCACGAACAATATCACCTTTAAACCAATCCTGAACAACCAACGCTGTAACTAAACATTGTCCGAAAGCAGGAATACTACCGTCATAATTTCTATAATATGAAGTTTCAGCAGACCATGCTTTTTCAAGTTTTTGGCGAAGATATGTTATTGTTTTCATGTTGGAAATTCAAGTTTCATGTTTTGCATGTTCGGGTCGATCTGTTTGATTATATCACGAATTCGTTCCAGGTAGAAACGATAATCAACCCTGTACGCTTCAAAATCTTTTTCCTCATACTGATTAAAGTAAGTCATGTTCCAGCCTTTTTGAATTTCAGTTGGTTTCTGACCGTATTTTTTAGCACCTTGTTTATACTTCTTCTTCAAGCTACAATTGCTGTGAGAGACATAATACCGAACAACTTGTTGATGTAGAGTATCTGTAACTAGCTGACCATCTTTGATGGTGTATTGTTGCAGGTTGAAATCACGCTTCACTTTCACACCAAGACAAAAGTCATAAATGTCTTTGCATTCTTTCACATATTTTTCAATAGGAACGTTGTTGATAAAGTATTGTTCCAACGCTTTTGGAACGACGAGGGCTGAGGGGTTTCTGTGATAATCAAGCTCCTTATCTTCCGGGTTCATTGAATATGCGAAAGCCGCACCTTTACGTTTTACTTTACCTTTCTCGTTAACCGCAATATAGTTGTTAACGTCTTTGATGACCATCTTGGTATAAAACTGTTCTTCCAATTCCAGCTTCGTTAGTTTCATCCACTCATCCATTGCCTCTTTCACTTTCAACTTGTGCTTCGGATGGTAACCTACTGACACACCATCGGTGTTCAATTGGTAGAATTTACAATCCGGTACACGCTTTTTAATGTATTCGGCAAGCATGAGAATAAGCAACTGACCATTTATCGTGATACTAAACGTGTATTTAGGGTCATGGAAATAGTTGTTCGGTTCTTTACTCAACCCGTATGCTGCATTAAGAATGACCTTAAAGATGTAGTTGATCGGACTTTCCTTTGGAATCTCAGTACGTTTAATGTACAATTCTTCATACACGTCACAGAAATCTTCTGACAGGTGTTCAGGGAACAAACGATTTTGAATACCCAGGTTGGGATAATATGATTTCACATCAATGTCATGGATGTACCATTCAGGGTTAGAAGTGTACACACCTGGATTAACGCAACCGTGAATACCGCCAAGACCTACTACTACTTCAGGGATGTTGTGATAACGGAATGTTTTATTAACTTCCGTAAGGTCCATATTGTTCTGAGTGAAGTTGTACGGATTAAAGGTTAACTTCTTGTAGAACTCATGCGCTCCCTTGAGAATCGGGTCTTCAAACTTTATGTACTTAAAAAGGATTTGCTTTGTAAAGATTGTTTGACGATAAGTTCTACGTTCTTTTAGATCACGATAAGGAATACCCATTTTCTCGCTAAGGAATTGACCAAATATCTCACGAGCTAACCGAGGCTCGGATGCGTTCATCAAATCCAGTCCGTATTCATGACTCAGCTTTAAACGCAGATCGGTCTCAAACATTACACGTTTGAAAAATTCGTATGTAGCATCGGTATCGTTCAGGTTATAACGCTTGATCGTACCGAACATTGTTTGAGTAATGTGCGTATCGTGCGATATAGGCATTGATTGAATGTTTGGAAATCTCATTGTGAATTCCAACCACTTCAGCGATACACGCTTGTTCTTACTGTCGTAGTGACGCTGCTTCATCAGGTCAAGCTGAGGTATGGTCATTTTCCATGCAGGGAGAAGGTTGTTCCATTTTTCCTCATCGGGCATGTTTATGATTTCCTGGGACAGTTCGTAAATCTTGGCTGCAATAATTTTAGGATTAAGATTCTTGAACATCTTACGATTTATAATAAGATATTCAATTATCTGTCCGTCAAATCCAATATTGTTATAACCTACCATCCAGTAGCCTTCACGTTTGAACTTACGTAACCACCCGATAATTAAATCGAAGTCGTTACGCTTTTCATGAACGACAAAGAACTTCTCTTTACCGCTTGCGAAATCTTTGAACGCAATGGTAAAGCAGTTGCTTAACGTTTCTATGTCATATATAACGTATTTTTCCTTCATTATTCTTTAGGTTCAATGTACCAACCAGTGTCAGCCCGGTTGAATTTATATTTATCACTTCTTATCATTTTCCACATAACTTTTTCTTCATCTAATTCGTATGCTTCACACACTGAATCGAAATCACGATCATGAAGTTTATGTCCATCTGAGATGGCGATAAGACTATCAACTACGTCTTTAGACTTATCAATACGATTATCGTAAAACATTAAACTCATAGTTTTATTTTTAGTGAAAATGACCACATGGACCTTTTATTTGAATAACTTTTCTCTCAAGAGGTATTGGTTCTAATTTGCCCTTCTCTCTATTGTACCTAGAGTTAAACCATTTATCTGTTTGTACTGGTATCATTTCTTTTTCATCAGTATAAAAATCAGGTACACTCCAAATACATTTTTGAATTTCTGTTTCATCAAACTTCATCCCTCTTGTAACCCAAGTAGCATCAGGTGATATTTCTCCTATTATTTTCATAATTCCGCCTGTATTATGAAGAATACAAGCTTTTCCATCTAATTTTGCATATATTTTAGTTCCATTTACTCCTACAACATCTGCAAATATAGAATTATCATTTACATCACAGACCTTATCACCTACCTGTATATCTCTACTACAAAGAAAAAGTTTAACAACCCTGTATCCCTCTCTTTGGTAAGCTATCTCATTGGTGGATTTTGGCATTTTATCAATACTAACGGGGGAAAATATACCTTCTTTCCAAATAAGTTGATTACTCCCCCTCTTTATATCTCCTTCCACAGGTAGATATTCAGAAAAATATATTTTGTTACTCATTATTATTTTATTAAAGGAAATTTTGACATTGGTAAACCAAGTATATTTTCCAGGATATTTATCTGCGCTCCAATTGAACATTGTATCAATGCGAGTGGAGCATTTGCAAACACTGTAGCCGTTGGATAATACATACGCTCATCTTTTTTCAACTCATCAAGCTTTTCCTTAGCCTTAATTACTAAAGATAAAGCATCATTGAGATTTTCTTTCATTATCCAGTTCTCGTGCTTCATTTGTTTTTGAATTTACGCATTAAGAAATTCTCAAGTTGGAAAAAGACCATCGTCCATTGCTCCGCATCAAGTTCCGTTGTGGATAAAGGCCCTTCGAACAATTCTTCGAACAATTCTTCCTTCACCAGATCGTGCAAGTCTTCTTTAGTCCACCCGGTTGAGTTGGACCATTCACCCAACGTTACGTAATAACGGTTCTGGTTATCACGGGTTGATTTTTCATTCATGCTCATTACGGCAACAAGGTATACACCATCGGGCATAGAACCTATAATATTCTTCGATTCACGATTGAAGAACTTCAATTTTCCTTTTTCAATTTTAGCTCCGTGATATTGAATCATTATTCAGGTATTTCTATATAACCGATTTGATTAAACACATCGTCGATGATATTCCATAGAACCTTTTGGTCAAACTGATAACGATGGAAATCATTATCAGGTTTCTTATCTTTTGGACAAAGGACAATAACTTCAATACTTTCATCAACGCTGGTCTTCTGCATTAATGTCGCTGTCAATCCTTCACCCCTGGACTCATGAAATTTACCAGCAGGAAATTCATATTCGCTACCAGCGCACATTTGAAATGTTTGAGGATTGGTGAGAGTAAAATAAAAAGGTGATGCTAACACCAATCCTGTATCTTCACTCTCTCTTGGAACGGTTTTATACATTTGCCAATCACCGTTGTCAGCAATAACCAAACCTTCAAATTGGGTATGGATTAGTTTACCACACAATATTTTGCTTTTAAGACCGAATTTATGATTGTGGATTCCAGTATAAACCTTTTGTGTTTCTAGTCTTTCTCTCGGCCACACATGAAGTCGTAAATTTGTTTCCGGTATATCAACTTGTATGAAACCGTTTCCGTGAACACGAACTTCGACACCATAAGAATATAGCTTGTTAAATGTTATTATTTTCATTTTCCAGATAATTTTTCAACGATGTATTTTGCGAATTCATCTTGCAGGAACGCAGCCTTCTCAGGTTGCAGGTTCAATGTACCAGTGAGATGTCCCCATCCACGAATAATAAGGATAACATTACCGTCAACATTGATAGTTTGTTGCTCCCGGTCGTAGGTAACTTCGCCTTCAATAGCACCTTTTTTTTCACCGTTGATAAGCGCAACAATATCGAGTTTGTTCTCATCAGAGATCAATCTCATTTTAGGGTATTCATCTCTGAACATTTCAAACATGAAATCAAAAGCCATGTTATTTTCAGCAGTAAATACTTTTGTTTGACCTACTCCCCAAAGTTTCAAGGGTAATTCATATGCTTCTTGCCAGTTCATACTCTGTTTTTTGTTGGTGTTCTTATACCGATAAGATCAATCTTCTCAGGTACAAAAAGGTTTTTATCAGTCAGTTTCTTCTTGCATCCTTTGACGCAATCTTGTTTCGTTGTTTTCAATTCGTTGTCCCAAGCATAATGCTTTTGTTCGGTTAAGCATGTCGGGCATTTATAATTGGTAAGTTGACACTTTGACATAAATATAAAGAAGACCAGCGTTTTAGTTGTTTACGAATGTTTACCTGCTGGTCTTCACCCAGGTTTACACTCATTCCGATACTTATTATGGCTACATTGTTATCGCCGATCTCTCGGAACTTGAGACCACCTACTGTGTATCGTTTCAAGCAGGATTTTAAAAAGTTAAACAAAGCCGATAATACCGCTCGGCAAACACGGGTTGCTGCTATCTTAATCCCATATTTTCGATTCTGTCATCACGAACTTGTGCAGATCAGTGTGCTGGTTCATGTGATGAAGTGGGTGAGCTTCTTTCAACGCAACGGTACAGTGGTTGTAAAGCTGCCACATTGTTCCATCTGCTTTGTAATCGTAAGTAGGATTAGTAAGCTCACGCTTTACGATGCTAAGCTGAGTAGCATTAAGAATGTCTTTTTCAATGAACATGCGACCGAGCATTTCAGCAACCTTGCGAGGGTTAACGTTAATGTTCTTCAGCGTTTCTTTGTCACTCATAAGTTCTTTGAAATGTGATTCAGCATCCCCAACGTAACGCTTTACGGCTTCAGCATATTCATCAAGTACAGTCCCCGTATGCTTACGTTTGAACGTACCAATATCTCCACGCATCATACCGTTTGTGCAGATGAAAACGTTTCCACCAATCGCCCATTTAAGCGACAGGGCCTTGTTTAAACTGTTCTGCCAGGCAAGTTCCATGCCCATCTCATCGTCACCAAATCCTTTGATCTTGTAGAAACCCATCCCGATCAGTCCGTCTTTATTCGCCATGTATCTTTCTGAATGCAATTCCATTCCCGCTTTATCAAGCTGTTCGAGAGTGAAATTTATTACATCCTTATGCGACACGGGGGAGTAAGACTTCGTAGCACGGGGAGTTTTAGCCGTGAGAAGCAGAGCTTTTGCGCTTTCGGAACTTCTTTTTACTAAAAGGTCTTCCGACATCATAATTGACATAAAATATAATTTTTGTTTTGAAAATACAAATGTAGGAGAAGTTTTGAATTTCCAAAACTTTTTTGTGGGAAATATTTTGCGTTTTAACAATTTATTTTAACGGATTCATAATTAAACCTTCAGAAAGGTAAGAACCGTCTTGGATTAACCTGAATGTTTTCACTATAGCAAAGGTGGTAACCTTTATAGATAAATCTTTCAATCCGTATTCAGTTACAGGTATTTTATCCTTGACAAAGTGTTCAATGGAAAATGGGGATATTTCTTCAATGTTATGATTCTTAACAAAGTCAGCAATGTGTCCCATTGTCATACTATTGAGTGTCATTTCAGGATGGAACAGTGTGTTGTAAAGTTTTAATATATCGCAGATACTATATCCTATTGCTGATTTTACGGTGATGGTATTTCCATCCTTTGCAGAAAGGGTTTGCATAGGTGTGTCCATCATTCTCATTCGTGTAGTCTGAATGTAAACAGAATCAATGAACGGTATTCGAAGATAAATGCCTTCACCTCTCAATTTTACAATATTACCCTTTCTCACATGAATTGCTTGCTCCCAGGGCATAACTAAAAACCACCACTGAAGTATTTTTGTTATAAATCCTGCAATTGTATTAATCAATTCCATAAATTACAATTTTAGTTTTTTTGTAAGCTGTTCACGATATGCTTTAATCTTAGGGCATAAATCAGATAATCTATGTGTATTATCATGCACCGCCCAGGTTACCAGAACGATGTTCCATTTACAGTAGCGATATTCTTCGTATAACTCTTTCTCGAAAACGTGATGGAAGTAGAGGGTGAGTGGTTCACCGTAGAGTGGTACACCAGACTCAAAACAAATATGTTCACGTTCTTCCCATATCTCTAAAAAGAAATCCCAATCCTTTTGCTGTGCCAACTTCTGCTCTCCCAAGCTTTGTTGCATCTTCTTACTACGCTTTCGGATGGGACTTCTTTTTAAAGTATAAATCTTTTTTGGTTTCTTTTGTCTGCGACAAATGTCGCCGCAAGTTGGATGATTACATTCTCTATTAAGTAGAACTTTTTTCATTTTAATAACACAGCCCTATTATTATAAGAATAATACAAAATAATAAAACTAATCCAAATGAACAACCTACTTCGTCATAAGAATTATTTTTCATAAATAAATAATTTAAAAAGTTACCACTGCTGATTTATAGGATTTGAATATGACACCTTGCAGCAATCATATCCCTTAGACAGTACACTCACTCTTAACCGATACAAGAACATGTACCCTAACCGTGAACAAATAAGAGTTACACTATCCTATAGTAACTTTAGTGGAGATGCGGGGATTCGAACCCCGGTCCAAAAATGAAAGCAATAATCAAATTCAATTACAGGTTTACATGAGTTTAATCTTACCACTCTGAAAGAATAGGGGCTGTCTGGTTAGATCAGCGATTCCACCACCTGCATTATGATGCAGGAAACTAAAAATGTCGGAGCTTACCCTCGACCCGACTGTTGCTATCTTCCTTCGAGGATACACCTCATTAAAGGATGCAGGTGGCGTTTAAAGATAACCACGTTATCACACTTCTGTTGCTAGGCAGTGACCGCCCCGTAGACTAGGCTACTTCCAACTCCTGTGCGAACACAGAAGCAAGGATTGCTTCACCTTCAGCTACACGCTCAGCTTGTGACTTTGCGTTTATTGTTTTCATGTTTTTAAAGAGGCTACTCTAAATCCTCTACCTGTTCAATTACCCTTCACATTAATGTCAAATGCCTTGCATCCCCATATTAATCTTGCTGCCTTGTCTAAGAGTTACGGCTACGTTAATGCTATATTTCAGTTTTGCAAGGATAGAAACTGTACAATCTCTATCTCTGGTGGCGAACCCCCGAAGATCGTTGGACCTTCGTGGGATTAACCACTTCTTAAAACCTATACATCGGACACCGTTTCGACCACGCCTACCAGCTTAGTAGGTTAGTGCGGAACATAGGCAGCAAGACTTTAATTAATTGCGAACAACACTCACTGGTGAGTATGTTGCTTGACCATCGGTATCAACGCTTTCAACACGGATGAAAATCGTAGATGTTGATTCAGCAGAAACGTTTTCCTTTTTACAGGAAACAAAAGCGAAAGTCAGCAATGCGATTACAAAAAGCTTTTTCATTACAGTTTGATTTTGATTTTATAAACTTTGTTCAAGATGATTGGGTCAGGGAATATAATTCCCACTGTCTTGTAATTTTTACCATCGAGTGATAGCTGAACGTTGAACCTTACCTGATTCTCGGTTTCATTAGCTTTGAATTCAACTTCGATAGTGTGTGCATCCAGCTTCCTTGTTTTAATGTATTCGAAGTGGATAGGAAGTGAACCACATCCTGAATAAGGACTTGTTGAAGATACTTCATAAGTGTTAGAATCATTTTCACCATCACCCCAATTGCTCCAACCTGAATTACCGGATGAACCTACATGTCTGTAACGAAATTGAATCTTTACAGTTCCATTTTGCGTAGGTTGTGCGACACTGAATACGGTAGCTGTACTACCAGTGGCCGGGGTATTAAAGGTTACAACAACAGTGCTAGTGTTGTAAAACCTTACCTGGACTTCGAGATTGTTTGAAAATGATACGGTTTGAAAGAAGGCTTTACCGCCCTGAAAGTCACACCAACCTTTTGCATCAAGGTGGTGGCCAAAACAATTGATCGACACTATTAGTGTCATCAACATCAATAATTTTTTCATTTGTGATTTTTTGTTAATAAATATATGTTACGCTACTTTAGCCAAGTTGTAATTGCTGAATTCTTTCATTCCGGTAATTTCAGCAATGATTTCTTTTTGCAACCAATCCGGGAATATTATTGTTTCGTCAAGATTGTTAAGTTCAACTTCGAGAATAATAAGACTTGAATCATTAAATACATCAATTTCATATCTATGACCCGCTACAGTAACCCAACGGGTTTTTGAAATGTAACGCATATCGTTACTTAATTCTTTATAAAACTTATCCTTGTCAATCGGTAAATGTTCTTCTGTATTTATTCCTTTGGATACAGGAAGTTTAATAATCTTTTCAAATAATACCTCATCATTATTATCCGTATTTGTTGTCGCACGATAACGTATCACACCTTTTTCACTTTCATGATACCATTGCTCAATATAAAGGGCGACTTGGTGTCTTGCTTCATAGGGTAAATTGTGAAGAATCCATCTACGTTCTATTTCAACGTTGATGTTTTTAGGACTAATTAGTTTTGTTTCCATTCTTCAAAATTTTCAATTTGAGTTTTGAGAATAATTCTGAGATCGTTGCTTTTTCAAATACGCATAGGGTAATTAATACCGCTAGTTCGTAATACACTATTATAAAGTTCATGAATGGTATATGGGTGCTGCCCCCATCTCCCGTACACAGCAAATGCTATGTCCCCGGTGTCTCAGCTAGGAATACTAATACCATCGGCGGGTGGGACACATGCTGACCAGTGTTAACTTCTGCAACGTACTCGGTTTCCAGCTACGTTGCCTGGCTCGTCCACTAACCATCGACCCGCTTGTTCCAACGTCATGCAGGATTTGTAACCTGCATCTTCCGATTCAAAGCCGGGGGCATTGTTTATGCTAATGACGATTTTTAAGAAGCATTGTTACATCGGCTTTAGTCAGGTCGCATCTCATGTTAGTTCATTGTAACAACCCTTACGTTCTCCTTCAATACGCAGTAGCCATTTGAAGTTCCCATGTCAGTTGCTTCTTTGAAGGTTTGTGGTTCGTCCGGTGCGTAAGTAAGACCAGAACAGTCCCAACTACCTACAAAAGGATGAAGGTTTACGAGAAGCCGCATCTCAGCAGCCACCGGATACCTACAAAACGGTTGAGAGTTATATTCACCTCTATAATGTCAACTATAAAGGCCAAGCTCACAACGAAAGCTGAAGGACTATCCCGGTCAAGGGCAACAGCTACCATTGCCAGCCTCTCCCTTAGTTTCCCGAATTAGCCGGGGGTAGTATCGGGGATTATCTGGTTGGATTTCGTGAATAGAGTTGGGATTCGAACCCAAGCTGCCCCCTGAACGGGGGAGTGCTGTCCACTACACTACATCTACTGACCACCCACCAATTGCGCTGTTGTGGGCTACCATGAACATTCAGTTATCATGGCAGGACTCGAACCTGCGACCTCCGGAGTGAATCGTTAAACTCACTCCGGTACTCTACCAACTGAGCTACATGATTTGCGATCAGCCAAGTGCAGTCCACCTGCTTAGCCTCACGCCTTTTGTGAGGAACTGTCGAATAAACCACTTGTACAAAAAGATAAAAGGGAATAGTGTGCTGCTTAAAGATTTTCCTTCTATTAAGTCACTTCTTTCGAAGAATGCTCTTGTTCCCAGTGAATATTTTACCGTCAGGTCTCCGCTTTCGCTTGTAGGCGTGCATAGACGCTCTCGTTGTTCGGTCTTTCGACCTACACCTGACGCTGGCCCATTCAGGAGTTGAACCTGATCTTGGTCAGTCACCTGACCCGTGCAACGCTTACACCAATGGACCGTATTAAAGTTGGGGCTGCAAATATACGGTAAATTTTTGATCTTTACAAACCCGACTTGTTAATGTTTTGTTACCAAACCAGCAGAACATCGTCCTATTGTGACCCATTAAGCCAGTTTACGGCATCTATCACCATTATTGAAGGTTTTTAAGAATTAACTTCTGGTCAATGTGAAATTCACCAAAATGTTCTTTGTACGCAGATTGGTACACGATCTCTGATCTTAGAATTCCTACATAGGTTTCCCAATTAACATGAGGAAAACGTGGACCGTAAGTTAATGAGAATTCGCCTTGCTTCTGGAACGCTTTTACTTCATCATCGTGTATAAATTCGAGATTGTGTACACAGTGAATGTAATCATGCACGGCCCGGAATTGCAGGTTAACATACTTACCCCATATGTTTGAATCGTTCCCGGTGGTGTGGATTAATAACTTCCCTGCATAGAAATCTTTCAGCACATCAGCGATCTTTGGATTCTGACCATATGGTTCGTAATCTACGAATTCAATGTCGATCTTGCTGCTAATGTCATTAAACTGAGCAGTGACCAACTTTCTGAATACAGTAAGTTGATCGTCGGGGATGGTGGCAAACTCATCCCTAGCATTTACGTAAGCGATTGCCATGTCTTTTGCGCTGTGCGGTCTAATTTGTAAATCCATGATGTTATTTTTAAAGTAAAGCAAATTGAAATCCAGCCATGAAGAACACACGTTGCTGAGGTGTGCTGTTGTATTGAGTTGATAGTTTAAACCACATCACTCCGGTTTCACGTTGGACAAGTTTGAATACAGCAGATGCAGCACCATCAAATACCCACTGGTTATAACCAGACTTTTCACCACCTTGCGTGATGTATTTTGGTCCAGCCGATAGAATCAGGTTTTTAGTAATCGGTACATTTAACCTTACACCTACCTGAGCAGTAGTCCACTGATTTGATTCAGGTTTACGTGCAGTGTAAACATCGGCGTTTACCGATGGATACCATTTTGAAAATGGACCAAACACAGCAGCGTCAACGTTGACACCTGTCTCACGATAATTGGTAATAAAACCAGATGTACCAAGTACAAAGAAGCGTGGGTTACACTTCTGCGAAAAGCTGGCCAGTGAAATTAACATAGCCAGTACGGACATAATTTTTTTCATGTTGTTATTTTTTTACCCGCCACTTACCATTGACCCTTTTTCGTGACAGGTAGTTATAAAAATGGTCTCCGGGAATGAATCTTGCTTTAATAGGTTCATCTTTCCCTGTTTCAGGATTGAATTTCTTTCCCCTGAAAATGTCAGGTATCATGGTTAATACTGACAATGTGCGATTGCTGATCTCATGTTGTTTTAAAATTTAGTTGTTATTAAATAAACAAGCCATTGGGCCATGTTTTCCAATGCTCTGTCTATTTTAAAAAGTATTCGTTTCATATTGTTTTAATTAGCAAGTTACAAAACCTTTTTCAATTTTCCAAAACGATGTACCACAACTGTTAAATCTAACGGACAATTTAACGTTTCTATATTATACGTGATGTAGGTTTTAACCTTCCTTACTACAGGTTTGTATACCGTTTGAAATGAAACTTTAAGCAAAAGTTGCTTATCGTCTATTACGTGGCCATGCCATTTTCCGTACCATTTAACTTCTTTTGCAAAAGCTTCATGGTTCTTTCGTAAGTTTCTCGCAAAGGTCAACGCTTTGCGTTCTTTTAATCTAATTCACCTGACATCCAGAATGAATCAAACTTAACCTTCACGTATTTTATTAACCTGGGCATATGATTTGCTTTTTATTCCATATAAATCTGTTTCAAACGAGACGTATCTGAACGGTTAAAACTTTTGTTCCACCTAGAAGAATCATTCAACCACTGTTGAAGTCGGTCGGGGGTAATGGTATCGTGGTTTAACCATCCCAAATACGCACTGGAAAAGAATCCGTTCTTGTCAACATAGACACCATCAACCTCGTTCATTATATGAAACGGTTTCCATACAACTATTAAGTTTGATTTAATACCTTTTTTATCCAAGTACTGTTTAACGTACCATGCGTTATAACCACATCCGCCGAAGTTAATGTTATTAACCTCGGTTCTGGCAATTCTAATTCTTTTTTCCAATCCGTCATCAACGGGTGGTTTGAATAAACCTAATGAATACGTTAATAAGGAAACTGCAAATAGGGTTAAGATTACTAATTTCATTTTTATTTTGTTTTACGGAATCTGAACATGGCCACAGGTATCATCAATATCTTTACTTCAAGTGCTTCCAGCACCAGCAGTAATTTATCAATAGCGTAACCGAGGGTGGCGTTCTCAATATCAAGAACAGTTTGTCTTCGTACCTGCGCTTTGTCGGCGAGTGCTTGCTGCGAAAGTCCTAACGACTCTCGCTGCTCCCTTACGAATTGACCAATCTGTTTCTTGTTCATGATTAGGGTTTGAATGTTCCTGCGTTATCAATAATATTTTGCATGATTGCAATAAGTCTATCTTTATCTTCACCATATTTCCAACCAAAAACGAAAGCTGATCCTTTATCCTGTGGTGATACATGTTGGTCAATAAAATGATCGTAGCTTCTCGCCATAAACATAATTCTGCTACTTTTTTCAAAGGCTAATTCTATTAAGAATAATTGACTTGGTGAAAATAGTGATAGAAGGTTTTTAATGTACCAATTGTGGGAAAAATTACCTTCGTTACTGGCATGATAAAGATCATAAAAACGTAAAGTATTTTTGTACTTTACAATTGAAAGAAGACATGCTCCAAGACCGCATACTTCGCAACTATGAATCTTTTCAAAATTATCCTTTACATCTTCGTGCGACTCCGCATGAGTACAAAGTCTATTTATATACGCACCTTTTACTGCCTTGTATCTTGCAATACTAAGCTGTGCAATTACATCTTGCGCTACACGCACACGCTGAAGATGAATAGGAATTTCATCGAAAGGTTTATCACTATACCACCAATCAGGAATTTCATACCTGTGTTTATCGAACTGGTAGAGGATGGTGTACCAGATGTTAAGAAGAAACTTTTTCATCGTTTTCAATTTTAGTTATTTTTTGAATAAGGCTTTTGCGAAGGGGAAGGCGTTCACCTTCCACCCATTCATTCACCAGCCCAGTTACTTTTTTACCGACAACGGTAGCGTTGAACCATTCAGAGTTATCATCCTGTTCACCAGCTTTAACTGTTAAGAATCCTTTGCGTGCATGAATTATCCTCAATACATCGCCAGCTTTTACCTACACCGCCTTTACCGGAATAAACAAGGAATGATTTCATTATTTTTGTTTTTGTTCTTCAAGTAATTCAACAATCATTTCATCCAACCTCGCAATGAACTCAACCTTGCCGGGGGTGGTGGCGTTCTTAACCCTAAGCCTGTTCAGCGAGATCATTGGTTCGTCGCTGTACACTGGTTCAGTTTTCTTGAACACTTTCAATGGCTTGCTCAGGCCGTTGGCTAACTGGTCATACAATTCCTTAATAGGGATAGATACTGTACCAGACTTCATACCTTTCAACCTAAAGGAAATGCGTTGATCTTCGGTTAATGCTACAAGTATATTGCGCTCATCAACCTGTTCAGTGCTTTCCCTTACGATAAGGGAAGATAATTGTGTTGCCATGTTTTTAGTTTATTGAGATGATAAATTCTTTGTAACTACCGTCATAGATGATTTCATTATCGTCAACAATATCCTCGATGTTGTAATCACCGATAGGGAAGTAAAAATCTTCATCACCATCAACCATTACATCTACACCCTCATCGCCTATTTGTTTGGTGGCGGTTTCAGAATCGAAATACCATTTACCAACTCTCACCATGTAATGATAATATGTTTCAATATTTCTTGCTGAACCATTACCTTTCATAACTTCACGAAGACATTCAAGGTTGGTGGGGTGGTAGTTTCTATATGAATCAATACTATCCACTTCCATACTTGTTATCACTACATCTTTAAATCCAATATCCTGAAGCATTCGTGCGAAATGCACAGCAAATACTCCGCATCCACCGAAGTTCAATCTTGATACTTTCCTATTAATTGGCAACACCTCTTTACGCAATGACATTGCCAACTTCTTAGTCATTCGTTTCATATGTTATCGTTTTAAGTTTGAATGAATTTTTAATCCAAGTTCGCTAAAGCGTTTCCAGTTCTTGTTCATCTTCTTTGGTAAAGCTACAAAGGTATGCTCACTCATAAGCTTTTCCTTTAGGTAATTGTATTCGTAAAGGTTAGGGTTGATTGCACCATATACGCCTTCACCATTGCTGAATGAGCCATCCTTATTATAGAACTTAATCCCGTTGTGCATTAACCGTATCACCATTGGTTTCCACATTTGGTTAATCCAGTTGCGGGATAAAGATTCTAAATTGGAATACTTACTAACTCTTATTGACAAAGATACCAGTCCACAGTATTCGGATAAACCAACTTCGGCATGATTGTTAGCAAGTATAACTCTTGTTTCCCTGCCATCCCACATATCTCTTACTTTTTGAAGTGAGGGAGCGACTTTGGTAACAGCATGTTTAATATCTTCAATCAAGTCAGTCCAACTATCTTCATCTCCATCTGGAAATTCGAAGAAGATTTTATACTCAGCGTTACTGAGATATGATACAGAACGTCCCATATTAGTATTCTTTAAAATTGTTTTGCTTGATTATTTTTGGTTCAGATTTGATACTTTCATAATCGAGAAACGATGGAACTTCACGACCGATGAAAGATTCGTAATCGTTTTGTAACCTAGCTACGATCTTTAACTTGCCAAGCATTACATCTATGTTGCCCTGTTGCAGGTATATGTAAGCTGCTTCTTTCTGCCTTGCTATACGTTCAAACATAGGAAGTTTATCCTGTGTTCCTAACCGTAAGCCTTTCCATTTTCCCGAACTCATAATGATGTTATTTGAATGGATAATATGTTGCTGCAAATCCTGCCTGATAACATACAGTGTAGTACAGGAAATCGTACACGTAGTATAAGAACTTTTGCTTCTGTCCAAACTTCAGGACTATTGCGCCTGTGAGTGTTGCCCGGTGAATGAAGTTGTTCAGGTGATACTGGTCAGTTACAAACACCAGCACTGTTGTACTAAGTGGAAACCTTGCACCCTGTGTAGGGTCACCGTTTCTATACTTGTTCGTCCAGCTAATAGCCGGGTCAAACCATTTGCGTGATGCTGAAGGAAAAGCTTTGAAGAATGCAGCAGGGTGGAATTGAAGGGTCTCATTGAAACCCTTCGCACCACCAGAGATCACCAATAAACCACCAGTTAATATCTTATTCTTGTCAAGCTTCCATTTCGTTTGTGCATGGACGTTAAACGTCAGGGCTAATAGTATCAGTGTTATTAGTTTCATGTTGTTGATTTTCGTAATACTGTAATTCTGTTTTCTTAAACAATGCACGCAGTTGTTCAGGTTTGTTCTCATATTTAAGAAGCATACCTCTTGCGTTATTGTATGCGAGTATGCAGTGTATAGCGTTTGTGTTTTGAATGAACATACCGAGACCGCACATCATCTTATCAAGATCATACCATGTCATCTTAGGGTCATTACCAAACCAAGACCACATGTCGGCGATAGTCTTTGTAACGATAGGTTCAAGCGTCTCTGAAGGTATCAATACTTTGTTCATAGTAGTGTTATTAATTCAGATTTAAGTTTCTTATTGCTGCTGTAGAACTTGACGCTGGCAGTTGGATGAATCTTTAATACATTATCCTTAGCGTTCTGTAACTTATCCAACAACGCTGGTGAAACAACTTCGCAGAAAAGAGTTTTACCATTCTCGTCTTCTACGTCAATCATAATAGCTGTTCGCATGTCAAGTATGTTGCCAGTGTGAGGGCAGAAGATCGTTCTCTGCACTGCGTATTTCAATGCTTGCTTACGCAGGTTGTTTGCGAATGATGGGAAAGCTTCTTTAAATGTAGCGTATTTCATAATGATTGTTTTAAGTGTGGCAGGATGGGTTGGATATACCAACACCACCCGTACCACTAGCTTTGATGCAAGAATTATTTAATCATGTTCAATAATGAACGTAATCCAACCATGCCATATTAAAAACGTAAAATGAAATTGAACATTTTCTACTTTGTTATCCCAATATCGTCTATTGGTGATTACGTTTATCGCAGGTGTTACATAAATATTTCCTGTTGAACGTTTGTTTCCATTACAAGTTACTATCATAAATTATTCTTTAAATGGTTTAAATGTGTCGCTCATAACATACATACAACCTATGCCTTCACCGAAAGCCACGATATTAAATCCACGCTCTTTCAATTCGATGATAGCTATTTCTTGTATGCCTTCAACCTTGTCAAATTTATTATCGTGTCTTGATACTACCACTGACTGTTTAAATCTTTCAGATATTATCTTAATACGACTTGGCAATTTTGCAGTCATAGGTAAGTACACTACACGAAACACAACAAGGTGTACAGGTGATTGTAACTCTCTTTCGAATGCTGCTGCGTCCAATTGTGCAGCAGGGCCAGCAAAGTTCTCTTGCTTGCTAACGAATCCAAATAATCTTTCTTGTAAGGATTTCATGATTGTTTATTTACGAATTGATTGGAATGATAGATCAATAACAATAGCGTCATGCTCCTGGCCCGTTTGTCCTTGCGGAAATGATCTTGCAATTATGAGCAATAGATGTTTAATGAATGTTTTCATCTTAGTACTGATTAATGTTTTCAGGTGGGCATAATTCATCCCCCACCAGCAAGTTTACGCTACACCATGCAAGCAGTTGTTTTGTTGCTGCTCGTTCTTTATCTAATAATTTAAACTGATTGTGCGGACTAAAACCTGTTTCCAAAGTTGTTCGGAGATTCTTTACAACCTTTGTTTTATGGTCAACATTTAATTTACTGAAGACCTTAGCGAAATCAGCAGTGGTGGTTATCTTTTCTCCTTTTGCCAAATTTACAAATTTCTTTTCCATGATGTGCGTTTTAATTTGAATAATTCTTTGAGTTTAGCAACAACCAAATGTGCATACACCACTGGTTAAATGGTAATGGGTTGGTTG
>Ga0137431_1000280_pt1 | contig 20782 bp, 13 predicted proteins | sample EasRivERMZT800_2_FD_104646 | JGI IMG/M metagenome (GOLD analysis project Ga0137431, IMG submission 104646) | Soil microbial communities from meander-bound floodplain in the East River, Colorado, USA - East River MetaG ERMZT800_2 | ecosystem: Environmental > Terrestrial > Soil > Floodplain ... | reverse complement strand
CGTTCTACGTGTTGGGGCGATATCGCTATCCGCTCGTGCCGCTGGCTATCCCCTTCGCCGCCCGTGGCATCCTGGCCCTTTGGGACGCGTGCCGGCTGCGTGGCATGGCCCACGCTCGCGTGGCCATGCCTTCTCAAGCTGCTGGTGGCTCGCCCATTGGAGCCTCTTCCATCCCCCCTTACCAAGGGGGGATGGAGGGGGGTCGATGCCCCCTTCGTGGCCCGGTAGGCAGGCTTGCCGGCGTGGCTCCGTGGCTTCGTGGCTTGCTTGGCCTGATCGCCCTCCTTCTCATCTCCGCCCTCTTCTTCAACTGGCCACTACACGATCAGCACCGCCTTGACGCCCTGGCCAGAATGAACGCCGGCGTCGCACTGGCCCAGATGGGCGAAGTCCCCGCTGCCCTCCCGTGGTTCGAACGCGCCGTCGCCGACCATCCCGACTCCCCCGAAGCCAACAACAACTTCGCCCAAGCCCTGGCCACCACCGGCGACTTCGCCCGCGCCGCCGTCCACTACCAGCGAGCCCTGACCGCCGACCCCGGCCTCGTCGGTGTCCACTACAACCTGGCCGTCGCCCTCGAACGCCTCGGCCGAATCGACGAGGCGGTCGCCCATTACGAACGCGCCCTCCAACGCGACCCATCCGACTCCGATGCCCGCTCGGCCCTGAGCCGCGTTCGGACCACTCCTCAAAACGACGCTCCCTAGCGCCTTAGATATCCGAGCGCCGGATGACTTGTGCCAATGGTGGCTTGCAGCCGGTGCTTTGGTTTAATCCTCGCTTCCACTAGATCGCGTTACGTCGCATTTGTCCCTGGACTACCTGCGAGTTCCAACTTCTGATATACCGACCCGTGCCGAACATCGAGAACGTGAAATCAATGGTGAAGGGACACAACCAATGAAAACCAAGCGCACACCCTCCCTGGTCATGGCCGCGCTCGCCTGCGGCGCCTCCTTGGGCTGGCTAATGGCCGCGAACCGATTGACTACCCCGGCTCAGGCACAAGGCAAGCCGGCGGAGGGCGGTCAGCTCGATCGCACTGTCCTGCCGATTTCGGAGCCCAAGCTCGCGCCGATCACCGAACTCGACGCCCGCAACGCGAAGGCCCCGCCACGGTTCGAGGCCAAGATGGCGAAGGACGCGCCGAACGTGGTGATCGTGTTGATTGACGACATCGGCTTTGGCCACAGCAGCGCCTTCGGCGGGCCTATCCACATGCCCACCCTGGAGAAGTTGGCGGCCGCCGGATTGAAATACAATCGTTTCCACACCACCGCGCTGTGTAGTCCCACGCGCGTAGCGCTGCTTACCGGCCGCAACCACCACGTGAACAATGCCGGGGCCATCATGGAACTGGCCACAGGCTTTCCCGGCAACACGGGTGTACGCCCCGAAAACGTGACGCCCCTGGCCGAAATCCTTCGCCTGAACGGCTACAGCACCGCCGCCTTCGGTAAGTACCACGAGACCGCGCCGTGGGAAGTCTCCGTTTCCGGTCCCTTTGATCGCTGGCCGACACGTTCCGGCTTCGACAAGTTCTATGGCTTCATTGGCGGTGAGACCAACCAGTGGGCGCCGGGCATCTTCAATGGCACCGTGCGTATCGAAACGCCGCATACGCCGGGTTATCACTTCACCACGGACATGACCGATCAGGCGATCAACTGGGTGAGCGCCCAGCAGGCCCTCACGCCCGACAAGCCCTTCTACATGTACTTCGCCACCGGCGCGACGCATGCCCCCCACCATGTTCCCAAGGAGTGGATCGAGAAATACAAGGGGAAATTCGCCACTGGCTGGGACAAGCTGCGTGAGGAGACCTTCGCCCGCCAGAAGAAGCTGGGAGTCATTCCGGGTGATGCCAAGCTGACCTCCCGGCCAAAGGAAATCCCCGCGTGGGAGGACATGAACAGCGACCAGAAGCGGCTCTTCGAGCGTCAGATGGAAACCTTCGCCGGCTTCGCCGAACACACCGATCATGAGGTGGGCCGGCTGGTCGCGCAATTGGAAGCGATCGGCGAACTGGACAATACGATCTTCTTCTACATTGTGGGCGACAACGGCTCCAGCGCCGAAGGCGGACCGGAAGGCACCTACAACGAGATGATGGCCCTGAACGGCATCGTGGGCAAAGCCGACCAGATGATGGACCACATCGATGAGTGGGGCGGCCCCAACACCTTCCCGCACTTCGCCATCGGCTGGGCTTGGGCGGGCAATACGCCCTTCCAATGGACCAAGCAGGTCGCCAGCCACTTCGGCGGCACGCGCAACGGCATGGTGCTGCACTGGCCCAAGGGGATCAAGGCCAAGGGCGAGATCCGCTCCCAGTTCCATCACGTGATCGACGTGGCCCCGACGGTGCTGGAGGCGTCCAATCTACCCGAGCCTAAAACGGTGAACGGCATTGAACAGCGGCGCATGGACGGCGTCTCGATGCTTTACTCCGTTGACGATGCCAAGGCCAAGGACCGCCGCACCACACAATACTTCGAGATGTTCGGCAACCGCGGCATCTATCATGAGGGCTGGGTCGCCTGCACGCGTCACTCGATCCCGTGGTTGATGTCCGTGAAATCACCGCCGCTGACCGAAGACGTGTGGGAACTGTACAACGTGGACAAGGACTTCAGCCAGGCCGACAACCTCGCCTCCCAGCAGCCCGAAAAGTTGAAGGAGTTGCGGGCGGTTTTCACGAAGGATGCGATCAAGAACAACGTCCTGCCCATCGACGACCGCCGCGCCGAGCGCTTCAACCCGGCCATCGCCGGCAGGCCCGACCTGATGGGCGGGCGGAAATCGCTCACGGTCTACGACGGCATGACCGGCTTGATGGAGAACGCTTTCATCAACGTCAAGGGCGTGCACCACACCATCACCGCCGAGATCGAAGTGAGGGATGCGAAAGCCGCCGGCGTGATCATCGCCCAGGCCGGCTACTTCGGAGGGTGGACCCTGTACATGAAGGACGGCAAGGTGCACCACGAGTACAACTGGTTCGCCATCGAGCGCACCAACATCGCTTCCGCTTCCGCACTCGCGCCCGGTAAGCACACCATCGTTTACGAGTTCATCCCCGATGAAGCCAAGCCGGGAACAGGCGGCAAGTCCATCATCACCATCGATGGACAGAAGGCCGCCGAAGGGCAAATCCCCAAGACCCAGCAATTCGTGTTTTCCGCGGATGAAGGCGCGGATGTTGGTGAGGACGGCGAAACGAACGTGTCACCGGATTATAAGCAGGGCGACAACAAGTTCACCGGGCGCATCATCAAGGTCACGATCGATACGAAGTAGAATCGCTACAACGGCGCACGGCTCGAAGAACACCGGCATTGCCCGGAATCCACGTTATTGAGCGAAAAGGGGACGTAGGATACCGTCCCGAGTTGTGAGCCTCACGCCAAGGACCATGATCGACGTCGATGAGGCCCAACGGATCGTTCTCGCCCACGCCCGACCGCTGCCAACGGAAGACGTCCCGCTTCGCGACGCTCTCTATCGCACCCTGGCCGCCGACGTGCGCTGCGACGTGGACAACCCCCCTTTTGACCGCTCGATCATGGACGGCTACGCGGTCCGGGCCGCCGACACCGGCCGCATCGCCAACCCCGCCGAATGTGCCAAAGCCTCGGCGACGCTCCGCGTCGCCGGCCGGATCGCCGCCGGCCAGCAACCCCGCCGCCCGCTCCAACCCGGAGAGGCCATCCGAATCAACACCGGCGCCCCCATCCCCCCCGGCGCCGACGCCGTCGTCCGCGTCGAAGACACCGAATCGGCCAACGACGGCCGCGACGTGCTGATTCGAACCGCCGTCGAACCCGGCAATTTCATCACCCCCCGCGCCGCTTACGTCAAAGCCGGCGATGTCGTCCTCCAAACGGGCATGCTCCTCACCCCCGCCGAGATCGGCGTGGCCGCTGGGGCGGGGGCGGCAAAGCTCACCGTATATCGCACGCCCACTGTGTCGATACTGGCCACGGGCGATGAGCTTGTCGATGTCGACCAAAAACCGGCCGGGGCCCAGATTCGCAACTCGAACCAATACCAGCTCGAGGCCCTGGTTCGATCGGCCCACGCGACTCCGGCCGTCTTGGGCGTCGCCCGCGATAACCGGGTGGAATTGCGGCGAAAAGTGGATGAGGCACTGCTTTGCGACGTATGCTGCATCACCGGCGGCGTGTCGATGGGCGAGTTCGACTTCGTGCCGGAAGTTTTGGCGGAGTGCGGCGTGACGATCCACTTTCAAAAAATGGCCATCAAGCCGGGCCGGCCGGTCATTTTCGGGACCACGCCGCGAGGAGGCCTGGTGTTTGCCCTTCCCGGCAACCCGGTCAGTTCGTTCATCGGGTTCGAGTTGTTGGTCCGACCGGCCTTGGCCGCCTTGCAGGGTCGCCCCAATGAGCTACCCATGTTCATGCCCGCGTCGCTCGTCGGCTCGCTCCCGCCGCCGGGCAAGCGCCGGGCCTTCATGCCGGCCCGAGCACGGCTCGGCCACGATGGCGGCTGGAGGGTTGAGCCGTTGCGCTGGCACGGATCGGGCGACACGTTCGGACTGGCCGGGGCGAACGTGATGATCATGCGGCCGCCCGGCGCTCCGCCGACCCGCGAAGGTGATTCGGTTTCGGTTCTGTGGATCGGAGGCTTCGCCGGCTGATCGTTCCATGACTGTGACACCCGCATCACGCAAGGTCGAAAGCATGGCGTCTAGACGTACCCAGCGCGGGGCGAAGCATGAACATCGCGATGCTCGGAGCGGCGCACCCTCGACGCTGTCCATAGACGCACATGCCGCCCCGCACCTAGGCTTCGAGATCACGCGGCATCGCACCATCCTCCTCTTAATGCTCGTGGCGCTGGTGTTCAAGAGCGTCATCTTCGCACCCATCAATTGGTGGCCATTTGCCTTCGTATGTCTGGTCCCTTGGCTGATTGTCATCGGCGCGACCCACCGCGCCCCTCGGGTCTATTTCCATAGCTACCTGTTTGGCCTCGCCTTTTTTCTCATCAACATGAGTTGGCTGTACCACGCCACCGGCGTCGGCTACGCGGCACTGGCCATCTATCAGGCCGCGTACTTTCCGTTCGTCGCCTGCGTGTTGCGGCATGTGATCCGCCGTCGCCGCTGGCCGCTCGCCTTGACCCTGCCGGCTGTCTGGACCGCCAGTGAATTGCTTCGAGCCGTGGTGATGTCTGGCTTTCCCTGGTTCTTCCTTTCGCACGGCGTGCACCGGGTGCTCACCTTGATTCAAATCAGCGATCTGGCCGGCGCCTACGGCGTCAGCTTCGTCATCGCCGCGGTCAATGGGGCCCTTGTCGACGCGGTGTTCGCGTGGACCGCCAAGCGGGCGAATGCGACGCCGCGCTCGGCCCTCATCCGCGCGGGTGTCGGCGGCGCGTTCGCCGCGGTCGTTCTCCTCTCCACCATTGTTTATGGAATGGTGCAGTTGCGCGGGAATACCATAGTGCCCGGCCCCAAGATCGCCGTCTTGCAGGGCGATTGGCTCGTGAGCGTGACCGGCGAGGAGGCCGACGATAATGTCAAACGGGCCACGTATTTCTCCATGTTGGAAGCCGCGGCGAGCGCCAATCCCGACCTTTTCCTCCTTCCGGAAACACCATGGTTTTCATATCTCAACGCTGAGTCCCGTCACCTCAGACCTCGATTCCGCGAGGACTTCGCATACTTCCAGGAACAAGCGATTGAGAACAAGTCCTATGTTGTGACTGGCACCGCATCATTGGAACAAACTCCGTACGATTTGCTGGTCACCAGTCGGCAATACAACTCGGCCATGGTCTTCAAGCCTGACGGTTCAGAGCCGGATCGCTATGACAAGGTTCACCTCGTGCCTTTCGGGGAAGCCGTCCCCTTTCGCTTTGGGCGATTCCGATGGCTTTATCTCTGGCTCAACAGCCTGATGCCCTTCACCGGACCGGAGGGTCAGCGTGAGTATTCGTTGTTCGCAGGGAAGGGCTTCCACACGTTCACCATGATGCCGAAATCACAAGCTGATCGCTCCTATCGTTTCGGTATTCCCATCTGCTACGAGGATGTCATGCCCTACGTCAGCCGCGAGTTTGTTTCCGGGGGGTCGAACGTCAAGCGCGCGGACCTGTTGCTCAACATCAGCAACGACGGCTGGTACAAGCGCGGGCACCAGCAACCCCAGCATCTGGCCATCTGCGTGTATAGGGCTGTTGAAAATCGCGTCGGCATCGCCCGCGCGGTCAACACCGGCGTCAGCGGCTTCATCGAGCCGGACGGCCGAATTCACGATCTGGTCATGGGCGATTCACAGCACCGGTGGCCGAACCAGGCCGGATACGCGGTCGCGACCGTCGGCATCGATTCCCGCTATTCATTTTATTCCCGGTATGGCGATTGGTTCGCGTGGAGCTGCGCCGCGGCGTGGCTCGTGATGTTCATCGATTACTGGTTGTTGCGCGTCCGAGAGGAGATTCATGTCTGACACGCGTGCGAACATGATGGGCCATATTCATGGGCTTGAGAATCTTTCGCCCCGCTGGGGCTTTCGTGGGGCGCACTTTCCCCGACCGGGGGCTTACGCCCCCGGCTACCAATCTTCGCCCCTTTCGGGGCTTGTCGTCGGCGCATCACTCCCCCAGTCGCTTGTTCTCGATCATGTTGACGCTCACCTCTTTCAGGAGAGCGGCTCACTCGGACTACAGATTCGATTACTGATGCCGTTCTTCTTCTTGGTCATGGCCACTGTTTGCGTCTCGGCTCCCCGCGCGGAGCGCGATATCGATCGGGTGGAGCTCAAGCAACGGGCACTGAACAGCTTAAAGGCCGCGATTCAAAACCGTGAGAACCCCGTCGTACGCCTCGCGGCGATCGAGGCCCTCCAATCCAATGATTCCCCAGAGATGCTCCCCTGGATTCGAACGTCGCTGCTCGACGAAATTGCCGCTGTCCGTTTCGCGGCCTGCGTCACATTGGGTGTCTTGCGGGATTCAAACGCCGAGGCCGCTCTTCGCACCCGGCTCAAGGACGATGACCCGGGAGTCCAAGTGGCCGCGATTTTCGCCCTGCACAAACTTGGCCACACCGACCAGACCGCAAGAATGCCCGAATACCTGCTTGACCACACGGACGTCACCGTCCGCCGTAATGCCGCCCTGGTGATGGGCATGATGGACGAACCGGGCGTGGTGAAAACCTTGGCCCGGGCGATGAAGGATCGCGACCCCGGCGTGCGGCATCACGCGCTGGAGGCCATGGCCCGGCTCGGCAATCGCGATGCCGCCAAGGAACTCGCCTTCATGACCAATGCGGGCGTGGGCTCCGAGGAAGTCTTCGCCGTCAACGCCTTGGCCGGCACACGGGACCGAATCTACACCGACACTTTTCGATACAAGCTCGCCAACGGTCCCCACCTAGAAACGCGCCTGGCCGCCGCACGCGGTTTGGGCCTGCTCGGTGACGACAGCGGCTTCACGGAGGCCATGAGATCGCTCGGCCGCGACCGGCCGGCCACCAACGACGTGAATGATCCGCCCGCGGATCAAATCCTGCGTATCCGCCAACTGGCGGCCGGCGCAGTTGGTGCCATTGGCCGGGCGGATGCCCTGCCCGCCCTCGCCCCGATGTTGGCCGATCCGACGGACCCCCGACTTCAAGTATCCGCCGCCCGGGCCGTTCTTGATATACTGTCCCGGGATCGGGCGAAATCGCTTCCGTTTCGGACGGAGCAGCGGCCGCCGCCCTGAGGCGAGATTGGGGGTGCGCACGATGCGCTGGTGGACATTCCTCCCGCTCTTGATGATCGTACTGACCCTTCAGTCCGCACTCGCCGCCTCGATTTCGCTGTTCGGGGTTCGTCCCGACGGGCTGCTCGCGATCGTGGTATTTTTCTCGCTGTTCGGCCGCCGAACCGATGCTTTGATCGGCGCCTGGCTCGTTGGTCTCAGCGCGGATCTGTTGACCATCGAGCGCACGGGGCTGCTCGCCCTCACCTATACCGTTTCCGCGGCGATCGTGATTTCCATCCGCGATTCGATCTTCCGCCATCAGCTCGCCACCCAATTATTCGTGACCCTCGTGCTGGCATGCGTGGTCCAGTTTGGTTGGTTGGTCTATCGTCGATTGATGTACGCTCCGCTCGCGTCGATTTGGACCGAGTTGCCCGCGGCCATGATCCTTGCGCCGCTTTACACGGCGCTTCTCGGCGTCCTTCTATACCCCGGCCTTTCCAAAATGAATGTCCTGCTGGGCCTCCCGCGCCCCCGATATACCCTCGCCCCTTCGGGGCGCTCTGGGCGCGATCATGTTTGATCGGCGCCTGCGCGTTCTGGTCGCCGCCTTCGCCCTCGCGGGGATCGCCATCATTCTCCGCCTGGGGCAACTGCAAGTTGTCCGGGCCAACTATTACCGCGATCGTGCCGCCCAATCGCTCGTTCAAAAAGCCGAGTGGCTTCCTTTCGTTCGCGGCAGCATCCTCGATCGAACGGGACACGTCTTGGTGAGTGACGAGCCCTGCTGGGACATCACGGTCGATTATTCCGTGATCGCCGCGTTCAGCTCCGATGACCCCCAAGTCTGGCGAGAGCTGACCCGAAGTTGGCGCCGGCGTTTCCGACCGCCAACCCCCTCTGAAGGGGGCACCATTGAATCGCTCTTCCGGGATGCGGTGCACGCCTCGTGGATCGAACTCGACGCCTGGGAACGTAGCCGTCCGAGACCCAGTCCTGACGACGTGTACGACCGCGCGCGGAGCATTCAAGCTCGCGTCCAATCGGTGCGCGAGACCGTTGCCGCGCGCCGCGGCTTCGACGCCCCGGTCGCCGAAGAGACCCAGCGCCACGCGATCATTGCCGGCTTGGCTCCCGATGAGCAGATCGCCGCTCGTGAGCGTCTTTCCCAATTTCCGTGGATCCATCTGGAGCCATCATCCCAGCGCCGGTTCCACGGCGATGTCACGCCGCTGGCACACATTCTGGGCGGCATGGGCCGCGTCACTGCCGAGGACGTGGCTCGCGATCCGCACGTTGACGATCCCTTCGCCGCTTACCGCGCCGACGAATCTCGCGGGATAAGCGGCATCGAGTGGTCGGCGGAATCGCGCCTCCGTGGCCGTCGCGGCAGAATCACCGTTGATCTCGACGGCTCCGTCATTCCCGGTGAGGACATCGCCGCCGAACATGGCCAGGACGTAACTCTGACAATCCACGCGCCCCTGCAAGACCGCTTGCATAAGTTGTTGACCGACACGGTTCGGGGCGTGGCCGCATCCTCGGGCGGAGCGATTGTCGTCGTCGATGTGCCCACCCGGGACGTGCTGGCACTCGTCTCTGTCCCCTCTTATGATCCGGTTCACTTCGACGAGCTATACGCCTCGCTTCGCGACGACACCCAGCGCTTGCCATTGCGCTTTCGGGCGGTCTCCAACCGTTACGCGCCCGGTTCAACCGTCAAACCCCTCATATGTCTGGTCGGTCTGATCAACCACGCCATCACCCTCGACTCGCGTGAGGAATGCCGAGGGTTCCTTCTCGACGATCAGCCCGATCGTTGGCGATGCTGGCAGGTGCACGGAACCTCGATCCGCAAGGCCCACGGCGATATCGACGTGGTCGGGGCTCTGACGGGAAGCTGCAACATCTTCATGTACCGCCTGGGCGAGCGGCTCGGCGTGGACCGGCTCTGCGACGCGTTCGACATGGTCGGAATCGGCCGCGCTTCCGGCATCGGCCTGAAAGAAGAAGATGTCGGCATCAACCCCACCACGAGCTGGCTTTCCACCAACAAAAACCTCACCGTCACCGCCGGCAACGCCCGACTCTTCGCCATCGGTCAGGGCGAGCTGGCCCTGACGCCCGTCCAGCTCGCGAATCTGATGGCTACCTATGCCAACGGAAAGTACCGACCGTTGCGCCTTGTCCAACAACAAGATCCCCAGCCAGAGTGGGTCTTGCCCGTGTCGCGGGAACAATGGCGGGCCATTCGCCGCGGCATGTATGGCGTGGTCAACGACCCCGACGGCACGGCGTACGAACACGCCCACTTCATCCATGACCGCTATGCCTTGGTGGGCAAGACGGGCAGCGCAACCGCCTACCCCTGGCCGACGGCTTACCGAATGAGCTTCACGGATGAGTTCGGCGTCAGGCTCACCGCCCTGGTGCCGGCGGGAACTCAAAATCAAGCCGTCGAGCGCTTTACATCCGAACATCCAGATGCGGTCTTAGATGCGGACTCTGTCGAGGTGGCGACCAAGTGGCCACCAGGTGAACCTTTGGATGGCGAAAACCATTCGCACGCCTGGTTCGGCGGATTCCTTCAGGAATTGGGCGGGGGAGGCGAACCCGATTGGTCGCGTGAACCGCGCATCGCCTTCGTGGCATTAGTGGAATTCGGCGGCAGCGGCAGCCGGATCACCGGACCGCTCGCCAAGGAAATCGCCGCGACGTTGCTGCACGTTCTCGGCCCGGAATTGCAACCCGATGCGCAACGTGATTGACCGATGATGAATCCAACGCGCGATCTCACAAAGCCCGGTTGCGTGATCGCCGGGGCGGTGTCCATCCTGTTAGCCATTGGGCTGGCCACCATTTACGTCACCGACACTCATTACGCCGCCGGTCACGACGGGCCAGCCAACGCCGCTCGACAGTTCGTCTATATCCTCGCCTCGCTGGTCGTCGTCGCAATCATCATCCGTCTCGGTTATCACGCCGTCCTTCGGCATACCTATCTTCTTTTCGCCCTGGCCACGCTCTTCTTGGTACCGCCGCTGATCGCGAAGCTGACTCACTCAAATCTTGGCGGCTTCGTTCCCTCCCGAAACGGCGCCCATCGTTGGATTCAGCTCCCCGGCGTTCAACTGCAACCATCGGAATTCATGAAAGTGGTGTACGTTCTGACCCTGGCCTGGTATTTGCGCTATCGAAATAACTACCGTCGCCTCGGCGGACTTCTTCTGCCTTTTCTTATCTTCGCCATTCCCCTCGGGCTCATTCTGATCGAGCCGGACCTCGGCACGGTGCTGCTCTTGATTCCCGTTCTCTTCGTCATGCTGTTCGTGGCCGGTGCGAGGTTGCGGCATCTTGCGTTGATCGCCACCATTGGCATTGCCGCCGTTCCATTCGCCTGGGATCGCATCGAGGCATACCAACGGCTCCGGGTCACCGCCGTTCTGCTGCAATCCGAGTCCCTTCGCCGGGACGTGATCGCCCATCCCGATCGCTACCATCGACTGGCCACCCGGCGCCAAGCGCTCGAATGGTCAGCCGGCACCGGTTATCAGCTCGTTCATTCAAAAAACGCGATGGGGAGCGGGGGAATGCTCGGATACGGGTGGGGCCGGGGGCCGTACGTCGAATACCCGCTTCTCCCCGACCGCCACAACGACTTCGTCTTTGCCGTCGTGGGTCACCAGTGGGGCTTTTTTGGCTGCGTGACGGTCCTTTTGTGCTACTTCGCCATCACCTTGGCCGGCGTGCGCATCGCTTCGGCCACGCCGGATCCCTCGGGCCGATTGCTCGCCGTCGGCATCGTGACGCTGATTGGCACCCAAGCGGTCGTCAACATGGGTATGTCGTCGGGGCTGATTCCCACAACGGGAATGACCCTGCCGTTTGTGTCTCACGGCGGCAGCAGCCTGTTGAGCGGCTTCATGTGCTTGGGCCTCTTGATCAGTATCGCCCGCCACCGGCCTTTCACCCTGGCCGCCCAGCCGTTTGAATTCACCGAGCGGGACACCGTCCCCCATCATCCGGCCGACCAGAAAGCCGTGGTCCCCGGCGTCATCGGCCCCTGGTCTCCCGCCCGCGGGCCACGAAATGGCACCAGTGTGGTCTTGGAACCGTAGAGCAGGTCGTTGACCTGCCTTTACCATCCGATTCAGGGTCCCCGCGTTACCGACTCTATTCCCGCTGCCCCGCACAAGCCGCCGGCCCAGAGTACGGATAGACGAATCCCTGAAACGCGTTCACGCACAGCGAGATGTCGGTGAAGTTCACCCGCACCGACGGGTCGGTCTCGTTGTTGCGAAGCTGCGAGCGCGGCTTGATGGGGGCGCCGGGAATCTGACTGAACTTGGCGACCATGGCCTCGATGTCGGAGAAGTTCGGCTGCGAAGCTGCGCCGAACGGGGCGACGATATCACCCCATTTCCCGGTGACCACCACAATCGGCGGGGACAGGCACGCCTCGTCCCCCGATTCGATGCAAGGCTGATCGCCAAAGCGAATCTCGTATTGTGAGCCCGGCACCACCGCGCTACCGTAAGCGTAGTATCGCGGGTACGCCGTCCAATCCGTAAACACCGGATCGCATTCCACACGCGACGCGGGGAACTGGTAGATCTCCAGGGCCGGGGAACTTCCGTCGGGAAACAGAGTCGGCGGGTCCAGCCAGCGGTGCTCGCCGTTGAACTGCGGGAACATCGGCAGCGACAACAGCGTGATCCGCGCCGCGTGGTTCGTCGCCCCGGAAATCACGTCGTTGGGTCTAAACGCTACGTAGCGCGACATGGGCAGGTCTTCGCACTCATCCGGCACGTCGTCGCTGTCGGCGTCGACGCTGGTTCCGCTGTCGATGTCGCACTCGTCCGGAAGTCGATTAGCGTTGCAGTCAAAAATCTCGCCTGCGGCGAATTCGCAGTTGTCGTGGTCGAAGTTACCGTTGCAGGTGGTGCGCTCACAGCCATCCATTATTCCGTTGAAGTCGCAATCGGTCGCAGGGCGAAAGTCGTAGATGGTCCCGTTGATGATGTCACAGGCGTCGAGCACGCCGTTACTATTGCAATCAACGAATTCGCAGGCGTCTTCGGTCAGATTGCCGTCGCAATCCCCCAGACACGCCGGAACGGGCGTGCCGCCCTGCCCAACGCAGTTCGCCGCAAGAGTCATCTCACAAACTTCATTGGACCGGCAACAGAATACCGGGTCTCGAATCACCCGGGCCGGTATGACCTCGCGGATGCCCACATAGGCGCCGTTTTCATCTTGGAAAAAAGTATTATCGGTCAACCTTCGCACGTTGATCACCCCCACGCCGCTGAAGCTGGGAGCGACTTCGAGCACGATAGTCATGGCGTAGTGCTCGATTCCATCATCAACAACGGGCGGGGTACTTACTTGAGTCGCCCCACACTCAAGCCTCGGGCTGAGCGAGCAGGCCTCGATGTCGAAGCCAAGGGCCGTCGGCTGCTGAGGAGGATCTTGCTGGAAGACCGGATTACATAGGTCCCCGGGGAAAAAGGCGCACATGGCAGCGTCGCCCGGACCCATGCCGTGGGCCGCACACTCGGCATCCGATTTGCATGGCTGCGCCGGAATGACGATGCCCGGCGGGAGCGTGTCTTCACGACCATACCGAGCCTGCCAAGTGCCCATCGCGTGACCGCTGCACGCCCAGTTGCTGATCCGCAACTCAAACCAAACCCGATAGGGCCCGCCCGGCGGCAACGTGATCATCTCGTTCTCTTGATCCAGAATCGTGCCGGCCGGATACGCCGGCCCGCCCGGATACGGCGGCACCGGCACCGTGCGGTAGGTGATGCAGCCCCCTTGGACGATGGCGGATGAACTGAATCCATGTACAAGAATCGCGATCAACAACCCGAAACGCGCAAGCAAGAAAGGATGCGAACTCATGGCCACTCTCCTCAAAGAACGCCCAGCCTCTAACGACCCAATTCTCGCTGTCCCGCGCAAACGCCCGGCCCGGCGTACGGATACGCGAATCCCTGAAACGCGTTCACGCACAGCGAGATGTCGGTGAAGTTCACCCGCACCGACGGGTCTGTCTGATTATTACGCAGTTGCGACCGCGGCTTGATCGGCGCCCCCACGATCTGCCGGAACTTGTCCACCTCAGCGCTCACGTCGCTGAAGTTCGGCTGGGACATTCCGCCAAAGGGGGTTTCAATATCGCCCCATTTCCCCGTGGACACCACAATCGGCGGCGATAGACAGTCCTCGTTCCCCGAATTCATGCAATCATGATCGCCGAAGCGGATTTCATATTGTGAACCCGGTAGAATCGCGCTCCCGTAAGCGAAGTAGCGCGGGTAGACCGTCCAGTCGTTAAAGAACTGCACGCACGACGCCGCCGAAGCGGGAAACTTATAGATCTCCAAGGCCGGGGAACTACCGTCGGGGAACAGCAGCGGTGGTCCGAGCCAGCGCACGGCGCCGTCGAATTCCGGGTGACCGGCCAGGGAGACGATCTTCAATCGGGCAGCATGGTCTGTCGCCCCTGTAATCACGTCGTTGGGCGTGAAGACGACGTATCGGGACATGGGCAACCCTTCGCACTCATCGGGCACCCCGTCGGTGTCGGCGTCGATGCTGGTTCCGGCGTCGATATCGCATTCATCGGGAATTCGGTTGGCGTTGCAGTCAAATGCATCGCCAGCCGCAAAGTCGCAGGCATCGTGGTAGAAGTTGTGGTTGCAATCGGTGCGCTCACAACTGTCTGGTATCCCGTTGAAGTCACAATCGGTCGTACCCCAGGCACCGTTGATGATGTCACACGCGTCATGCTCTCTGTTCTGATTGCAATCCCTGAATTCGCAGGCGTCGTTGACCAAGTTGCCATCGCAGTCACCCAAGCAATGCGGAACTGGCGTCCAGCCTTGGGCGAGGCATTCCGCCATGAGAGCTACTTCACAGCTGGTGTTTGGGCGGCAACAATGTACGGGGTCTCGAATAATCGTGGCCGGTACGACCTGTCCGATGGGTACTTGAGCGTCGTTCTCGTCCATGAAAAACGTATCGTCTCCCGGGCGCAGCGGGCCGATACTCGCGACTCCGGAAAAATCGCTCGGAACCTCGAGGACCACGGTCATGGCGTAGTGCTCGATTCCATCATCAACTAATGGCGGGGTACTTACTTGGGTCCCACCACAGGCAAGCCTAGGGGACCCGCAAGCCTCGATATCGAATCCCAGCGCTGTCGGCTGTTGAGGCGGATCCTGCTCGAAACACGGGTCGCACTCACCGGGAATGCCCAGACCGCAACCAGCGCCGTCGCCCGGACCGATGCCGGCCGCGACGCAGTCCTGCAAGTTTGCGCAGGGCTCATGCGGACGACCGATGCCGGGCGGAAGGTACATGTCAGGGCCGTAGTAAGCTTGCCAGGTGCCCATTGCGTGTCCGCTGCACGCCCAGTTGCTGATCCGCAACTCAAACCAAAGACGATAGGGTCCGCCCGGCGGCAACGTGATCATCTCGTTCTCTTGATCCAGAATCGTGCCGGTCGGATACGCCGGCCCGCCCGGATACGGCGGCACCGGAACCGTGCGGAAGGTGATGCAGCCGCCCTGGGAGATGGCCTCGACGTCGCTTACCGAATTTCCATTGAGATCCTCGGCCTCTGCGTTCGAGGCCCACACGATGTTTAGCGTTACCGCCCCAAGCACCAAACGTTGAAAAAGTGATTGATGAGTCATGCCCCACCCTCCTTTGGTCCAGACCCGATCTATCCAACATACGGAAGTCCCGAGGAGCCGTATCTCGACCCCTTCACTGATTTGCGCCGACGCGTAGTATATCACGCCTTCAGGAAGATTGATACGGCAAGTGGCGTGCCGGATGGTCAGAAAGCATCGCCACGGGTGTCACTGAATTTCTGCGAGGCGTGCAGGACACGACCTTGGCCGGAGGCCGTTTTCGGGTCAGGAATGGCGTTTTCATCTTCCGAGGTGTGTGCCTGTTTCAGGCACTACTGAGTGAATGCACGCATCCTGTGGGCCAAATGACGCACCACCGGCGTCGAGGGAATGAATGGCTCCGCTGGTTGTGGGAGTTGCCCGCGACCATGTTTGGTCAGCCCTCATGTCTTGGGTCATCCGGAATTTCTGGGAAGACGCTACTTTTTCGAGCCGCGTCCGATCGCCGGCGGCGTGATTTGCATCCGATGTAGCGTGTCCGTTCCGATTCGGCGCGTGCTGAGCAACACGGGGCGGGTCGCCTGGGTCAGTTTTGAAACGTACGAAGCATCGAGCGCACTCGGCGCATTCGTTCCGCCGATGAACATGGGCGCGGTGAACACCCACGCCTCATCGACCAGGCCCGCCTCGAAAAACGCGGTCAGCACCTTCGGCCCGCCCTCGACGAGCAGGTTGGTCACTTCTCGATTCGCTAATTCGTTAAGGCAGCCTTCGATGAAACCAGCCGCTGTTTCGGCCGCGACGCCGACAACCTGAACCCCAAGCCCGGCCAACTGACGCGCTTTCTTCCCGTTCGACCGAAGTGCCGAAGTAAACAGAATGGTCGGAAACTCCAGCGCACTTTGGACCAAACGCGCACCGATCGGAATTCGAAGCCGCCGATCCATGACCACTCGTGTGGCCACGCGCCGGATCGGGACGCCTCGAGCGGTCAAAAGCGGATCGTCCGCGATCACCGTGCCCGATCCGACAAGAATGGCGTCGACCCGGGCCCTCAGTTGGTGCGCCTCTCGTCGCGCCGCCTCGCCCGTGATCCACTTTGACTCGCCGGCCGCCGTGGCCAGCTTTCCATCCAGGCTCTGGGCCCACTTCGCGATGACGTAGGGGCGACGAAGTCGAACGCGCGTCAAATACGGGGCGAGCACCTCAGCCGCTTCATTGGTCAGCAGACCGGTCTCGACGGTGATTCCGGCCTTACGCAGTTGCCGCAAACCTTGGCCACAAACCAATGGGTTCGGGTCTTTGATCGCCGCGACGACGCGCCCGACGCCTGCTTCGATTAGTGCATTGGTGCACGGCGGCGTCTTGCCGAAATGACAACAGGGTTCGAGCGACACGTACACCGTCGCCCCGCGAACGCGGCTTGGGCATGAACGAAGGGCTTCTATTTCCGCGTGCGGGCCGCCGAACCGGCGGTGATAGCCCTCGCCGATGATCCGCCCGCCTCGCGCGATCACGCAGCCGACCATGGGGTTCGGCTCGACTCGGCCTTCGCCCTTCCGTGCCAACTGGATGGCACGGCGCATGAGTATTACATCTTTGGGCACCATCGACAGGATCGGCGGTATGCCTACCGGTGGAGCGTCGCTGAGGTCGCTTCGCCGGCCATTTCGACCGAGTCTTCCGCGTTTCGGTGACGCGGACGGTCGAACCAACCTTGAATCAAGAGCAACACCACGCCAATCACGAGTGCTGCGTCCGCGACGTTGAACACCCATGGCCAGATGTCCATTCCGCCAAGTTTCGGCACCCATTTGGGAAAACGCGGGACGAACTTGATGAAGTCGCGAACGACTCCCTGACGGCGCAACTCGACGTCTTTTCGATCGAACGATCTCACGTTGGTACCGTCCGGCCAGTCACCGATTTGGATTCGCTCGCTGTTTGGATCATTCATCAATACGCCGATGTGTGAGCGTCGCTCGCCATCGCCGTACGAAACCACGGCGACGTCCGCCTTGACGAACGCCCGATCGTAGAGGTTTCCCGTCGCGCCCGCTAGAATCAAGGCTAGTGACACGTGCATGACCCGTTGATACGGCCGGCTGCAACCAAACAGGTAGAGGACGAACGCCAGCGCCAGAATGGATGCGGTGATGAACACACCGGTGCGCCCGGTGAATGCACCGAAGACCGCTCCGTCATTCAACGAGCGGCGAAACTCGAGAAAGCCGCGGATGATTGGAACGGAGGCATCGGCCGGCAACTTCTTGAACGCCGCCGATTTCGACCAGAGGTCCAGCCAGAGAATCAGGACGGCCGGAATCCAGAGGCGCAAATGTGACGGCACATGCCGCAGGGCGGAGATGAAATCGCCTGGATGATGCTCGCGGGAGGGCGTGGACACATCCATGGTCGGAGCCCCAGTCAGAGCGAACGCCCTTCTTCCCGGGCGCGGGCGTACTCGATGCAATACTTGGCCCACGGTGTGGCCCTCAGACGTGCCAAGCCGATCTCGCGGTGCGTGGCCAGGCACACGCCGTAGGTCTTGTCGGCAATGCGGCCGAGGGCGTCATCGATTTCTCGAACGACGGCCTGCTCGTTGGCAATCAGACCGAGCGTGAAGTCCTGCTCCCAGGTGTCGCTGCCCAGATCGGCCATGTGGATCGGCATGGACGAATTGTCCCCGCGGCCCTCCATATTTCGGTTGAGCGCTTCGTCGGTGAGGTTTTCGACATCACCGAGCAGTTCGGCCCGCTTTTGCAGCAGCAGCTCCTTGAATTCGCGAAGTTGCTTGGCCGTCAGGTGAGTCTTGGGCAGCGTCTGTCGTTCCTCAGGGAACTTGATCGTGCCTCGGGAGGTCGCCGAGGAAAACGGTGTGTCATCCATCTCGTCGGCTTCGCGTGGTGGGCGACCGTCGTTTGTCCTGGTTTTGGCGTTGGGTTGTCGATCTGTCGCCGTGGACGAGGCAGTTTTGGAACGAGTCGGCTTTCCCGACCGGTCCTTGTTCGATTGCGCCGAATTCTTGTTTCCGGTTGGCGTTTCCGCGGAATCGGCGATTACTCGCTTTCCCGCCCTCCGCGACTCGCCGGCCGAATCTGTTGATGGTGCGGACTTGGGTTTCGAGTTGCGCGTCGTGTCGCTTTTGAGACGATCGTTACGGTTGACCGCCGGACCCGGCACCGATTCCGCGTTCGCGCGACGTCCGGTCCGCTTGCTGGCGACCTCTCCCGATTTCTTCTTTTCCGCCTTCTTTTTCAATCGTCTTTCCCGTGGCACGACCCCCGCGAGAACGATCCTAAGTCCTTGTCAGACAATAAGAAACGAAAATACAAAGACCCGCAGTGTAGGGTAGGGAATCAATCGTGTCAAGGCGCGATGGCGGACCCATTGTTCGCAACGATAATTTTGAATGCAGAGTCATGCTTGATGGTGAGGTACAATGTTGGACGACTATTTGGGGCCCGCCGACCACACCACACGGCGACGGAGGATCCGAACATGCCGGCTTGTCTGCTTTTCATCGTCGTCGTTGCTGCGGGGAAGAAGGCCCGTTTCAGCGGAGCCGGAGGAGGCTCTTGCCCCTATTGATTGGTGAACGAATCCCCTTCCGACCGCGAGTCGCGGTCGGAAGGGACGTTGTCTGCGACGCGGAGAAGCGGAAGCCGTATACAGATTCGACGTTTAGGTGTGGTCATGAAAACCTTTGAAAATGCAACGATTGCCGTTGCCTGGGTGTTGATGGGGGCTTCCGCCGACGCGGGTCCCGCTTTCGTGTGTTGTATCGGCTCCGAATGTTCCCTCCTGAGCAGCGATGAGTGCGAAGCTCAGGGCGGTTACTTTGTCGGCGCGGACTCTTGTGGTTCGCTTTGCGACTTCGGCGCCTGTTGTCTCCCGACTCCGGAATGCCGCGATGATGACGGGATCGGCGGGCGGATGCACGAAGCACTTTGCGATCAGTTGGGCGGTGATTACTTCGGTGGTGCCGGCTGTCCTGGCGGTGGCCCGTGTGACCCGGCTGACCCCTGGTCACCGCTGGAGGGTTGTCGAGGCAAGCGCTCCGGGATTGAGCCACAGGCTCCACTGGTATCCGAGGATTGGCGAATGCGGAGAGATTGTGTTTGGCCTGGATCGAACGCAAAACACTTCCGAGCGCATCTGGATCATGCTGTATGACAACGGATGGCTTGGACATGTCAACATAGACACCCCCTATATTTCGGATTTTCCAGATATCAATGATCATGGGCAGATCGTCTGGAGGCGAGGGACGCCGGGCTTTCCGGGCGGCGAACTCGTTTTGTACGAGGACGGCGAGGAGTCGTCTGTCTTTGTCACGGGTGAGGGTACAGACGCCCCACGCGGAACGATCAATAATCATGGTCATATGTCGATTGAGTTTTCGCGAGCCATGCCAGATTGCCCCGGTATCGCTGATGATTTGTACTTCTTTGACGGCGAAGCCGTACGACCCATTGCGACGGACGGATTGTCCCGCCAGTCCGGGGAAATCAACGACCGCGATGAAATGGTTTGCACTCGCTACAACTTCTGCGGCTTTCCATTCGCCAGGATCCTTCGTTACGCGTTGGGAATGACCGAGGTCCTGCCAACTCAATTCGATGCCCCACAATTGCCGGACATCGCCAACGACGGCGTGGTGGTGTGGGTGGACACATCAGGCACCGGAAGCATCGAGCGATGGGAGAACGGCGTCACCACGCTGGTTGGCGAAGGCACTATCCCCTCGAGAAACATGAACGATTGGCTGGTGTACCAATTCAGGACGGCCCCTCCCGAGCCTTACCAAATATGGTTGGACCGCCCGAGCGAGGAGCCTCGGCGAATTACCAGCGACCAGGACGTTCAGAATAATGTGTTCAACGAGCGACCACGAAGCAACGAGTTCGGCGAGATCGCGTGGCGATGGTCGGACCATTCGAATGACACATACGGCATTCGCTTCATGCGTCGCATCCGCACCGGCGACGTGGACGTGGACGACGACGTGGATGCCGCCGACTTCGCGAGGTTCCCGGGATGCTACACCGGCCCCGTCATTACCGACGGCCTGTGCGTCTGCCGCTTCCTCGATATCGACCACGACCGCGACGTGGACTGGGACGACTTCAATCTCTTCATGGCCAGCTACACCGGCCCGGCCACCGACTGCATGGGCCGTACCATGTGGGACCTCGCCGACGGCATCATCGCGGGCAGCATTCAAGACTGCAACGTCAACGGCATCGACGACGCGTGTGAAATACAGAATAGCGAAGGGGAAGAAGATCTCTCGCAGAGGCGCGGAGAGCGCGGAGAGAAGAATGAGTTAACCACTGGATCTGATTCTCTGCGCCCTCTGCGCCTCCGCGAGAAATCCTCTGATTTGCAGTCTCTAGACGCCAACGGGAACAGTG
>Ga0137431_1000279_pt1 | contig 20811 bp, 13 predicted proteins | sample EasRivERMZT800_2_FD_104646 | JGI IMG/M metagenome (GOLD analysis project Ga0137431, IMG submission 104646) | Soil microbial communities from meander-bound floodplain in the East River, Colorado, USA - East River MetaG ERMZT800_2 | ecosystem: Environmental > Terrestrial > Soil > Floodplain ... | reverse complement strand
TTCGGCAGTTAATAAATTATTGGTAGTAACAGATGATAACTGGAAAATAAAAGAAACATGTTTTCTTAACGGCAATACTTTCAACCAGCCGGAAGGCATTACGTTTGACCATACAGGCACCATGTACATCTCCAATGAGGGAGACGATTTGTCGGAGGGGAATATCCTTCAGTTTGACCGGCTGAAGTAGTGCGGTGTTTCAATAAGGCAGGATTGAATTGAAGGTTAATTGGTAACGTTCTCTATGACCTCAAAGTCTTTGCTATTATCCAATCTTCTTACAAAGCCATTCAAATAATCTTTAAACGTGAAGTTAAGGTTAACATAGTTGTATAAATTCAGACTTCATGAAATCCTGGATAAGTTTTATTTTTTGTACCGTTGTTTCAATAGCTGGCTACAACCAGGACAGCATTTTGCACCGCATTATTTTCATTGGCGACGCAACCGGCAAGGGCGCTGATGAACAAAAAATACTGCAACATGCAATGGCTAATGTCGTTGGCGGAAAAACTTCTGTTATTTATTCTGACGAAAATTCTTATTTGCGTGGAAAGATCCTTCCCGGAAGTAAACGGGCAAACGCCATTCAGCAAATCTGGCAATCGCAGTATCAGCCGATGAGAACAAAGGGAGCCAATGTTTATTTTTTCCCCGGCAACCATGAATGGAATAAAACAGCGGCGAAAGAAATGGAAAAATTCAAATGGCTGGAACAATACTTTGCCCAGCAACCCGACTCACTGGTGAAATTTATTTACGGAAGGAACTGCCCTGAACCCGTGACAGTGGAGCTCGGCGACAACGCCATAATTATTTTTTTTAACAGTGAATGGTGGTTGTTTCCACAAAATAATACCAACACCGAAAAAGAATGTGAATGTAGGACCAAACTGGACGTGTTGGCGAGGCTCGATGAAATCCGGTTTAACAACAGGCACAAATTGATCTTAATTGCATCTCATCATCCTTTTCAGAGCTATGGCATACACGATGGAAAGTATACCGCAGCAGACCATTTATTCCCGCTTACTTCCATTAATAAAAATCTGTATGTACCTCTGCCGGGTGTCGGTTCAATTTATTGTTTTTTCCGGTCAGCTTTTTCAAGCGCCAATGATGTAAAACATCCGCTGCACAAGGACATGGTGAAAAATGTGGATGGCGTGTTCAGAGATTATCCAAACATGATACATATAGCCGGTCATGAACCCGGGCTTCAATTAATTAAATCCGAAGAAATGCAGGTGGTAAGCGGTATAGGCGCAACGCATTTAAAAACCAAAAAGGGAAAAAGTTCTTTGTATGCTAATAACAAGCCGGGGTTTGCTGTCGTGGATATCCTGCGCAACAATAATGTTCAGCTGACTTTTTACAGCGGGAAAGGTGATTCACTCACCCAATCATACACCTACCAGCAACCTTTTGAATCTATAATTGAAGAGCTGGCATCCGTCGATACTTTAGCATTGTTCGACAGCATATCGGTAAAGGTTCATCCTTCGTATGATGAGAAGGGGAATTTGCATCGTTTTTTGTTTGGTGAAAATTATCGAAAAGAGTGGGCTATGCCTACCCGGCTACCTGTTATCAGGGTGTCAGAGTTCCAGGGAGGGCTGGTCCCGCTTGCGCGGGGAGGGGGAATGCAATCCCAATCATTAAGACTGGCAGACAAAGAACAAAAGGAATGGGTGATACGAAGCGTTGAAAAAAGCCCTGATGCTCTTTTGCCTGATGAGTTCAGGCCCACATTTGCCAGGGACTGGCTTGACGATGCTACCAGTGCACAACATCCTTTTTCTGCGTTGATTGTTCCTCCGATTGCCAATGCGGTGAAAGTGCCCCATTCAGTGCCGGTGATAGGAGTGGTGGTGCCGGATAAAAATCTGGGTGTATATGAAAGAACTTTTGCTAACATGGTAGCATTGGTAGAAGAAAGAGAACCAATCGGAGAGTCGGATAATACGGCGAAAATGAAATCAAACTTGCAGAAGGATAATGATAGCGACATAAAGGCAAAAGAATTTTTAAATGCCCGGATGCTCGATATGTTAGTTGGCGATTGGGACCGGCATGAAGACCAGTGGCGCTGGAAGGATGTCAGTAAGGGTAAAAGTGACAACTATATCGGGGTGCCCCGCGACCGTGACCAGGTTTTTCATGTCACGCAGGGACTTATTCCCAAAATGGCTTCCCGTGACTATGTACTGCCTACGTTAAGAAATTTTGATCCAAAGATCGAAGATGTAAAATGGGTGCTTTTCAAAACGAGATTTGTTAATGCATATCCCGAGTTTCAAATTAGCCGTGAAGTATGGAAAGAGCAGGCCGAAAAATTTAAAATCGCGGTCACTGATTCCGTATTGGAGGCTGCTTTGAAGCGATTGCCGCAATCATCATACGAACTGCGGCATGATTTATTATACAAAAATCTGAAATCAAGACGGGACCGGGTGCCTGAAGCCATGGATCGATATTACAGGTTTATCCAGAAAATTGCAGACATACAGACAAGTGACAAAAATGAATTTGTTCAAATCACAGACGCCGCTGATAGTGGCATGAATATCCGCATATCTAAAATAAATAAGGACGGGATTGTAAGTGACGAATTGATGAATAAAACTTATGATCCGGCTTTGACAAAAGAAATACGTTTATATGTTCGCAATGGGAACGACAGCATCGTGCTAAACAACAGTATATCCGGTATAAAGCTTCGGATTATCGGCGGTGACGACAAAAAGAGCTATAACGTGATTGCTGCAAAAAGAAGGACGCACTTGTATGACAAGCAAAACAATTCGGCATTTTATGGAGATGCGGGACAATTGAAAAAGCATATTTCCAATGACAGCCTGAATACTGCTTTTGTTCCGGTTAATTTATACAATGTTTGGATGCCTATATTTTTGTTTGGTTTCAACTATGATGATGGCTTTCTGGCCAGCGCTGGGTTCAAACATATCCGGCAGGAAGGGTTTCGTAAAAGCCCTTATGCCAGTGTGCAACAACTGCAGGCGGGCTATTTTTTTTCAACGGGAGCCTATCGCATACGCTATATCGGGGAATGGATACATGCTATCGGAAAGGCGGATTTTACAATGAATGCTTTAGCAAAGGCCCCTAATAACACCGCGAACTTTTTTGGACTTGGCAATGAAACGGAATATGATAAAACAGGAGATTACAAAATATACTATCGTGCCCGCTACAGCACCTACCAAATTGACCCTGCCTTTCGCTTCAGGAAAAGTGCAAGGTCAACTTTTAGTATTGGGCCTTCTCTTTACGTATATTTTTATGATCAAGATGAAAATGAAGGAAGATTTATTAATAATGTTGATGAAATCGGATCGTACGATAGCGCGACTGTTGAAAAGGAAAAATGGCATGTGGGAATAGCGGCAAACTATACAAGAGATAAACGCAGTAACCCGATTTTTCCGCAATGGGGAACTTTTATTAATGTGCGGTTGCAGGCCTATAACGGGCTTGGAGAGTATGCCAAATCATTTGCACAACTCAACCCGGAATTAGCTTTGTACAAAGGGCTGAATTCCAGGTCAACAATCGTCATTGCTGAGCGCATCGGCGGAATAATAGGCATAGGAGACGCCGCTTTCTACCAATCGGCTTTTATTGGTGGTCATGACAACCTGCTGGGTTACCGGCAATACCGGTTTGCCGGGCAGCATAGTTTTTACAATAACTTTGAAGTGAGGATTAAACTGGCGGATATTGCCAGTTATATTATTCCCGGCCAGTTTGGCATTAGCGGCCTCTGGGATATTGGAAGGGTTTGGGTGAAACATGACAATTCATCCAAATGGCACAATGGCGTAGGAGGTGGTATTTATTTTGCTCCGGCATCGGTTATTGCGTTAAGTTTTATGGTAGCTTATTCAGGGGAGGGGTTATATCCGTACTTTACAACGGGACTCAGGTTTTAATATGCAAACAAGTATTCTAAATATGGAGCAGCAGGGGTCGCTTGAGCATGGCCCCGAAACGGTACTTACCTTCCGTCCGTTTATTGACTACCTGCGAAAAAGAAAAGATGAAACCAATTGTCATAAAAGCCGGTTTTTTTCTTTTGTTGTTGAGCAGTTTGAAAAGTATCCGGAATTACTTCAGCCGGTTGATATTAACAAGGTAAAGGACTATGCTGAGTTGATGCAACTAATATACAGCATGCTTTCACCAATAGTGGAAAATGAAGAGGTGCACAGATGGGCCTTATGCCTGCCACTAAAACCCATTGTTTTTTACGGCACCAATGCCTATTTCAAACTAGTTACAGATATCACTACGGGCAACCTGCGCAAAAGTATTGCTACTAAAAATCCTGAAGAGATAAGGAGAAACCGCCTGGAGCTCGTTTATTCGCTTATTCTGGAAAAGTGTTACGGAATAGCCTCACTGTTCAGCCGTGAAATTGTGCATTCGCTGGAAGACGAGAAAACAGGGTTGGTTAAATATTACAAATTAAATCTCGATTCGCGATTTATCGAGATAAAAACAACAAACCCTCTGCCCGAGTTGAAAATTGATGAGTTTCATTACGGCACTTATGATCATAAAGAATTAATGAGCTTCCTGGAGCATAAATTGCCGCTTGACATTTTCCGGATCGAAGGGTTTGGCATTTTAGAAATTTCAGATGTAACATCAGAGTACTCCATTGAAAATATTAAGGATCTAATTCTCAGGCGTTCTTCATTTGGAGAAGAAGAGTACTACTCCAATGTTATTCATTCGCTGAAAATACTGGTGGGTACCACAGACGCAGAATTTGGATTGTTGCCACTTTTGCGGGTAAATAACAAACTCGTTTTTGATGACGGCATCTGTCATAACAGTAAATTAATAAATGTGGCAAAAGAACGGGGTGTGGCAGAAATTGCGTACATGACTTTGGCAAGTGATTATTTTAAGGATCCAAAGCCACTATTTTTCAGGGAAATAACCCAGGAGGATGAGGCCAGGAAGGGATACCTGCGAATGTTGAAAGATAAAGGCGTCCGGTCTTATGCGTTGTCGCCGGTTTTTTTCAGCAATGCTCCGGCCGGAGTAGTGGAGATATACTCTAAAAAGAAAAATATCTTAAATGAAGCGCTGCTGGCGAAGCTGGATCCGGTGATGCCATTAATTGCACAGATGTTTAAGAACAGTATCGATGAGTTTAACGAGAGCATTGACCGCGTGGTACGAGAAAAGTTTACTTCCGTTCAGCCTTCGGTGCAATGGAAGTTTAATGAAGCGGCCTGGCAATATAAAAAAACAGAGCATAAACAAAACGGGCAGGCGGAAATAGGTGAGATAGTCTTTGACAAAGTATTTCCTTTATACGGCGCAGTCGACATACGCAACTCAACCGCTGAACGCAATGCTGCCTTGCAAAAAGACCTTATCATTCAATTTAATGTATTGCTGGAAGTACTCAGGCAGCTCAGGCATGAATCAGGGTTTGGATTGATTGATGAGAAAATATTTGTATCGAAAAAATGGTTGGAAAAAATAAGGGACCAATCCGGATTCGGTGAAATAATTAAGCTGAATGATTTCCTGGATAATGACCTCGTTCCATTCCTGCAACAATTCAGGGTAGGAAATCCTGCCTTTGCTTTTGTTATCAACAGATATTTTGACGCGATAGATCCTGCTGCCGGTATAGCCAATGAAAGCCGCAGGCAACTGGAATCATCGATGAATACGGTTATTTCGTCTGTCAACAATTACATGGAAAAGATGAAGGATGAAATACAACAGGCCTATCCTTGCTTTTTTGAGAAATTCAGAACTGATGGCGTTGAGTATGATGTTTACATCGGGCAGTCCATTGCGCCGGATAAGCCATTCAGCGATATTTATTTAAAAAATCTCCGGTTGCTGCAGCTGACATCCATGGCGGTGGTTGCCAGGTATTCCAATGCATTGTTGCCCCAATTGGCAAGACCGGTTGAAACCACGCAGCTTATCTTTATACATTCACAACCCATCGACATCAAGTTTCGTAAAGATGAAAAGAGGTTTGACGTGGAAGGTGCCTATAATATTCGTTATCACATTGTCAAAAAAAGAATAGATAAGGTTACCGTTCGCGGCACGCAGGAAAGAGTGACTCAACCCGGTAAGATTGCCCTGATTTATTTTAGCCAGAAAGAAGCAGATGAATACATTGGGTATATTCAATACCTGCAGGAGCAAAATGTGTTGTATGATGACCTGGAGGAGCTGGATATAGAAGAGGTACAGGGCGTAGCAGGGTTAAAAGCGCTGAGGGTGGGGGTGCGATTAGACTAGGCGATCGTTACTTTTTCATGCCCACGGTTTCCTTTATCCCTTTAAACAGCGATTTCCAGACAAGATAAAAAATAGACCGGTTAGTGTTTCTTTGCATTTGCACGGTAATTATTTTCGGATCTTCTTTTTCGTTTGGCGGGTTTGAATTTTTGATCATGATATTAGCAGCAATTGATGCGACGGTTTTCTTATCCAGTTTTTTTGTTCCTTCTTCTTTTTCAAGAACAGATACCTTCAGACCCTCGTATTGCATTTTTACTGTGCCGTTCATACTATAGTCGTTCCCTTCCAGATTGAATTGAAGATTTTTTACCCTGCCTTCTTCAAGCTTAGCAGGTCCCATCGGCTCCGTTACAACACTGGCATCAGCAAACAGCATTGGTCCAAGATTGCCTTTTACATCAAATCTCCCTTTTGGATGCTTCAGGTAAAATTGCCAGACAACATTAAGAGTAGCCTTATTCAAAAATTTTGTAGCTATTGCAGCGGTCAGGGTATTGTTGTCCCTTATTGCTTCTTTATCATTCGTAACATTAGTAAGCGTGGCATGTGTATTGTAAAATTGCACTTTCCCTGCCTGGTTACTCCTTGGATTTTTTTCTTTGTATTCGACAAACGTATTTGGTAAGACGATTTTTTTGATTTTTATTAACACAGGAATTTTCCCGAGCGCCTGGTGTGGATATAACCCTACCCGGTTTTTCTTATCCCGTGGAATGGAAAGATCCCGGTATACTTTAAAGGAGGCTGACTTTATGTGAATACTGTCAGCTATTATTTGCTCGTTGAATAATTCAGGCATATTCAAATTGTATATTGCTATGCGGTTAATCGAAAAATCAAATCGATCGTCCTGCGTGGGCGGGCTTTTTACAAACGCATTTTCGCTGAGCGTTGGTTTAATGAGAAAGTTTTTTGCATAAGCCGATCTTTCAGGGGTGTTGATAACAATGCTGTCGGAAACATAAGTATAAAGTCCGTTATCGGAGGCCCACGAAATCCTCTCAGCAGATAAAAAGATTTGTTTTGCAAAAACAAGCCGGCTGCGGTCTTTGCCTGACGCGCTATCAACCGCTGCATTAGTTAGCCGGATAAATGTATTTTTCAACTGCACGTTTTCTTTACCGGTTTTTAACCTACGGGTTACAATTTGGGCTCCGCTTATTTCCACCGTATCAACTTTTATCATATTCAGATCACCTAATATTTCCTCATATACTTCTTTATCGGGTACAACCCTTGACGAGTCCTTACCCTCGTTGGTATACAAAATTTGAATGGATGGATTCCTGATATGAATCTTTTTCCCCACAATTTCTTTGTCAACGAGGGCGCGGGGAGTTTTTACCCCTGAAACTTCTATTGATTCTATCTCCAGGCTCAGGAGTATTGCCGGGGCATCATTTGCTTTTTTCAATGCATCATATTTCATGCTGTCATAAACAAGCCTGATGTTGGTGATGGACAGATCTCCGCCAACTTCATCGAGCCTCAGGCTATCATATCGAAGCAAATAAAGACCCCTGGTTTTCTTACGAACGGCATCTTCCAGTTTATCCCGGATTATTTGTTTTTTATAGGTGTTCCAATAATATACGCCTCCGGCAATAGCTGAAGAGATTAAGATGAATATTACTATTAAAATGAATCTTCCTTTCCCGGTTGACGAGGCCTTTTTAAATTTGGCTTTTATGCTACGCATAGCTTGAACAGGCAATTATTGTTCCATTTGATTTGGGTTGCTCAAGTCCCACTAAATAATTAAGATACCTTTTGTGGCTTAAAGAATTAGCACTCTTTTTGAAAAAGTATTGCATTATCTTAGAGCTATTATGCCGAGTTTCAATAACAGGATCAAGCAGGTCCTCCTGTTATCGCTAATTATTTTCCTTGTTTACCTCGCGATAGGTGAGCTTTCTCTTTTTTTGCCCGGATTATTAGGCGCTCTAACCCTTTATATTCTTAGCAGGTCCAGTTATTTTCAACTTGTTTTCAATCGTAAATGGAAAAAAGGGTGGGCCGCCGGCTTGTTTATGATCTATTATTTATTCCTCATTGGGCTGCCGGTATTTTTGGCTATCACACTGATCAGCCCTAAGATCAATGCATTCCTGGAAGATCCCAATGCAATGATCAATGCTGCCAAGCAATCGATCAATACTATTCAGCAGAAGATCGGGTTTAAAATTATTTCTGAAAATACACTCACTAATTCAGTGAGTAAACTCACTGCATTTATCCCAAGCATTTTAAACAGCACAGCCAATCTTATCAGCAACCTGGCTATTATGCTTTTTGTGTTGTATTATATGTTGTACAATGGCCGGGAAATAGAAAAAGTGCTGAACCATCTTATCCCTCTCAGGCAGGAGAATATTAATATGCTGGCTTCAGAGACAAAGAAAATCGTAAAAGCCAATGCGCTGGGCATACCCCTTATTTCGATTATCCAGGGGCTTACCGCTACGCTGGGTTATTTTATATTTGGTGTGGATGAATGGGGACTGTGGGGCTTCCTGACGGGTATTTTCGCATTTTTCCCTGTAGTAGGCACTATGATCGTGTGGGTCCCTCTGGTTATTTATACCTATGCGATCGGCGAAACCTGGCAAGCAACCGGCTTGTTGCTGTATAGCGTTGTTGTTACTGGCAATGTGGATTATTTATCAAGAATTACGTTGCTGAAAAGAATGGGCAATGTGCACCCGGTAATCACGATCCTTGGTGTGCTCGTTGGGTTGGGATTGTTCGGCTTTATTGGATTGATATTTGGACCTCTGCTTGTAAGTTATATTATTCTCCTGTTTAAGATTTATATGAATGAATTCATCGAGAACGAGGAGCCTATGCCGGAGACTTCCACAATAGAAGAAAGTAGGGAGAGAAAATAGAAAGGCGATAAAACGAAAGAGCCGGAACATCGTTCCGGCTCTTTCAGTAAATTTCCACGATATTATCTGTCTTTCAATTTCGAAAGCAAACGAAGTATTTCAAGATATAACCATACCAGGGTTACCAGCAAGCCGAAAGCTCCATACCATTCCATATACTTTGGCGCCCCTGCTTCCACACCTTTTTCAATCATATCAAAATCAAGTAACAGGTTTAAAGCCGCCAGGCAAACTACCACGATAGAAAAACCAATCCCCAAAGGAGTACTGGCATTGGTGAAGGCGCCAATGCTAACTCCAAAAGCCAGCGAGGAGATCCATTGCACAAGGTAGAACACGGCCAAGCTAATGGTGGCTATAGCGATAATGGACCTGAATTTATTTGTAACCCTGATAATGCGTGTTTGATAAAGCACAAACATAACGAGGGCAACAATCAATGTAAGGCCCACGGCCTGCATCACGATGCCGGGATAGCTGGTGCGGAACGCATAATCGTAATAAGCAGAAACTGATCCGACAAATAATCCTTCCAGTAAAGCAAATGCAGGCGCCAGCCAGGGCGACCAGGGTTTTTTGAACGCCATGATGAGCGCCAGGATTAATCCGCCAAATACTCCGATTAACATCAACGGCATCGGATTGCCGCCCTTGTAAAAATGGCTCCATGCAAAGAAGCAGGTACCCATCATCATGAGGAATAGAAAACCAAACTTGTTCATGGTTCCCCGGATAGTCATTTCTTCGCCGGTGGAGATGCCCTGTAAAATTGTTCCTTCGAAGGCAGTTACCTTTAACGTAGGATTGCCAGATTTGAATAATGCCATGGTGATTTATTTTCCTAAATATATAAAGAACACCGGTAAATCAAAAGGGGAAACAAGGGTAATTAGTCTAATAGGGCATAAAATGAGAAACATCCGCGTAAACCGGTGATATTCTTTAAATTCCGGATCGGAAATATTTATAATGGCAACGTGAACGTAGACACTGTGGCATTGCTATTTTCAATCTTATAGGTGCCTCCGATACTTTCTATTCTTTTTGCGATATTCTTCAGGCCGTTTCCAAATTGCCTTATTTTTTGAAAATCGATGCCGGTGCCGTTATCCACTATTTTAATGGTTAAGGTTTTACCGATTTTAAAATCAATATATACTTCACTCGCTTTGGAATGTTTTAAAGAATTGTTCAGCGTTTCTTTTACACTTAGAAAGATATTGCGTCTTTTATCACCGGTTAACTCTGCCGGTTCAATATATTCAGGCGTAGTTACCTTGCATGCAATGGGCGTGTTTTCAAAATACTCAAGAGCATAAGACCTTATATAGGACACGAGATTATCGATGGTATCGTTGCTGCTGTTCATACTCCAGATGATCGCATTCATTTTATTTAGCACTTCATCCGCCGACTGTGATATCTTTTCAATTTCCGCAGGAGTCTGCTCCTTCATCTTATTCCGCGCAATTTCACTCATCAGTCGTATTGCGGTCATTCCGGAGCCTAGTTCATCATGCATGTCTGCTGAAATACGTTCCCGTTCATGCTGCTGTGCTTTGTAAACGGCAATTTCCTTTTCGTATTCATTCATCCTGTCTTTTGCTTTCAATCTTTCCCTTTCCCTCGCTTCTTCAATAAGAAGCCTTTTATTTTTATGGAATAAGCCTAACAGGAAAAATATCAGTTCAAGCAACAGTCCGATTTCATAATAGAAAAGGGATGTTTTGAAAATAGCGGGAAGGTCGGGGGGAATAATATTACCAGTGAGCATCAGCAATGAAAACATAGAAAAAATAAACAGACACAGATTCCCCCAAAATAGATAACGGAGCAGTTTATTATTCCAAAACCTGATGCTATAAATAAGGAAAATGGCCACCATTACCAACAGTACCATCTTCGTGATATTTTCGATCCGGTTTTCAAGTACAAAATTGTCCGTTAAATAATGGGCATAGGTAAATGCTGCGGTTGAAATAATAACCAATAATATCCCTGAACGATATAACTGATTGAGAAAGGGATGATCTTGCCGGGCGGATAAAAATTTTTGCATAAAGATCATGTACATCAGGATGCCCATATTCTGCATGACCAGGTCGAGATATGTTTCCTGGAAAAAGGCAAACCACGTGGTATGATAACTATGAATTGCTTTAATGAAAAGCATCGTTCCAAGAAAGAAAGCATAACCAGAATAATACAGGAACTCGTGCTTGCCTCCCTGGAAAAAGCTGGCGAGCGAAAACAAGATCATCATGAGCAACAGGCCGCAAAAAAGATAGGTAACCACCTTTGAATCCATATTGGTATTGTCGAGGTTTTTTACATGCGGCGCCAAATAACCAGTATGAATTAGGGTTGGTTTGATGGAATTGAGATGTGTTCTTACAAAATGCAGTTCGGCAACGATGGTGGCAGAATCCCGTGCCGGAAGGGTGATGAGGCGATAACTAATTTCCTTTGGCTCGTCGGGCAGAATGGAAGGAAGTTTTTTTAAACCAGTTTCCGTTTCTTCATACAATTTTGAATCCCAATAATACAAGCCGGGGAAAAACCATATAGACTTTGTCGAATCAGAAGAATTGCAAATCTTAAACCGGAGAATCGCTTTTTTGGTTACGTATTTTTCGGGAATATGTGGCTTGTGAATCGGTCCTTTACTAAAATGAAGCGAATGATATTTGTCGGCAAGTGAATCTTCAATGTCGAGGTAACTGAATTCAATTTTATTTTCAAGGTTTTCGGAAAATACGATTTTATTGATATCAGTAACGGAAGATTGCAAATTGTCGTCATCAACAGTCGGTTGCACCTGGGCCGACAAATGACCTCTGGCAAAAAGGAGAAGGAATAAGATCGGGAAGGAAAGGGATCTGGCCATGTTCAGCTCATTGGTAAAGGATTCCCAAATTTACTGCCCGACCATTTGTTTTTTAAGTTTCGGGGATACTACTTTCCGGTAATTTTCAGGGTGGGTAGCCATTGGGTGTGTGCGGATATTCATGCTGCTGAGTTGGGCACGAATAATATTGAAGGAATTGCAGGCAGTTGTCGGCGGCTCATGGCGTTCAAATGCCCGGCTATGCCAACTCATTTTTTTGTCTCACTGTTTTGTCTATCTCGCGTTCAAGCGCATGAGAAAAAGAGTTCGATTTTTTTAAGTGGTCATCTAAAAAACTAATCGTCAGGTTTGCTATGTTATTATAAGTTTGGGTGTTCTTACAATTTCCTGAAGCTCTTACAATAAATGGCAAACTACAAAAATCCTGGTGTTCCGTGGAGTCAACTTCCAGGATGAGCTTTTCACTGGCAAGTTTTTCTGAAAAATTGTACACGTTTTTATTTCCTGCTGGCGCTGCAACAGGCGAGCTTTCCAGTCGCAAATAAGGAATGGTAAGAGACATTTTTCGGAAATCATCACTATTCCGGATCCCATCAAAGTCGGCATCTTCGTCTGTATTTTGCCCATAATGGTGAAATTCTGATCCGTCAAATGAAATCAAACAACCTGTATTGGAAATCTTGCTTGCTAAGACTGTTCCCGAGAATCCACCCCAGCTATAACCAATGATACCGATTTTAGAAAAGTCAATGTTGTCGCCTTTCTCTAAAAATTTAAGCGAAGAAACGGCGTCAAAAACTTGTTCCATCATGTCTCCATTTTTCATCGTCATGTCCCCGGGATAACCGCCTATAGAGTTGATGGAAAGCACAACATATCCTTTATTTGCCAGCTTTTCAAACAGCGCAAAATTTTCATAACACATGCTGTTGAAACTTGAAAGGTATACTACCAAAGGGAATTTCTGATCTGCGGATATTGCATTTTTATAAGAGCTCGTTTTGTATTTCAAAAGTTTGTCCGGATCAGAACACTTGAACCCTTCGCAAAATGATTGGGCAACTTGTTTTGTCAGCCCGGTAGCTGCAGTTGAAGCTGTGTAATAATTGGCCCTTTCCTCCAAAAGGCCCAAAAAGTCCTGGAAAAGTAAAACGGAATCGGTCGGTGAGTCATGTGCCGGATACCAAATATCAAGATCAAGTGACCTGTAGTGCCAGTAGTCTGATGTATCTGTATCCGGTTTATAAATTCTGGATGTATCAACAGTCCGGATGGTTTTGAAACCAGCCCGGTAATCTCCCGTATTTTTCTTTGTTTTATTTGAGCAGCTTAGTAAAAACAATATTGTAGTGTGTAGCAATAGATACCTCATGCAAAAAAAAATTGTTGATAAGGTAAGATGGGAGTTCTGATTTTCGGCCAATGTTACAGTCGTCCTAAAATTTGTCACAACCACCTGCCAACGCATATGGACCTTCATTTAAAGCCATTTGAGTGATGGTCATCTTATTTGCGGAGATAAGGACAACAAACATCCGAAAATTGCAAACTATATTATCTTTGCCACCATGGCCAATAAGCTGAAAAACTCTGCCCGAAAAAAGGCGAAAGCCGATCCTAGGAAAGCTGACCCGAAAGCATTTAAACAGGAGAAAGAGGAAAATATTGACTGGAAAAAGCTTGCCCGCGATGAACGAACCTGGAAGATCACGGGTACCTTGTTTTTGCTTATCGCCGGTTTTCTGCTGATTGCTTTTATTTCTTATTTTTTTACCTGGAAAGAGGATTATGATAAGGTTGATGGAGGATCCGCCCTGCTGATGGATAATGATATTAAAGTTTCCAACTTGTTAGGACGGCTTGGTGCTCTTGTTTCCCATTTTTTTATCTACAAAGGTTTTGGAATAGCGTCGCTGCTGATCTGCACTTTCTTTTTTGTGGTAGGAACAAATCTCCTTTTTAGTAGAAATGTTTTTTCCATCTGGCGAAACCTGAAATATGTTACTATCGGGTTGCTTGTTTTGTCCGTTTCCTTAGCGTTTATTTTAGCCGGAAGCGATTTTCCTTTTGGCGGAGGAGCAGGAGTATTGATCAGTACATGGCTGATCGGAATATTTGGAACCATTGGAACTGCCGCGCTATTGCTTGTTGTGGCATTTGCCTATTTTATTTGGCAATTCAATCCAACATTCCAGGTGCCGCTGCGAAAGCAGGTGGTTGTCGGCGGAGAAGATGAGGCAATTGATCAAACAGATAAAAATCAGGCAGCTATTTCCGGCAAAACAATCAATGAAAAATATGCAGAAACCGGGATGGGCAACTCATTAAAGGGTGACACCGGGATGACCGAGCTAACTATTAATGATGCGGCAAGGCTTCATGATCTTAATATGGTGGAAAAAGATGATCCGTCCGATGAATCATTGAACCGGGACGAATTAAGTATTGAAAGGGAAATGGTGTCGGACATGCTGCATAAGTATGAAGAACTTCGGCCCGGCACACCTGAACAGCCAAAGAAGGATTCAGAAAACGGTGGAGGTAAAAAGACACCCGATGATATTCCGGTCAACGATCTTGAGTTGGAGATAAACGCCCCGCCGGCAGAGGAAAAAGATGAAACAGAGACAGACAATCGAATAGAAGATCTTCCCCCTTATGAGCCGACTCTTGACTTGAAAAATTACAAATTCCCCGGTCTTGATCTTTTAGAAACACACGGGAGTGAAAAGATAATACAGGATCCTTCGGAGCTGGAAAATAACAAAAACCAGATCATAGCTACGTTACGTAATTACGCTATCGAAATTCAGAAGATAAGCGCTACCGTGGGAGCAACCGTTACTCTTTATGAAATAGTGCCTGCTGCCGGTGTTCGGATTTCACGAATCAAAAACCTGGAAGATGATATTGCGTTGAGCCTTTCTGCACTTGGCATTCGCATTATTGCTCCGATCCCGGGGAAAGGAACTATCGGTATTGAAGTACCCAATGCTAAAAAGACCATAGTCAGCATGCGGACATTACTGGATTCCGATAAGTTCAAGCAAAACAATTTTTCACTGCCGATTGCTATTGGGAAAAAAATAAACAACGAAAATTTTATTGTTGACCTTACCAGTATGCCACACCTGCTTATGGCCGGTGCTACGGGCCAGGGAAAATCAGTTGGTGTCAATGCAATCCTTGTTTCCCTGTTATATAGTAAACATCCCTCGCAATTAAAGCTGGTGTTGGTAGATCCAAAGAAAGTGGAGCTAAGTGTGTACAGCACGATCACCAATCACTTTTTAGCCAAATTGCCCAATGAGGATGATGCCATTATCACCGATACCAAAAAAGTAATCAGCACATTGAATGCCTTGTGTATCGAAATGGATAACCGGTATGATTTGCTGAAAGAAGCAGGCTGTCGTAATATCAAGGAATACAATACCAAATTTATTGCCCGCCGGCTTAATCCAAATAAGGGACACCAATTCCTTCCATTTATTGTATTGGTAATCGATGAATTTGCGGACCTGATTATGACTGCCGGGAAGGAAATTGAAATGCCGCTTGCAAGATTGGCGCAGCTGGCCCGTGCGGTTGGAATCCACCTTATCATTGCCACACAAAGACCTTCTGTTAATATTATTACAGGAACCATCAAAGCTAACTTCCCTGCCCGCATCGCATTTAAAGTGACCAGTAAAATAGACAGCCGTACTATTCTTGATGCAGGGGGAGCTGAGCAGTTGATAGGAAAAGGAGATATGCTTATCAGCAATAACGGTGAGATAGTTCGTCTTCAATGTGCATTCGTTGACACACCTGAGGTCGACAGAATTGCCGATTTTATCGGCTACCAGGATGGCTATCCCCAGGCATTTTTGCTGCCGGAATATATTGATGAAAAAGAATTAGAGGGTAGAGAATTTGATCTTGCCGACCGGGATTCTTTGTTCGAGGACGCCGCGCGGCTTATTGTACAAAACCAGGTTGGCTCCACTTCATTATTGCAGCGCCGGATGAAATTAGGTTACAACAGGGCGGGACGATTGATGGATCAGCTGGAAGCAGCGGGTATAGTAGGAGCCAACCAGGGAAGCAAGGCCAGGGACGTGCTGATAAAGACGGAAGTTGATCTGCAACAACATCTCGATTTGTTGGGTTATTAACCTGTTAAGAAAAATTACACCATTGCAACCCGGTATGGTGATTGTCTGTCTCTGTTAGTGTAATTGCTTATTTTTGCTGCCCTTTTAAACAGAGGCTTTCTTTAATCAAAAATTAACAATCATGCGGATTTTATGTTTAGCAATGGTTTTGTGCATCGTTGGACCTGTTGTTGTGGCTCAGAAAAATGATCCCGCAGCCAAGCAGATATTGGATGGGGTAAGCGCAAAATTTAAGACCTTCAGCTCGGTGCAGGCAGGATTTTCCTATAAGGTAGAAGACGCCAAGGGGAAGACGATGTCATCAAAAACAGGTACCGTGTGGATGAAGGGAAATAAATACAGGGTAAGTTTTGGCGGACAGGAAATATTCAGCGACGGAAAAACAGTGTGGAATTATGACAAAAGTACCAATGAAGTAACGATCAACGACGTTGATGAGTCCGGCAAAAGCCTTACACCTCAAAAACTGTTCACCGATTTTTACGACAAAGATTTCCTTTATATTTTAAATGGTGAAAAAAAAGCAGGTAACAAAACTTTACAGGAAATTGAAATGACACCTACAGATAAAAGCAAACCTTTTCATAAAGTGTACCTGCAGGTAGATAAGGATGCCAAAACTATTTATAGCACAAAAGTTTTGGAAAACGGAGGCAACCGCTATACTTATACTGTGAGCACCATGAAAACAAATTCACCAGTGGCTGACAACCAGTTTTTATTCGATAAGAAGAAATACCCCGGGGTAGAAGAGGTAGATCTGAGGTGAAAACGGCTGAAAGTTATTATTAGCAACCGGGTGAAGGACCTTTTTGCAGTTTTCAGATAATTGATAACGGTTTCAATTTCAATGCCAGGCGGCAAGATTCTTACAACAACTTTGATTGGCCGGCAGTCCCAGTTAATTTTTATGATTTAATTTTTCGCGGCAAAAAGAAATTATTTTTGCGCCTGAAAATTATTTATTGGCAGCCAATAAACGGTTTTGGACGAAGAGCGTGGGCAATTTGGGAAGTTTTGGAAACATAATTCAAATCAAGTTAAAGGGGTGCAATCGCGGGGCCCTTGCTTACTAAAAGAACACTATGAGCGTAAAAAAAGTAAAGGTTGGCAATATTAATTGCGGGACAGATGAACTTTTCCTGATTTCGGGTCCTTGTGTGATTGAAGAGGAAATGATAATGATGAAAACTGCCGAGAAATTAAAAGAGGTCAGCGAAAAGATGAAGATAAAGGTGATCTACAAATCATCATTTACAAAAGACAACCGGAGCAGTTTAAAATATTACCAGGGACCTGGTCTGAAAGAAGGTGTAAAAATGCTTGCAAAAGTGAAAGAGCGATTCGGCTTCCCTTTATTAACGGATATTCATTATCCCGCGCAGGCAGTGCCGGCAGCCGAAGTATGTGATGTTTTACAGATACCTGCTTATTTATGTATGCAATCTGCGCTGCTCGTTGAGGCTGCCCGGACCCAGGCGGTCATCAATATTAAGCACGGGCAGTTCCTGGCACCTGAAAACATGAAACACCCCGTTGGCAAATGTGTGGATTCGGGCAACGACAAGATTATTTTGACAGAAAGGGGATATACAATGGGATATAATGATCTTGTGGTTGATCCCCGGAGCTTCTATCACATGGCGCAATTGGGATATCCAGTTGTATTTGATATTACCCATTCTATCCGCAAGTATGGAATTCCCAGCGCAGACGCCAAAGGAGGAGCAAGAGAATTTCTGCCTGTCTTAAGCAGGGCCGGTGTATCCGCCGGAGTAGACGGCATTTTTGTTGAAACGCATCCTGAGCCTGAAAAGGCCTTGTGCGATGCGGCCAGCCAACTATGTGTATATGATTTGGAAGAATTTTTAAAACCACTGTTGGAGTTGCATTCTATTGAAGTCAAATACCGGCAATAAAGAAGGGTTTTTTGAATGATTATGCACCGAAATAAACTTTACTTTTACAACTGATCTGAATTTTTAATTATGGAATTATATCTTGATTCGGCCAACCTTAAAGAAATTGAAGAAGGTTTTAAACTCGGTTTCTTAGACGGCCTTACTACGACACCAACTTTTATGCAGCGTGAGGGTGTCACAGACATTGACACCACGATCGTTAAGCTGTCTAAAATAGTACCTGTTTTGCAGATTGAAGCGCTGGGCGATAAGGCTGAAGATGTCGTCCGGGAAGCGGAACGATTATTAGGTCTTGGCCTTGATCCCGGGAAAACTGTTTTCAAGATACCGGTTGCCCTGGAAGGGGTTCGTGCCTGCTATTTATTAAGGAAAAAGGGATTGCTTGTCAATGTTCACTTGGTATATACGTTGCAGCAGGCATATATGGCAATGCATGCAGGGGCCACTTATGTATGTCCTTTAGTGGGCAGATTACAGGACCAGGGGCATGATGCAATTGGCCTGGTTGAACAGTGCGTAAACGCAGTGAATCATTACGGATATAATACTAAGATTATGTTCAGTTCGGTCCGTAATTCGGAACATGTAAGAAATGCCTTGCATGTAGGGGCCCACACCATTACGGTTCCTTTAAAAATATTAAAGTCATTAACAGAAAACCATTTTACAACGGTTGGTACCCAGCAGTTCCTTCGGGATACGCGGTTGATGACAGTAAAGGTGAAGGATGCCATTAATGATATAAACCCTGTAGTAGACGCCGATACCCGGCTTAAAGATGCAATAGTGAAAATGACGGGTTATGGTTTCGGCTGTGTTACTGTGACTAATAATGGTGGATCACTCGTTGGCGTATTTACCGACGGCGACCTGAGAAGATTATTGCAGTCAGAAGGTGAACATATCCTTGACAAAAAAATGAGTGACATTTCCTATAAATCAGCTGTGAGCATTGATGCAAATGCATTACTTAACGATGCCGTATCACTATTCAAAGAAACAAGGGTAGATACGATCCTGGTAACGGACGAAGGCAAACCGGTTGGTATGATGGATATACAAGACCTGGAAAAAAACTAAGCTGCTAAGCTGATGAACTTACATGCCGATCAAATAATTGAATTTTATAAGGGAACTTTTTTAACGGATCCTTCCTTGATCCGGGAAAAATTTTTTAATGCCAAAGCATATGTTTTTGACTGGGACGGTGTTTTCAATGACGGATATAAAAACGAAAACGGTTCCAGCTTCTTTAGTGAAATTGATTCCATGGGCACAAACCTGTTGCGGTTTAATTATTATCTCAGGATGAAACAGCTGCCTGTCGTTGCAATTGTATCGGGCGAAAAAAACCCCGCGGCTTTTAAATTTGCTTCAAGAGAACATTTTGATGCGGTTTATTACAAAATGAGCGATAAGGGCCAGGCATTTGAGCATCTTTGCAACAAGTATTCACTGTACTCGTCCGAAGTCGTATGGGTGTTTGATGATGTGCCTGATCTCATTTTTGCCCGCAAAGCCGGGTTGAGAATAATGGTTTCGAGAGCGGCTGATCCTTTATTCCCGACATTTGTCAAACGACATCAACTGGCTGACTATATTACATTCTTCCATGGAGGACATCATGCTGTCAGAGAGCTCACCGACCTGTTGATGGGATTGAGCGGAGCTTCTGACGAAACAATAACCAATAGATTTGAATTTAGCCCGGTATACAGAAAATACCTGGGCTTGCGAAATCAACCTGAGACGGTCTTTTATACAAATATAGAATCAGTTGTTACGGCGCAAGCCCCGGTATGATACAGCTTGTAAGGCTGAGAAAAGCTGTAGTTTAAATCAAATGCTGCTCTATTTCGCAGCGATTGCCGCTTGGTCATTTGCATGCACATCCGAAATGGTGGGTACTTTATACCTGTTGCCTGCTTTTTTGACTAATGCCAGGGCTGTTTCATCAACAATAACGGTAAACGACCTGGCACTGGTACGATTGGCTTTACGGTAAGAGGCTTGGAAAATATATGAAATGCCAGGATTCTTGCAGGTAACTGAAACTTTATCGGCGACTTCCATGATCACTTCTTCACTTTCTACCATACAGGGTCCGCCTATCAACAGGAAATTCGTTTCATCGAAGCTTTGAGACCAAAAAAATCAGTAAGCATTTCATTCCTGCCGAAAAGGTTGTCGGGATTTGTATTTGGAAATTTGTGATTTGGAATTTGGAGTTTGTCCATCCATCTTTGCTCCCAAAGTTTCTTTATATGCAAAAAGAAAAAATTCTTGTAATAGGTGCCAGCGGACAAATAGGAGTGGAGCTTACATTGGCACTTAGAAAAATATATGGCAACAGCAGCGTCGTGGCGTCGGATTTGAGAGAACAGAACCCATTATTGGAAGGTACGGGGCCCTATGTTAGTCTCGATGTAATGAATAGAGAAATGCTGCATGTACAGGTAATCCGTCAGAACATAACCCAGATTTATTTATTAGCAGCAATACTTTCAGCCACGGGCGAAAAGAATCCTGGGTTGGCCTGGCATCTTAATATGCAGGGATTGCTGAATGTGCTCGATATTGCAAGAGAAGAAAAATTGCACAGGGTATACTGGCCATCATCTGTTGCTGTTTTTGGGCCCACGTCTCCGAAACAAAATTGCCCGCAGCAAACAATCATTGAGCCT
>Ga0137431_1000278_pt1 | contig 20866 bp, 25 predicted proteins | sample EasRivERMZT800_2_FD_104646 | JGI IMG/M metagenome (GOLD analysis project Ga0137431, IMG submission 104646) | Soil microbial communities from meander-bound floodplain in the East River, Colorado, USA - East River MetaG ERMZT800_2 | ecosystem: Environmental > Terrestrial > Soil > Floodplain ... | reverse complement strand
CCCGTTCGCTTATCATCTACAGTCCGGTCTGGACGAATAAAGCCGAGCTACAGAATATAACATCAACTACATTAACTTTACTCAGTTCCTCCGTTAGCGGCAATGCATTATCGTAACTTTGTACTAATTGAACCTAAGCATTGACTTCCCCCGAACAAAAGGAATTTAAAAAAATACGCAGGATTGCAGCGATTTATAATATGATCCCCAATCTGCTCTGGACAGCTTTGTTTCTTATCCCAATAACAGTATTTTGCTACACTTTCATACCTCCCAAGATGACATATACTCTGTTAGGAGTTAGTCTTATTCCAATCTTCTTCTCAAATTCATTCTTTGATAGAATACAACTGAGTAAGAACTCTCATTGGTATAGAAGAATTGGGGTTACATATATAAACACTTTCGCGCAAAACGGAAGTCTTCTAAATAAAATTTTACGAAGAAAGTATCCCAATTTTAAAGTGGTTTCCAAGACAAAAGCATCCATAAAAAAGCAATACTACCAAACTTATTTTTTTGAGAAATTCCATTTTTCATTGTTTTTATTTTTCACCATAGTGACAATATATGCAGGCATCCAAGGTCATTTCTACTGGGTATTAGCCCTGACAATATCCAACTTGCTTTATAACATATATCCAAACCTCCTGCAACAGTACATTCGGGTAAAATTAAAATCTGTTGTGACAAACAAGAACGTTTGGTGAATTTAATATTGATAAGTATGCCTGCACCTAACAAAAGTATTGCCGCAAGCAGGGCTGGACATTAAAACATCAGCTGAGTGCTACTATCAGCAGTAGTTCAGGCTCGACGAACCTGCCTGCCGGCACTGCCGGCAGGCAGGTAAAGCCTGGCAAACGTTCTTAATTTCATCAATTAAACCAAGCCAAGCCCCAGCAAAAAATCGCCAACTCTTTTTTGGCACCTACCTCAGTAAACAACGGTGGAATAATTTTTAAAAAATAAATTTCGTAAATTAGTCATCAAATCAGAATGCTTGTTTAATTATTATGATAGAGTAAAATCCCGTCCGGAAATTTATAATCAGTTAAGCTGTAAAGAGCTGTTGTTTGTACATTACAAATGTCCGAATGAATCAAAAATAACTGATCTCTGGTCACAGCATAATTATATTCAATATATACTTTCCGGTAAAAAAGCATTTCATACTCCTAATCGTTCATGGTATTTTGAACCGGGAGATGCATTCTTTGTAAAAAAAGGAGCCAGCATTATTGAAAAATTTTTTGAAGAGCCTCTTTGTATCATCACTTTTTTTATTCCAGATTCGTACTTGCAGACTCTTGTGCAGAAAAACAAACTTTTACTATCCGTGCCCGAAAAGTCACAGTCAGACAATAACCTTCTCATACCACTTCTTGTTACTGAAATTATGAGTGGGTATATAGAATCAGTGATTCCTTATTTCTACAGTGCACAGAAACCTTCAGAAGAGTTATTGGAATTAAAATTCCGTGAATTACTAATGACCATTTTTACGAATCCCGATAATCATGAACTGAACTCTTATTTGCAAAGCATTGCGTCACCTCAATATAATACGTTTCAGCAGGTGATGGAAGCTAATTGTTTTTATAATCTTACACTTTCTGATTATGCCCGGTTATTGAACATGAGTTTGTCTTCATTTAAGCGTCACTTCGTTTCTGTATATACAACTACTCCTGGTCAATGGTTGCAGGATCGCAGATTAAATTATGCCTGTCAGCTTCTTATAAGTACTGATAAGCAAATCACTGATATATCATTTGAAAGCGGCTTTGAGAACAGTACTCATTTTAGCCATTCTTTTAAAAACCGGTTTGGAGCATCCCCTTTAAATTATCGTAAGCGGGCGTTGGTGGGTTTTCAAAAATGAACTTACCAGACAGATTGTTGAGCCGCAAAACCAAGCTTTTGGAAGAGAGCCATTTTACTTTTGTTGAAGTTTTTTAATACAATGTTTTAAATAAAAACTTCAATATGAGAAAATATTTAATACATGGTTTATTGCTGTTTTCGATTTCGATTGTCGGTTGCTTATCCCGTCAAAAAGAACTCAAAACTAAGCAACAAGCAGAGGAAATTGCTTCAGTACCAAATAATCAACATGGTCTCTTAAAACAAACAAAAGAATATCCTTCTGAAGTTGTTTTTAAGTGGATGGATATGCAGTTGCGCTTGTTTCGCACTAACGCTACTCCGATAGGAGGCTTACCTCCGACACGTTATTCTACTTATTCAGCTATTGCATTATACGAATCAGTTGTACCGGGAATGCCGGCTTATCAAACTTTGTCAGGTCAATTAACGGATATGCCGGTAATGCCTCAAACACTTTCGGGGTTTGCTTATCACTGGCCCACTTGTGCCAATGCTGCATTGGCTGCCATGAGTAAAAATTTTTTTCCAAATACATCTGTTGCTAATAAAAATGCAATGGACTCCCTGGAAAATGCTTTGAATACAATTTACCAATCTGAAATAAATGATCAGGGGTTTCAGCGTTCGGTGCAATTTGGTAAGGCAGTTGCTCAATTAGTTTTTGACTGGTCTAAAACTGATGGGGCTTCTAATGCAAATGCATTTTATACACCGCCTGCAGGTCCGGGATTGTGGGCTCCTACACCTCCTGCTTTTGCAGCAGCATTTGGACCTTACTGGGGAAACATCAGGCTTTTAGTGCGGGGTAGTTTAACGGGCAGTGAGCCATCGCCACCACCTGCATATTCAACAGATCCTTCGTCTCAATACTACCAGATGGTCAAAGAAGTCTATGATATTTCACAGACATTGACACCCGGGCAAATAGCAATTGGTTTATTCTATCGTGATAATCCCGGCTATGGCGACGGTCATTATCTTTCTATACTAAAGCAAATACTTGAAAAGGAACAACCACAGCTTGACTTCACTGCATTTGCTTTTGCCAAAGAATGTATTGCAATTTTTGATGCAGGTATTGGTTGCTGGAAAACAAAATTTCAATACAACCAGGAACGACCAATAAGATATGTAAGAGAAGTATTAGGACATCCTTCATGGAATCCTTTGTTTGCCACACCAAATTTTCCTGATTTTCCATCCGGGCATTCCACTATTGCCGGATCGTTTGCAGAAATACTCAAAGGTTTTTTCGGAAACAATTATCATTTTACCGATCACACTTATGATTATCTCGGCATGACACCACGTTCATACAATTCTTTTGATGAGTTGGCAAAGGAGATCGGCGATTCCCGGGTGTATGCCGGTATTCATTACCGCTATTCCTGTGAAAAGGGATGTGAACAGGGAAGGAAGATCGGACAGAACATTGCGCAGAAGCTACAATTAAAAAGATGAAAAGTACCATCCGATGTTATAAAAAAGAATTCAGCATCTGGTTCTTCAATACAACGGCTTTAACACCCAAAATTAACTAAATTAACAGTCTAACTTATTGGCCTAAAGCTTTCGATTTTGAAAATAAAGAGTGCGGAAGTCAGGAAAATTCACTTAACCCAGGAGACTAACCCTTTAGTTCACCCTTCTGTTTTACCATTAAAACTGATTGAAATGAAAGCCAAACTCCAACAACTATCCATTAAAGGAAAAGTATTGACTGCCGGTGATGCCGGTTATGATACTGCAAGAAAAATATGGAATGGTATGATTGACCGGAAACCTGCATTTATTGCGCAGTGTACGGATGCAGACGATATTGCTTCATGTATAAAATTTGCAAGAAAGAATAATATGATCGTTTCTGTACGCGGAGGCGGACATAATGTTGCCGGCAATGCTGTATGTGATGACGGTTTGATGATTGACCTTTCAAAGATGAAAGCTATCACTGTTGACATTCTGAATAAAACTGCAATCGCTGAACCCGGTGTCATTCTCAGGGAATTTGATACAGCAACAATTCAACATGGGTTAGCAACTACCGGGGGCACTGTATCAGACACCGGTATCGCTGGATTAACTCTCGGCGGCGGCATCGGCTGGCTGATGGGAAGATTTGGAATCACTGCCGACAACTTATTATCAGCTGAAATGGTAACCGCAAATGGCGAAAAGATATTAGTTGATAAAGACAATCATTCCGATCTGTATTGGGCTATTCGCGGTGGCGGCGGCAATTTTGGTATCGTCTCAAAATTCAAGTACCAGTTACATTCATTCGGGCCAAATGTTGTTGGAGGCATGATACTTTATACAATGGACCAGGCAAAACCTGTGTTGCAGTTTTATCGTGAGTATGCCCGCAAAGCTCCCGATGAACTGATGGCTTACTCTGGTTTTATTGTTACTCCTGATGGATTACCGGTAACAATGATATTCCCTGCATGGCTCGGTGATGTAAAAGAAGCTGAAAAACATTTAGCGCCGCTTCGCTCATTCGGCACTCCCATTGCTGACATGGTTGCTGAAATGCCATACACACAACTGCAATCAGCATTAGATGCAGCAGCACCAACAGGTATCCGCCGTTACTGGAAGTCTGGCTACTTTACTGAACTGAGTGATGAATTACTTGACATTATTATTAAGAATGTAGCGACAAGACCTTCACCATTATCTCCATTTTTATTCTTTCATATTCGTGGCGCTGTGGCAAGGATGGCGGCTGATTCCACTGCCTTTGGCCATAGAGAAGATCATTGGGACAGCGACATCATCAGTCAGTGGCTTGATCCGGCAGATGATGAAAGGAATATCAGCTGGACTAGAAAGTTCTTTAATGAGATCAGGCCATTTACAAAAGGCGTTTATGTCAATCACCTTTCAGGTGATGATGAAGATGCAAGGGTAAAAGATGCTTACGGGATAAACTATGACCGGCTAAGAGCCATCAAGAAAAAATATGACCCGGATAATTTCTTCCGGATGAATAATAACATAAAGCCTGCCTGATTACCCAGCTTCCCTTATTTTTCACATGATCCAACGCATACAGTCCGTATGGTTACTGATCACTGCCCTTTGTGCAGCGCTTATTTTCAAATTCCTGTTTTACAGCGGAAACAAAACCAGGAAAAACAATCTTCCGGTATTTGATAATCTTGCCGCCTCCTGGAAGTTCCTGTTATTAATCTTTTCGGTGTAGTTCTGGCTCGACCGGACGCTATTGAGCAGCAAAATATATTTTGAACTTATTATCTTTAATCGGCTTCAGTTGCAAGCGGGACGTTCAATGAATACCCCCGCCGAACGCAAAGCCGTCCAGCGTTGGTGGCTGATGGAGAAAGTTTAAAGGTAATAATGGGCTCCGGCTGGGATGTTACGATAAGTCCTAATATAAAAGACGGATTTGTCATTTATCCGTTTGGTACGACAAAGCCTGGGCCACCAACTGACGTGCCACAACCTCTTAAAACCTTTACAGAACCAATAAAAACAGGCAATCCACTCGTGACAAAAATTCCGACAGTATATATATTGATGATAAAAGATGGCAAAGGACGCTTTGAGGAAAGGGGTGCAAGCCGAGCAAGAGCACGAGGCTGGAAAATTATTCAATTTGAAGGTGGACATTACCCAATGCGGGAACAACCGGAAGAATTAGTAAAAGTTCTGGAAACCATTTTGAAATAAATTTCAGGGACATTTTTTATGCGGGCAACTATGGAACAATGAACTTACGTCATATGGATAATTTATCGGCAGATCAAAGAGCAGCCACCAACATTCAGTTTTTGAATTTTATGTTGGCTGAAGAGTATGTCCTCATCTTTTATCGCGATCGTCCGCAGTTCGGGCTTAATGAATAAATCTCAGCAAAAGAATATAACCTCAATGTAACAATTAGAATAACTTTGTTGCCCTTATTGCATTATCAACGATTGCCAATACAAACCAATATGAACTATCATTTACGTAATTCGTTCCTTTTTGTCATCCTTACAATGACAACCGGCCTGTCTTTTAGTTTTCCTCTTAGTGAGAAATGGCAGCCTTTGTTCGATGGCAAAACGCTAAAGGGCTGGCATACTTTGCCCGGCGGGAACTGGAAAGTGGAAAAAGGCATGATCGTAGGCACGAGTGAAAAATCCGAGCCACGCCATGGATTGCTGGTTACAGATAAAACCTATAAGGATTTCGAATTAAGAATAAAATATCTCGCTGTAAAAGGTAATAGTGGATTGTACTTCAGGGTAAAGGAAGTCGGAGGACCTTATGGAGTTGAGGGTTTCCAAGCGGAAATAGATCCGATTCAGCGAGCCGGAGGACTTTATGAGACCGGTGGAAGGGAATGGGTAGTGGAGCCTGATTCCTCTGATGTAAAGAAATGGTATAAACCAGGTAAATGGAACACCATGACGGTTTCTGCTAAAGGCAAATCAATTATGGTGCATCTCAACGGTTATAAAACAGCGGAAGTCAATAACGATCCCGGAAGAACTGAAGGACATATCGCACTACAGCTGCATGGCGGAGAAGATATGCTTGTTTCATTTAAAGACATCGAAATTAAAACCGATTAGAGAATTATTAATTAGAACAAAATAAACGGTATGCAAAACCATGAAACGTATAATACCGGTTATATTTATTGTCTTCGGCCTTTCTTCCTGTAAAAATCAAGTGCAGCCCGGACAGGTGCACGAAGAGCAACTGAATACCCACAGGCTGGTAAAGATACAGCTGGCTTCAGACCTGGATGAGCCCATGGAAATTGCTATCACCAGTGAAGGCAGGGTTCTTATCATTGAAAGAAAAGGAGCCATCAAAATATTTTTACCGGCCGGGAACCAGGTGAAGCAGATCGCATCACTGCCAGTGCATACCGGACATGAGGACGGACTTCTCGGCGTAGCACTCGATCCACAATATGAAAAAAATAACTATGTCTATTTTTATTATTCACCTGCAGGTGAAAAACCCATTCAATGCGTGTCGCGGTTTGTGTTGCAAACAGACAACCTTATATTAACATCAGAAAAAATACTTCTTGAAATTCCTACTCAGCGCCAGGAGTGTTGTCATTCGGCAGGCTCACTTGCATTCGGACCGGAAGGTAACCTGTTCATAGCCGTTGGTGATAATACCAATCCTCATAACCCCGGCTATTATAATTCCATTGATGAGCGAAAGGGAAGGGAAAACTGGGATGCCCAACGAACTGCTGGCAATACGAACGATTTTCGCGGAAAAATATTACGCATTCACCCGGAACCAGATGGAAGCTATACTATTCCTGAAGGGAATCTTTTTGCTAAAGGCACTCCCGGAGCAAAGCCGGAAATATATGTAATGGGTTGCCGCAATCCTTTCCGTATTGCTGTAGATATGAAAAAGGGGTGGTTATACTGGGGTGATGTCGGGCAGAATACCATTGATGATCCTAAAAGAGGTCCTATCAGCTATGATGAATGGAACCTTGCTAAAGAAGCAGGCTTCTTCGGCTGGCCATACTTTGCAGGCCCTAACGGAGCTTATGCGGATTTTGATTTTGAAACGGAAAGAATAGGTCCTTTCTTCAATCCTGAAAAACCGGAAAATACTTCTGTTAATAATACCGGCTTAAAGGAATTACCGGGGGCAATGGAAGCAGTGATCTGGTATTCATACGATGAATCGAAAATATTTTCTCACCTCGGCACCGGTGGCAAATCCCCGATCGCTGGTCCGGTATTTTATACTGACGTCTATAATGACAGGATCAATGACACTACCAAGCACCTGCATGCTCAGTACAATAAAAAAGTATTCATAGCGGAATGGATGCGTGACTGGATCAATGTACTCACCATAAATGAAGAAGGAAAGCTCGACAGTATTGAAAAATTTATGAGTGGCACAAAGTTTAGCCACCCGATAGACCTCGAGATTGGACTTGATGGCGTATTATATGTTCTCGAATACGGTACAAACTGGTTTGTTAAAAATAAAGATGCAGGTTTGTACCGTATCGAATATCAGCGGGGCAACAGGACGCCTTTTGTCAGACTTGAGGCAGACAGGACAAGTGGTTCGGTTCCGCTAACCGTACATTTTTCTTCCCGGGGAAGTTATGATCCTGATTCATCAGAATTGAGTTACAAATGGTATTTTGATAAAAAGGAAGTACAGTCGGAAAATGCAGAGGCAACTTATACATTTCCGACACCAGGTATATATTCTGTTAAGCTTGCTGTCTCAGATAAGGAGGGAAAGGCGCAGGAAAGGACAATTCAGATAAGAGCAGGTAATACAGAGCCTGAAATCGTATTCAACGTTAATAAAGGGAATAAAAGCTTTTACTGGGAAAATACCCCCATCGAATACAGTATAGATATTATTGACGAGGAAGATGGCAGTCTTCAAAAGGGAGCGATTCCCGCAGAGGATGTAAAACTTACACTTGCCTATTCTACAATGGGCACAGATCTCGCCATGGTGGCACAATCGCACCAAACGGTAACAGTTGCAGAGCCTGATTTCCAGCTTATCCGGAACAGTGATTGTAAATCATGCCATGCAATGGATGAAAAATCAGTTGGTCCCAGTTATATGGCCATTGCGAACCGTTATAAAAAGGACAGTTCCACCATTAATACCCTTGCTGCAAAGATCATTTCCGGCGGTGGTGGCGTATGGGGAGAACATTCCATGTCCGCACATCCCCAGCTTTCACAACAGCATGCCAGGGATATTGCTTCCTTCATCCTTTCGTTAAAAAACGATGCTACTTTGGCCCGACCCATACCACCGTCAGGAAAAATAGTTCCGGATCGTCAAAAGGCAGACCGGCCGCCGGGCGATTATATTATTTCTGTTAGTTACAAGGACAAAGAGCAACCGGGAGCAGGATCAAACATGATCAGTAAGAATTTTTATATCAGGCACCCGAGAGTAAAAGCAATTTCATCAGATGATGAGAAAGGATTTGCAAAAACAGACGGGCCGCTTATAAGTTTTACTGAAGAGGGCTCCTGGATCCTCTTCAGGAATATAGATCTTACCAATATCGGCTCGGTCACCTGGCAACTGGATTCAGTGCAAGCAGGAGGAAAATTATCGATGCACCTTGATAAGCCGGATGGAAAAGAAATAAGCAGCATAACCGTTGAACACAAACAGGGAGGGGAAAAATCCAAAAAAAACAAAATGAAAATCCCGAGTAAATTGCTGTCAACCGGGGGTGTTCATGATGTATATATTGTGTACCGGAAACCAATGAATGGGAAAAAGGATGTCTCCAGTACATTATTTCTCGAATGGATCACCTTTAACAGGTAGATCAAAAATAAATATTCTACCGGAGCTTCAATATAATTTACTAATCGATCGTCCTAATAACACTGCAGCCAACAGCGGATTGGCAATGTGGCGGGTAGACGAATATATGCTCAACTTTTTGTTCCCTATTCGGCTTCCCAGCCTGCCGGCAGGAATTCCAGCCGACGAATTGCGCCGAGCAATAGAATAAACAATGAACTTTTATTTATAAATTTAGCAGCGGTTTGAGCTGACGATTTTTCAAATGCCTCCACATCGCCAAACCGTAGGCGTTGGGCGCAACCACTTATAAACAAAATCATGTTGTATGGGAAAATTAGTAGAAATTAAAACTAAGCCAACTTCTTTAAGTGTAGAAGATTTCATTAATAGTATTACAGATGAACAAAAACAAAAAGACAGTCTTATTATACTTAAATTGATGGAAAAGGCTATGAAGGAAAAGCCTAAAATGTGGGGTAGTTCAATGATAGGTTTTGGGGATGTAAGATATAAGAGTCCCGCTACCGGTAGAGAAGTAGATTGGTTCAAAATCGGCTTTTCCCCACGTAAAGGGAATCTCTCTTTGCACCTGATTGATATACAGCGACACGCTGATGCGTTGAAGAAATTAGGTAAACACAAAACGGGCGTCGGTTGCCTTTATATCAATAAACTTGAGGACGTTGATATAAAAATTTTGGAAAAAATGATTGCTGCAGCAGTGAAATAAAATAATTTACTTTATAATTTCTGTAAGCTGCGTGCAACCTTGAGTTTACTGTGTGTCACACTTTGCATTTGGCATAAAAGGACGACCTTTTAGTTTGATAAAAAGATTATTATGGCATCACAATATCAAAACTTGATAAAAAATGCTTATTACGCTTTCAATGCACGCGACATTGACACAATGCTCTCAATGCTACATCCTGACGTGCATTGGTCAAATGGTTGGGAAGGTGGCTATGTGATCGGGCACGATGAAGTAAGAGACTATTGGATCCGGCAATGGAAAGAGATAGACCCAAATGTTGAGCCGGTTGGGATTAAGGAAACACAGGACGGGCAAATAGAAGTTGAAGTTCATCAAATGGCAAAGGACTTGCAAGGGAACATATTATTTGACGGTATGGTGAGACACATTTATATTATTGAGAATGGTCTAATAAAAAATATGGAAATAGAAAAGCCTTAGTTTTTGGATGAGACAGTCTATTGCGAGAAAACACGAACGCACAACGTGGTTGGCTGCTACCTTATTCTGGAAACAAGTAAAAGGAACATTAAAGTTCAAAGCAAAATGAATCTGTTTCTTACAACTCTTAAATCCATCATTTATGTTCCTTTATTCATTCTTCTTTTTAGGTGGATAGGTTTGAGTGTACGTGTATATGATTCAAAAATTGGAGTTACCTTACCAGCCTGGACCAAATCGCCCGGAATTATTTTTATGATTGCTGGCGGGACTCTTGTGTTAATGTGTGTGGCAGTATTTATTATAAGAGGTAAGGGGACTCCAGCAGTTTTTGATCCACCAAAGGAATTTGTGGCAGTTGGACCTTATGCTTACGTGCGAAATCCTATGTACATTGGCGGTTTTATTTTATTAGTCGGGTTTGGCTTATATCTTACTTCGCTATCTATTTTGATTTTATCAATTGTACTTATTTCTTTTTTTCATTTGTTTGTTGTTTTTGTTGAGGAACCAACACTTGAAAGATCATTTGGAAAAGGGTATAGTGAATATAAAAAACGGATAAATCGATGGGTACCCAAATTGAAAAATTCAACAAAACATTTTTAGAAAATGACCCTTAGTTAAAGGCTGCAGCCAAAGCCAACATCGGCTTCCCGTGACTTTTAAAAACAGATTTAACCACAAATCGGTAAGAAATGACAAGGAAGAAAAAAATCAAAAGAGTTCTATACTCATTGGTCATTACCATTTTAGTGTTGGTCTCAGGTTTGGCAACTATTATTTTATATCCGCAGCCTTTGTTTGCTAACAAAGTGGAATATAAACAATTCAAAGTCTATTCAAATGAAAAAATTGATGACAAAGTCAAATCTATTTTAGATACAGCCCTTTCCCTTGTCCGGAAGTCAGAACTATACGACTCCGCTTATAAAGTAGATATATTTTTGAGCTACAACACTTTCGTCAACAAGATAGACGATAAAGTATTTGGGTATGGACCAACTGCGAGGGCAATTGACAATAACTTAGTTTTCAAGGTCGCTGTTGATATTAACAAAAATCTGGTCTATTCAACTTTCCATAAACCCTGCGTACAGCATTTTGATTATTTAATAGCTCACGAAATTACCCACTGCCTGCAAGCACATAAATATGGGATACTAAAGTTTGGCCCCTTTAAACATCCAGAAATGTGGAAATTAGAAGGCTACCCCGAATATGTGGCAAGACAAAAATTTTTTTCTTCAACCGATAATTTAAAGAAAGAAATAGAAAGGTTAATGGAACTTAAACGCAGGCAAACCGATGAATGGATTTTAGTAGAAGAAGGTGGCTGTGAAGCACCTGAATATTATCACAAAGGGATGCTATTGACTGAATATCTGATTAACGTTAGACATTTGACGTATGACCAGCTACTGAAGGACACACGTTCGGAAGAAGAAATTTATTCTGAAATGACTGAATGGGCAATAAAGCAATGAATGCCTGCCGCTAAAATGGGGTTCTCTGTCACCACAACACCTCTCAACCAACTTTCGTGGGACAGTCCTTCCTGCCTTTTAGAAAAATAATGACTGACAATCATTCAGCCTTACCGCTAAGGACACGTAAGAACATTTGTTAAAAAAAAATCATAAAAAAAAATTGCGTAGCTAAATAACTACACGTATATTTGTAGTCAAATAGCTACACAATGCTTCTAAGAAGAGATGTTTTCCAGGCCATAGCAGACCCTACAAGAAGGGCTATACTCCTGCTAGTTGCTTCGCAATCCCTGACAGCAGGTGCAATAGCCTCAAACTTTGACACAGCAAGACCGACCGTTTCAAAACACCTGCAAATACTCACCGCATGCGAATTGCTTGAACAAGAGTACAACGGCAGGGAGGTTTATTATCACTTCAATCCAAAAAAATTGAAAGAAGTGGCTGACTTTATTGAACCATTCCGCAAAATGTGGGATGAAAGATTTAATAAATTAGAAACCATAATGAAAAAATATAAGCCAAAAAAGTAAAATAACATGGAACAAAAGACAAAAATCAATGCCGAAGACGGCAAACAGGAATTAGTGATAACCAGGGAATTTTATTTACAATTGGAATTACTTTTTAGAGCGTATATAGAGCCCGAAATTGTTGAGCAATGGATGGGAACGAAAGTGCTGAAACTTGAAAATAAAAAACACGGCAGTTACCAATTTGAAACGACCGATCCTAAAGGAAACAAACACAGGTTCAACGGGGTAATCCATGAGTTTGTTCCGAACCGGAAAATCACACGGACATTTGAAATGGAGAATGCTCCTTTTGGTGTTCAGCTTGAAGTCCTGGAATTTGAAAAACTCACTGACGATACCAGCAAACTCAATATGCACGTAATATATGAATCGGTTGCACAAAGAGACCAACTGCTGCAGTTACCCTTTGCTAAAGGCATAAATATGGCACATAACCGATTGCAAGACGTAGTAAGCAAATTAAGATAACACATAATGAAAAAGAGAGATAAAATCATCTATTGGATTTCGACCATTTGGCTTGCACTGGGAATGGTATCAACCGGATCAGTGCAGTTATTCAGATCGCCAGCGGACGTGGATCTTATGGCACGTTTGGGCTATCCTGTCTATCTCCTAACAATACTAGGTGTCTGGAAACTTTTGGGAGTTGTCGCAGTGCTTATTCCTAAATTTCCCTTGGTAAAGGAATGGGCTTATGCGGGCTTTTTCTTTGCCATGACGGGAGCGATAGTTTCGCATATCGCATCAGGTAGTTCCATGAGTGACATGTTCGGCCCGTCGCTACTTATAATCCTGACCGTGGTATCGTGGTATTTCAGACCTGCTGATAGAAAACTAACTTTAGTTAATCAATAATAGAATAGTATGAATCCCAAGGTTGATTGGTTTTTTAATAAAGACACAAAGTGGCAGAAAGAGTATCAGAAATTGAGAACGATCATTCTTGACTGTGGACTGATCGAAGAATTGAAGTGGGGCTGTCCCTGTTACGCGTTTGAGAAAAGAAACATCGTTTTAATACATGGATTTAAAGAATACTGCGCCCTTCTTTTTTTCAAAGGCGCGTTGTTAAATGATGCCCACGGTATCCTGATCCAACAAACGAAAAATGTGCAGTCGGCTCGACAGATCCGGTTCACCAATGCTAGGGAAATAGTGAAGATGGAACGCATTTTGAAAGCCTATATCTATGAAGCCGTTGAAGTGGAAAGAGCCGGATTAAAAGTGAAATTGAAAAAAACTTCCGATTTCAAAATCCCTGAAGAATTTCAAAATAAATTAGATAAGAGTACTGCCTTGAAAACTGCTTTTAATGCACTGACGCCGGGACGGCAAAGAGCATACATTTTTTATTTTTCTCAACCTAAACAATCCAAAACCCGGGAGTCAAGGGTTGAAAAATATATGAAGCAAATTTTAAATGGAAAAGGATTAGATGATTAATACATCCCTGCCTGCTGGCAGCTGCTGGCAGGCATGGATAAGAAGATGAGAATTTAAACATCATTGGTAATCATAAAGGGAATCCTATATGCAAGTAATCAACAAACTTACGATGCTCTATTTGCCTGTCAGCGAGATGCAGAGAGCAAAACAATTTTATAGCGATAAGCTTGGCTTAAAGCTCGTTCAGGATTACCGGCAAGACGACCACAACTGGTGGGTATCGCTTACTCTTCCTGAAGGCGGAGTTACTATTACTCTGTCTACGCATCACGGAAAGATGAGGCCCGGCAACATGACGATGTACTTCGCAACTTCGGATGTTGACGCGGCTCACAAAGAGCTGAGCGGCAAGGACGTCAAAGTCAACGAAGTTAGAGATGACCTATATGGTCCGGGCTCTGGCGTAAAGTGGTTTAACCTTGAGGATCCGGATGGTAACACCGTATTCCTGGCACAGGCATAGTCACTATTGAATACGTTGAATGAAAAATTATAGCCCAAAAGACGTTGATTCTAACATGGCCGATTCAGGCGGAGAAGCCCGTCCGAAAAAGTTATAAAATAAAAAATGAACTAGTTGTTATTTTAACTTGAAAACTATGTCAAACGCACCAAAAAAGAAGTTGTCACCGCAGGAACGTGATAAACTGCTTAGCACATTGAAAGCCCGTTTTGAGAAAAACATGAACCGCCATAAAGGTCTTGACTGGGCTAAAGTACAAGCAAAGCTGGAAGCTAATACTGAAAAACTGTATTCAGTCAATGAAATGGAAATAACTGGCGGTGAACCCGATGTTTTTGGTCATGATAAAAAGACCGATGAATATATCTTTTGTGATTGCTCAGCGGAAAGCCCTAAAGACCGCAGAAGTCTTTGTTACGACCATGAGGCGCTGGAAAAAAGAAAAGAACATAAGCCGGAAGATAGCGCTATTAATATGGCCGCTGACATGGGCATTGAACTTTTAACAGAAGAACAATACCGTGATTTGCAGAAACTAGGAAAGTTCGATACGAAAACATCGAGCTGGTTGAAAACACCTTCGGATATCAGGAAACTCGGTGGTGCCATCTCTGGTGAATTCCGCTTTGGCTGTGTCTTCGTATATGCCAACGGTGCAGAATCTTACTTTGCCGCCAGGGGATTCCGTGGCTGGCTGAGGGTCTAAACATTCTTTAATTTTCTGGACCCAAACAATCCCAAACCGGAAATCAGGGGTTAAAAAATTGTATGCAGCAAATTCTCAATGGAAAGTAATTAGATGATCAGTAATTCCCGGCAGGCTGGACAGGACGAGAAAATATATCAATTAAACTTTAAGATATTGCCTCAATTTTTGTTCCGTCGACACCAAACGGACAAGCTGATTATAACAAGTTTAACTGAAACAAAAACTGGACCCACCAAATCAGGCGTCTACACTTTATCACGCATCCAGTACAATTCATCAAATGTATCCCTGTTAACCTCTAAGCTTTAGTTAATTTGTAAGAGGATAAAATGCTGAAGATTTACAAGGTGCAGGCAAACGTATTGCCTTAAATTAATCATAAAAAATTTCGGATATGGCTACAAATCTTTACATGGAGAATATATATAGCAGCCTGCTATTTATTGCATTGTTTATTCTTTGGCCATTTGTTTCCCCTTGCAAAAAAGCACAAACTTCAGCTCAATTAATTTTTGAACCTGCTCCGGGCTCGCCTATTGCAATGCCTTGTAGCCCGGGGAATATAACTACGGGAGATGTAAATAATGATGGTAGACCCGACTTTGTGGCAGCATGCAGTAAACAGCGCACTCTTACCATATTCATTGGCAGGGGCGACGGGCAATTTGATGCTACAGTCGGCAGCCCGATATTATTGCAATATTCTCCGGACGAAATAGAAATCGGGGACATGAACAGTGATGGCCATGCAGACCTTATCATTGCGAGCCATGACAGTTACGATATTTGGATTTTACCGGGTGACGGGAGAGGGGTTTTTACAACTGCAGCAGGTTTTTCTATTACTATGAAAGAAGGCAACAAGCCGCATACACATGGTCTCGGGATCGGGGACATGAACAGCGATAGCAGCCCTGATATTGTTACCGCCAACAGTTCAGATAATGATATTGCTGTGATGTTAAACGTGGAAAGGAACGATTTTGTTCCATGCCCCGGTTCACCGTTTCCCGTAAGTACGTCACCTTATCCGTTAACAATAGGTGATGTGAACAGCGATGGGCATTTGGATATTGTGTCTACCAGCACAAACAGTAAACTTCTTTCCGTACTATTTGGCGATGGACGCGGGAATTTCCGTCGCAGTGATCTACCATTACACACAAGCGGTCCTGGGTTTGTTGCTATCGGTGATATCAATAACGATTCTATTCCTGACCTGGCAAGTACTCATTTGGAACGAAGTGAACTGACCGTGCTTACAGGCAGTGGAAACGGGCATTTTACAGAAGTGACTGGTTCTCCTTTCGATTTAGGCAGCAGCGCCTGGCATGTAACGATAGCAGATTTTAATCATGATGCTAACCCTGATGTAATAGCGGCTGCAGGTAGTGGTGTGCGGGTAATGTTCGGAGATGTTAATGGGCAATTTGTGCCGGCACCAGGTTCGCCGTTTCTAACTGGTAAAGGCACCTGGCACCTTGATATCAGCGATGTGAATGGTGATGGAAGACCGGATGTTGTTACCAGTAATCTTGAAAGTAATAATGTGTCAGTGTTATTAGGAAGATAATGCGAAGTAGTTCATGGTTAATCAACCTGTTTTGAAAGTGTGGATCTGCTGGCAATACGGAGAAAGCCAATTAACTGTGCTTACAAGTACTGAGTAACAAAATTGTGAAAGGAAGCAACGGACTAAAAATTCCCCGGCGGCGTTGAAGTACTAAGAAAAATGTTGATTGGCACTTATGAATTCAAGGACTCAATTTGCGGACATAAAAACGGCACATAACAGCGAGTTAGCGGAAGCTACGAATAAATCTTCATCTTATTACTACTATCGGCTGCATATCCTCCTAACGGAACACGGATAAGCTATAGAAAATGATTTCATCATTTGTATCTTTAATCGGCTTCAGTTCCGGCCTGAATGTTTTACAAATACCCCGTTGAATGCAAAATCCTGGACGTTACCTGCTACCTTTTGACAACATCAATAAATTACAAATATTATTTGACAAGCTTCTTTTATGCGAATAATAGAGAAACCAAAAACTGGCGAGTTTCCTGATTACGCAATAATGTACATAAAATTACTCCCTGATGATGGAATGTTATTAGAACATTTACGGAACAATTTTGTTGCGACAAAAAAACTTATCCTCTCCTTGCCTGATGAAAAACTTTATTTTAAATATCAGGAGGACAAATGGACAATTAAAGAAATCCTTGTACATATTATTGACGATGAAAGAATTTACGCCTACCGTGCAATGAGTTTTGCAAGGAATGACAAGACCGCGTTGCCCGGCTTTGACCAAAACAATTATGCGATTCATTCAGGCGCAAATCAACGAAGCATCGAAAACATTTTTGAAGAATTTGAAGCAGTGCGAAATTCAACGATTACTTTACTTAACGGCTTGCCCGAACACTCCTTTTTGAGAGTAGGGACCGCTAACAACAGTAAAGCGACAGTTCGTGCGCTGGCTTACCATATTGCCGGACATGAATTGCATCACATAAACATAATAAAGGAAAAATATTTGTAAACTTAATGCGACAAGGCCGCAAGCAGCACGTGGTTTTCTGCAAAATCGCCACCGGCAAAAAGAGTCAGACGAGTAAAATGAAAATTGAAACCCATAAAATAAACGACATAAAAATTGCCAAATTGATTTCAAATGACATCATCATTAAAACGACCGATGACGCATTAGATTTATTAGGCAACTTGCATTATCAGAACTTCGACAAAATTATTATTCAAGAAAAAAACATAACACCTGACTTTTTTGACCTAAGGAACGGAATTGCAGGTGAAATACTACAGAAATTTTCCAACTATCGAGTTCGCTTAGCAATCGTTGGAGATTTTAATCAATATCCTGGCAAAAGTATCAGGGACTTGATTTTTGAAAGCAACAAAATTGGACATATCAACTTTGTAAGTTCCATTTCAGAAGCATTACTTAAACTTTCAAAAGCCGACTTATAATCCTTAAATAACATACTGACGACAAAAAATGACAACGAACCGCCAACATGGGGCTCCCCGTTATGCTGGTTGCAGCCTGCCCGAACCCACCGTTCGGTACGGGCTGGAATATGTCTTGATCGGTATATCGCTCATCAGCTGCATCCCGAAGTTTCGGTACGGGCTGAACGAATCCCGGATAGCCGGGACAGGTAAATCTCAACTGTATATCTTAACTTCAACTTTTCTGCCTCCGGAAACTTCGGAACGGCAGGCGGGAGTAATTCTATTGGGCTTCTGTTCCGGCTGAAGTATCACACCCGCCTCTGACTTAAGTCGGGCAGGGAATACCAGCACGACTTGTCCCGACTTGTCGGGGCAGAAAGTCCTGACCGTTAACAGTAATTTGAATAGCCACGCCCTAAGCCATAAATCAAAATGATATGAGCAAAGTAATTTTTGACATCGCAATTTCTCTGGACGGATATATGGCAGGCGATAATCGTAGCCCACAAAACCCGCTTGGAGATGGTGGTATGACAATTCATAATTGGATGTTCAACCAAAAAGCATTTTGGGAGCATTTAGGAAAGGAGGGCGGAAATGTTGACGACTTTGAAGGTAAGTTGATCAGAGACGTCGTCTCAAGGACTGGCTCATATATTATGGGAAAAAGAATGTTTGAAGAAGGCGAACCAAATTGGCCAGAGGACTTATTCAAAGCAGATGTGTATGTTTTAACCCACGAAAAAAGAGAACCGTGGGTACAAAAAGGGACAACTATTTTTTACTTCATCAATGACAGTATTGAAAGAGTGTTGGAGAAGGCAAAAATATCTGCAAAAGGCAAAGACGTTAGAATCCAGGGTGGTGGTAACATAATCCAACAATATCTGAACGCTGGACTGATTGACGAGTTTTGCATTCACATTTCGCCTGTAATTTTGGGTAGCGGAATCCGATTGTTTGACAATATAAAGAAGGACAAATTTGACATTGCAATAAACGAGGTCATTCCATCTAAATTGACAACGCATTTGAAATATTCACTGACAAGAAAATAGAAGGGCGCCCTGGGCGTTAGCGGCAGCATCTGGCGACTGTCTTTAATAAACGATGAACGATACAGCAACACGAAAGACCTGGCAAAATTTTCCTATTGACAATCCCAAACGGATTGCAATTAACCTGCAATTTACCGACAGACAACTTGAAAAATTGACTAAAGGACTTATTCCTCACGAAATGGAGGACAAGTGGTTTATCTTTTACGAAAATAACTGGCTTTACTTTCACCGTTCCTGGACTGGTTATGGTCTTTATAAGGCACAACTCATCAGGGAGCAGGACGGTTATTCAATAAAAGAGTTTTGGGCTGAAAGAAACAAAGAGATATATAAAAATGATAACGATAGCACAGACACTGAAAGAATTTCATTTCTCATTGCAAGAGGGCTTTTAGGAGTTGATGTCCGTAAAATTTATTTTGACAAAAACATAAAAACAGAAACAGACGGCATAATTGGTTGGGGCATTTTCGGAAATCTTCTGTTCACAAATCAAGCCGTTGACTATTCGGACAAAATTAAATCTGTTCTTTTCGGGGTTGCAATTGGCGATGCTCTCGGAGTTCCTGTTGAGTTCAACAGCAGGCAAACAATTCGTAAAAATCCTGTAACCGACATGATAGGTTACGGCACGCACAACTTACCACCAGGAACTTTTTCCGATGATAGTTCTCTTACATTTTGCCTTGCTGAAGCATTGACACAAGAGTTTGACTTGAACACAATCGGTCAAAACTTTGTGAGGTGGTGCTTCAATAACTTCTGGACACCGAGAGGAAATGTTTTTGATATCGGCAATGCAACCCAAAAAGCAATTGACCGACTTGAAAGAGGTGAAAGGCCTGACCTGGCCGGTGGCTTTGACGCCTCCTCAAACGGCAATGGCTCGCTTATGAGAATTTCACCTTTGTTATTTTATTTGTTAGACAAGCCGCTCAATGAACGATATGAAATCACCAAACAGGTTTCTTCAATAACTCATGGACACATTCGTTCTGTAATTGCCTGCTTCTACTATCTTGAATTTGCCCGACAACTTTTTGAAGAAAAAAACAAATTTGAAATTTACAAAACCCTGCAAATAGAAATCCCGAAACACCTGAATACCCTATCAATTAATCAAGCAGAAGTTGATTTGTTTGACCGGCTTCTCAAAGATGATATTTGCGAACTTTCCGAAGAAAAAATATTTAGTAGCGGCTATGTTCTGCATACACTTGAAGCAAGTATCTGGTGTTTGCTGACAACTGACAGCTACGAAGCAGCCGTTTTGAAAGCAGTAAATTTAGGTGATGATGCCGACACAACAGGGGCAGTTACAGGCGGGCTGGCTGGACTGCTTTATGAACTTGATAACATTCCTGAAAAATGGAAGAGACAAGTAGCCAGACATGACGACATAGACGATTTGGCTGAACGTCTTGGTGAGAAATATGCCTGCCGCTGAAATTTAAACACATTAATAATATGAAAACAATTCTTGCTCTCGTTGATTTCTCTGAAGCGTCGATTAACTCTCTTTCATTTGCGGCGGAGTTGTCTAAAAGAGCCTCTGCCTTTCTTGTTATAATGAATATAATTCAAAAAGACACAGGTGAGGAGGAAACAAAAAATAAGTTGAAGTCTATAGAGTCAGATTTAAAAAAATCGTTCGATTCCGATCTAAAGTGCGAGTCGTCACTTGCACACGGGAATCTTATCCCCACTCTTAATAAAATAATTGCAGTTCGGCGGCCCGACCTTATTGTAATGGGTACGAAAGGAGCAAGTGGTTTGAAAAAAATT
>Ga0137431_1000277_pt1 | contig 20870 bp, 17 predicted proteins | sample EasRivERMZT800_2_FD_104646 | JGI IMG/M metagenome (GOLD analysis project Ga0137431, IMG submission 104646) | Soil microbial communities from meander-bound floodplain in the East River, Colorado, USA - East River MetaG ERMZT800_2 | ecosystem: Environmental > Terrestrial > Soil > Floodplain ... | reverse complement strand
TATGCCACAGTAAGTATTATTATTAATTTGGCAACAGTGATTACAAATCTTTTAAGTGCCATACCATGATTAGGAAAATCGTTAGTTGAGTCAATTAATGTAAAATTATTATTTTTAGTTTTAATAATGAATATTATTATTAATATATATTGAAAAAGAAGGGTGTATATAAGTATGTTTAGTATTATAAAAGAGATATATTTGTTATTCTATATGTTATTAAATTCTTTGAATAATTTAATTTTTTTAGAGACGATTGGTATAATTAACCCTCATGCTTATAAAAAAGGACGAAAACCAATAATTAATAAAAATAAATTTTTGATTATACCTTATTCTTTTTTAAGTATGTTGGTTGGATTAATAGATGGTGATGGTTATATATCTATAACAAAGACCCCTAAAGGATATATTAGAATTAATTTAATTATATCGTTAGATTTTAGAGATTTACCAATGTTAGAATATATGAAGTTAATATTAAAAGTAGGGAAAATTAATAGATATCCAAAAGGTAAAGTGAAAAAAATATGTAAATTTGTTATAAATTCTACAGACTTAAAAGAAATTTTTTTTCCTTTATTAGTATATCATAAATTGTTTTTTTTAACAGATGTCCGGCAAAAACAATTTGATAAGGCTATGTTTCTTTTTAAAAACAACATAAATTTATATACTGAAATACCTGTTAGTTTTCCACTAATGAATCAAGTATTAAATAAAGCTGAAGATTTTATAAATTTACCTTTTTTCAATAATTGAATAGTAGGTTTTACTATAGCTGAAGGTTCTTTTCTAATAAAGTCTAATAATGATGGTTGTTTTCAAATACGGCAACGTTTGAATTCATTATTGTTTCAAGCATTAAAATTGAAATTTCAAACAAATAGTAAAATTAGTATAGACCAAGGGTTGTATAATCAATTTAGTCTTAGTTCTTATACTGATATACAAAAAGTAATTAATTTTTTTTCTTATTCTGGTCATCATCCTTTATTAGGTTATCAATTGATGAGATATGAAAATTGATTATCAAGCCTGCGTTTGTCTAAACGTTACCTGAATTTAATTTACCCTATTAACAATTAGTAAACTACTTTCTTTTAATGTGTTCTATTATAAAATGTAAAAATTAAATTTATTTATAATTAATATATAATGTATAATAATAAATGTTCGTTTGTAAAAAAAAAATAAGATTACATGGGCTCCTTAAATCAGTAATGGTTTAGAGGTAAAGAGAGTAAATTGCATAGAAGTCTTTATTAGATAATATGCAGCGGAGTTTATAAAGATGTATTATTTTATTTTATAAAATAGTTATTATAAAAACGTTCAACGACTAGGAAGTGAACAACATCAGTAATAATCTTCTCACGAAAACTCTCCAACCTTTTATTTTTTAAATATAATTTAAAAATATAATTTTTAAAGGTTGAAGACATAGTCTAATCATTATTATGAAATAATGAAAGTAAAATTAAATGTTTTATTCCTTGAATTAATGTCGTTTGGGGCGGTTTTTCCGTGAGTTCAGCAACAATAAATAGATTTTTTTCACTCCACTTCACATTGCCTTTTATATTAGTAGCACTTGTTGCTGGTCATTTATTATATTTACACATTAGTGGATCATCTAACCCAGTTGGAACAACGTCAAATGCTGATAGAACAGCCTTTCATCCGTATTTTTCGTTTAAAGATTTGGTGACTGTTTATCTTTTTTTTGTATTATTTACGGTAATTGTATTTTATATGCCTGATAAATTAGGTCAACTGTGGCCCTTGTTGTTTATATATTTATTTAATTATATAGACAACGTGAAATACGCTGTATGCTGGAACTATTTAATTGTTTTAAAACAATTAATCTATTATAAAACTATAATTATAAGTTATTTAACTATATTAATAATTATAATTATTAATACTTTTTTTTATTTAAATATGTTGTATTTAAAGAATTTAAATACCAATATAGTGAAATATTATAGTAGAAAATATAATCAGCAGGTAACCAAAGGCGAATATAATTATATAAATTGTATTTGATTAGTAGGAACCTCAGAGACTTTACGCGTACAAAAAAGAAAAATAAATTCTTTAATAAAAAGTGATTTTAAAAATTATGATGAAAATAATGAAATAAAATTTAATCAATGGTTAGCTGGTTTAATAGATGGAGATGGTTGTTTTATTGTTAATCAGAAAGGATATACTAGTTGTGAAATAATGGTAGCTTCAGATAATGAGAAAGTTCTTAGAATCATTCAAAATAAAGTTGGAGGTGCAATTAAATTACGATCAGGGACTAAAGCTGTGAGAATTAGATTTAAAAATAAATCTGTAATGATATCTTTGATAAATCGGGTTAATGGTTTTATTTACAATTCTGTTCGTATTCCTCAATTTGCTCGTGTATGTGAGAAATTGAATGTACCTATCATACTACCAAATTATGATAATGTTCCTTTACCTTGATATATGGGAATGTTGGATGCTAATGGTACTATTAATTTTTATCCACATTTTAAAAATGGAATACATTATAGAAATCAACTTACTATTTCTGTTTCTAATAAACATTATCATAATTTGGTAATGTTTAAGGAAAAATATGGTGGACACATTTATTTTGATAAAAGTGGAAGCGGTAAATTTCAATGAAAGATAAATTCAAAAATTGAACATTTGAATTTTTATGACTTATTTTTATCATACCCTTGCAAAACAATAAAAGCTAATAGACTTTTTTTAATTAAAGAATATTATGAATTAGTAACTATCAAAGCATTTATAAACACCTCGGATAATTTTCAGTATAAACGTTGAATTCATTTTTTAAAAAAATGAAATAATAAAATTATTTAAATAAAAAGATATATTTTTTTCTTAATCCCTAGGAATGGAGTAAGAAGTTTAATAAATTAGAATAAAAATTATTCTAATTTATTAAATTTTATATGAAGATAAAGTCCAATATGCACAGTGATAATTATATTGAGGCAAATTCAATGCAAACACCGCCATCTATAGTACCTGAATGATATAAATGTCTAATATTAAAATATATCTATATTTTAATATTTAAACTTTACTGTATGCTGAAAATAATATTTTTAGTTTATTATTTACTATTTTATCTTAATTATTCTTGAAAAGAGTTAGAATAATAATACTATTTCAATAAAAAATTGTAAATTTTATTGAATAAATATACAATTAGCAGGAAACTAATGAATTTTAATCGAATTGTTTATTAGATTCCTCAGAGACTAAACGTAAAGTATATTATTATAATATAATATAAAGATATAGTCCATAGGATTGATTTATTGTTTGTATTTTATATTTATTCCCTTTTTTTGTATGTAAAATCAACTAAAGGTATAAAACGGTTAACAAAAAGAGAAAGAAACCTTATATTTATTCCTGATAATTTGAATGAAGTTTTAGTGGGAATAATGCTAAGTGATGGTCATATATCACGAAGATCATTTACTAGCAACCCTAGATTTATATTTAGTCAGAGTGGTAAAATGGAAAAACGTCCTTATTTTAACTTGGTTTATAATTTATTTAAAATATATTGTAATAAAGATTATAATTATTATATAAGAATATGAAAAGACAAAAAAACTAATGAAGAATATTCATCTATCAATTTTACTACTATGCAATTACCATGTTTTATTGAAGTTCATAAAACATGGTATATTAATAATATAAAAAAAGTGCCTAATAATATTATGGAATTATTAACTCCCATTGGTCTAGCCCATTGAATAATGGGAGATGGTTCTTTATAAAATAAAGGTCTTCATTTAAGTGTTTATGCATTTACGATAGAAGAAGTAAATTTGCTTATAAAGGTTTTAGAACACAAATTTGGTCTTCATTGTTCCATTCATAATCTATCTTCTATAGGGGATAAACCTAGAATTTATGTATGACAAAAATCTATGGATAAATTAAGATTTCATGTAGATTCTTATATTATACCATCTATGAAATATAAAATACAAAAATAAATTAATTTTAATTAGATTTACTACCTTTTTATGCTATTTTAAGATCAATACCTAATAAATTATTAGGAGTTGTATCTATGTTTGTTGCTATCTTAATATTATTAGCATTACCATTTACTGACACTAGTAATATAAAAGGTAGTTCATATAAACCTTTATATATAATAGCCTTTTGACTCTTTTCGTTGAATTTTTTAGTTTTAATGTGATTAGGTAGTTGTCATGTTGAACCCCCATTTATTCTAGCGGGTCAAGTAGCAACTGCATATTATTTTTCTCATTTTTTAATAATAATACCAATATTTGGTATTATTGAAAATGTGTTAAGTGTACTTGCAACATCTTGAATAGATCATTCAAAAATATTAAATCAGCCTAAAAAAGGTGAAGAATGACGTATATTATTTCCAAGTGATCCTGCTTATATGTCAAAAGAGGAAATTGCGGAATGGGAAAAAATTAAGGAGGATATAATTAAAGATAAAGTCACAATTTCACCTGGTATTGTTGGAGGTTCTTTAGTAACATTTAGTATAATTACACCAGTATATTCTGATAATTTTGTACATAATATTACAACTTTATTAAATCAAATTGTTTTATTATGTACTTAATAAAAATTAAATTTTATGAGTTTGGTATATTAGAATAAGTTGTGTTGCTGTATGTTCAATAACCATTTGATTCTTTTATACTAAATAAATAATATAATTGAAATATAAAATTTTATATTTAATATAAAATTTTATAAAATTAATTGAGAATAATTATATAATATAATTATAGATTATCAAAAAAAAAGAAAATCTTAGTTTTCTTTAGAGGGTTAATTAAGTAATGATTAATATTAGTTAAATTTTTAATTTGTTGATCTTTAATGTTTTGTATTTATAATTAATATATAATATTTATTGAATTTTTAGTATAAAATAAAATTTTTATTTGTTCATTATTATCTTCTCCAACATCGGTATAGTTTAAGTGGTTAAAACGGTTGTCTCATATACAGTAACTAAAGGTTCAATTCCTTTTGCCGATATAATAAATATAATTACATCTATATCTTTTTATTAATTTTTTAAATATGATTCTATATTTTTTTATTTATGTGAGAGGTATTTATTTTTAGTATATTTATTTTTAGTATATTTATTTTTAGTATATTTATTTGTAGTAGCAGTGAGGAGGAATCTATATTTAATAGATATGATAAATGAAAATGTTTTTCCTTAATTTTTAGACATATCTTTACTTGAATTACATAATACTTACTTTTATTGTATACTTTATTATTATTTTTATTCTCTTTTTTTTTTGGCCCTATCGTCTAATGGTTAAGACACAGCGCCTTCAATGCTGTTATACGGGTTCGAAACCCGTTAGGGCTAATAATTCAATGAATAATTATAATTATGTAATTTATTATTATATTATATTATAAAAAGATAATAAATATTGGGCCTATTTCACTTAATGGTAAAGTCCCTGTTTTGTAACCAGGTCATGGGGGTTCAAGTCCCTCAGTAGGCATATTATGTTATCAAATTTTTATAAAATGATTTCATTTTTAGGGGAAACAAATGAAGTAGGGCTATAGCTTAATGGTTAAAGCTTGCCACTCATAATGGCATGATAGAGGTTCGATTCCTTTTAGCCTTATTATTATATTTAGAATAAATCATATAATTTATCAAATATTATCTACGTGCTGAAATTGGTAGACAGGGCAGACTTAAGATTTGCTATTTTTTAATGTGTAGGTTCGAATCCTATCGTGGATAAATAAATATAAATTACGTTCTATATATATAAATAATTATAAATAATAGTAGATATTATATTATTAAATAATATTTGTTTTTCTATATCAGGTACAAGAAGTGATTATATTCTTAAAATATTTGTTTATATAAGTGAAAAAAAAGTAAGAACAGTAGTAATAATACGGATAGCAGCACAAATTGGTAGTGCGTCTGCTTTGGGTGTAGGAGGTTGTTGGTTCGAATCCGATCTATCCGATTGTAGAGCCGCCTAGTGAATTAGTATAATATTTCTTTTTTTTTAGTTTAAATTTTATTTATTATATTGTGATGTTTAATAACATGTTAAATAATATAAAACTTTAATGATCTCGAAATAAAATATTTTTATTTTATTTACTCTTGTTATAATATATTAAATAATTTAGTTAATATAAAAATATCTATCTAATTATTAAATAAGGGTAATTCTATATATAATATAATTAAATTTGTATATTAAATAAGTATAATAATTAATTATAATTAATTAAAAAAATATTATGAATTAGTAATTGTTCAGGGTAAGCTAATTCTTACGGTAAAATTGTATAATTTATTATAATTTTAGGTTTTAAATATATGATAATGATAAATTTAATTGTAAATAATTTTTCTATATTAGTTTATAGTTGTCAAATGTTATGTAAAAATGTATATAATAATAAATTGAAAGAAATAGTAAGTAAAAAAAGAGGAGTATATTATAAGACTATTAGATCAATGGTTGTGAATAATAGTAGTATAGGGTTACCAAGTCATCCTTATCATATTGTAGATCAATCACCTTGACCTATAGCATTGTCGTGTGTTTTATTATCACTAACAATAAGTGCTGTTTTATCTTTTCATGGTTACGTAATGGGGGATTTATTTATATTATGTTCATTTATATTATTAATTTGAGGTATGTCACTTTGATTTAAGGATATTATAACTGAAGCAAGTTATTTAGGGGCACATACAGATAAAGTACAAAAAGGGATATCGTTAGGTGTAGTTTTATTTATTGTAAGTGAAGTTTTTTTCTTTTTATCTATTTTTTGAGCTTATTTTCATTCTTCATTAGCACCAGCTATAGAAATAGGTTCAGAGTGACCACCTAAAGGGATTGAACCTGTTGATGCGTCAGAGGTACCGACAGCTAATACAACAATATTATTGTCATCAGGGTCTTCTGTTACAGTTGCTCATCATTCATTAGTTGATCAATTAATAGATTGAGCAAATAATGGAGCGGTAGCTACTATAATTATGGCACTTTTTTTTACTTTTTTGCAAGTCATGGAATATTTTGGTGTTTCATATACAATTACTGACAGTGTATATGGATCAGCTTTTTATATGGGTACTGGCTTGATTTTAGGCCATACTTTATTTATTATAAATAAAAAAAATTCTTTATATAGAAACTTTTTCACAACTTCACAAATTAAAATTATTTCTGAAAATTTTGGACCTAATTCTTTGATTATGAATGAATCAGTAAAAGGTAAGGGTATTTCGCCTTACTGAATAACTGGGTTTTCAGATGCAGAATCTTGTTTTGTAATTAGAGTAACTAAAACTATTAGAAAATAGGGTTGACGCTTTATGCCTATGTTTTCTATAGAATTACACATTAAAGACTTATCTTTATTAAAAGAAATACAATCTTATTTTGGAGTGGGAAAATTATATTTTAGAACTAGAGAAAATAGAACAACTGTTATATACTCAATACAAACTCTAAAAGACTTAAATAATATAATTATACCTCATTTTATTAAATATCCTCTTTTAACTCAAAAAAAAGTGGATTTTGACTTTTTTTGTTCAATTATTAATTTAATGAATAAAAAAGAACATCTTAATATGAAGGGTATATATAAAATAATGAGTATTAAAGCTTGTATGAATAAAGGTTTATCTGAGGTACTGAAGAAGGCTTTTCCTAATATTATTTTAATTAAAAGACCAATAAATTTTACCTATGAAATCAAAGATCCTCAATGATTAACAGGGTTTGTTGATGGAGAGGGTTGTTTTCACATTCATATTAAAAAAAGTAATTCTATTTTAAGAAAGCCTCACATATTCTTAGAATTTTCAATATCACAACACGCACGTGATTTATTATTATTTAAATTAATAAAAAATTATTTAAATTGTGGTATAGTAGAATAAAAATCTACAAGACCTAATTCAGTCCTTTTTGTAGTATATAAATTTAGTGATATATTTAATAAAATTCTTCCTTTTTTTCATGAAAATCCCCTAAGAGGAGCTAAACGATAAGATTATCAAGATTTCTATAAAGTTGCATATATGATGAAAGATAAAGCTCATTTAACAGAGGAAGGTATATTTAATATTTCTCAAATTAAATCAGGTATGAATAGAGGGAGAATATAAATAATTTAGAATTTTCTTTCTATTTTTTAGATATAATAGTATTAGATTTTTAGTTTTAAGATATAATAAAGAATTTTATATATTTATAAATAAATAAATAAAAAAGAGGGTTAATTGCATGAAACTCTTTTGCATTAATGCAAAAGACAATATGCAACGAAGCTTAATCAGGTATATTATTATTAATATATTATTATTAATATTAATAATAAGTAGATTAAGAACGTTCAACGACTAATAAGTGAATAGTACCAATAATAATCTTGACACGAACACCCTCTAATTTAATTATGTGTAATTAAATTAATGATATAGTCTAAACCATATTATAAAATATGGAAATAAGAGATAAAGAGCTCTTATGGTAATATAATTGTTCATGGGTGTATATTGCTCCTACTTAATATAATATTATTTCTTATAGAAAACATAAGAAAAATTTTACTTAATAATTTAACTTTTCTTGTAAAAAATAATAAAATTAATGATGACATTAATAATATAAGCTTTGTATTTAAAAATAAAAGCAAAAATAAATTTGAATTAAATAATAAATTTTTAGAATGGTTAGTAGGGTTTACTGATGCTGAAGGTAATTTTTCAATAACTTTAAGAGATAATCCAAATATAAAAGTAGATACTTTATAAAAAAAGAAAAAAATTAAAGTTAGTGATGTACCTAAATATGTAAATTTAACTTTCCAAATTAGTTTACATATAATTGATATAAATACTTTACAATATATTCAAAAAAAATTAAAATGTGGAAATATCAGTGTATCTAAAAATAAATGTAATTATTTTATCAGTGATTTTTATTCTATAATAAATGTAATAATACCAATATTTGATAATTTTCAATTAAATAGTACTAAATATTCTCAATATATTATATTTAAAAAGGCATCAGAGTTGATATATAATAAATTGCATTTAACTAATGAAGGTTTATTCGAATTAAATTATTTGAAAAGTATAGCAAATTTAAATCCTTATACTCCTGAATCTATTAATATTACTGATAATTGATTATTAGGTTTTATAGAAGGAGATGCTACATTTTCAACGGTTAATGTTTATAGACCTAGATTAAGATTTGAATGTCAAATTAAAGAGAAAAAACTTTTTATAAAAATTCAGGAATATTTAGGAAAAAAGTAGAGTTATTACGTCTAAAAGAATAAGGGACAGAGATGGAAATAAAACATATTGAAGTGTAATTTTAGATATTAGTGATATTTATTAATTTAACTATGTTCTTATTCCTTTATTTAAAAATTTAAGTTTTTATACAAATAAATATGTAGATTTTTGTAATTGATGTTATATTGTAGATCTTTATTATTTAGGTTATCATTTAATACCAGAAGGTAAAAATTTAATAAAAGAAATTAAATCTAATATGAATAAAGGAAGATTATTGAATAAAAACCTGTTTAATAATAATATAAGTGTAAAAGTACTTAATTTATTAAATAAACCCTCTCCTTATTTAATAAAAGATGGGGAAAGATATAAAAGAACAAATATAAATGAGCCTCTTAAGTACATAAAATATAAAATAATTGTTATAAATTCAATAAATAATGAAGAAGTTATTTATGAAAGCATTAATGAAATTATTCGTACTTTAAAAATAAGTAGAAGGAAAATATTATCTATATTGGATATAGGATTAGCCTATAAAAATTATATTTTTAAAAGAATTAAGTAAAATATTATAAAGTAAATTTATAATAGAATTAAGTGAATATTATAAAGTAGAAAATAGGGTGAATTGCAATAAAATCTTAATGAATAAAGATAATATGCAGCGAAGTTTAATTCGACATATTATTATATTTATAAATATAATAAGTAAATTAAAAACGTTCAACGACTAATGAGTGAGTAATGTCAACAATAATCTCGACACGAGTGCCTTACAATAAATATGGGATATTTATTGAAGATATAGTCTGAACCATATTGAGAAATATGGAAACAAGTTTTAAGTGAATTTGTGTTAACATAATTGTGCATGTAATAATCGGTACAGTTTTTTTGTTGGTTGGTGCATTACGTGTGTATACATATCAAGTTACAAATACTCATCATGTTGGTGTTGAATCAGGTATTTTTTACTGACATTTTGTTGATGTAGTATGGCTTTTTTTGTTCGGAGCTGTATATTTTTGGGGAGGTCAAGGAAAAGGTGAATAAGTTTCTTGAAATCCCTTAAAACCTTTATATATATACACAAAATCTATATGAGTAAAAGACGAAATATATTAAAGAAGTATTTAAACATGTGAGCTTTTGTAGGGTTAACGACAAGTAATATAAAAGAAATAGTTTTAAAGATAATTGAATTTATGGGTAATAATATAGATAGTATTTTGAATATTTCTTTACTTATATCTTGTGTTATTCTTTACATTAATATACCTAAAGTAATAACAATATTAATGGATAAAAAAGAGAATAAGAAAAAGAAAATAGAAAAAGGAAAAAAAATTTTTAAATTACTCTTTTGATTTCTTTTCGTCATTATTTTCTCTTTTTTTTACTTTGATTATTTATATCCTGAATTGTTTCCGTTAAATACGACAAGTTATGTAACAAAAAGAACTTTAAAATTCATTTTGGCTATTATTTTAAATTTAAGTAATTTATATATAAATTTTAAAACAATTGGTTTTAAAAGTTGAAGGACTTTATTTTCTCTTCTTTCTTTATTTTCCACTTTGTTCTTTATATCCATATTTTATAATGAAGATTTACGTGAGTTATTCAAACAAGCTGTATGAAAAATAGTGCAAACGGGTATAACAATAAAAGTTTTATGAGATATTTATATATTACAAAAACATTATCTAGATATTTTTGGGGAAAATGCGAAGATTCCATCTTTTTTGAAAAGATCAGATAAGGAAAATATAATGATGGTTAAATCTTCATCTGAGCAAAAAAACTTAAGTAATAAAGGATGTAAGGAGGGAAATTCTAAAATTAAAACTCAACATCTTAATGATAATAATAAAATAGAAAAAAGGAAAGAAGATATATTTAATAATAGAAAATTACAAATTAAAGAGAAAAAACAATTAATTATTGATTCTAAGAAGAAACAGTTATATAGTAAATATCCAATAGAAAAAAGAAAAGAAATAGATAATCTAAGAAAAAAAAAAATGAATTTAGATTCTTGGTTAGAATATAAAGAACGTAATAAAGTAAAAAAAGGAATTAATGAAGAAAAAAAATGACTATTTAATCATACCCCAGAGGGGCTAAGAAAACAAAGATTGAAGGAAAAAGCTCTTTCTTTTATACCTAATAAGAATTTGGATTATGATGAATTTGATCCTTTATGAAATAAATTAACTGATTGAAAAGATGTACCGGAGAAAAAAAAAGAAGATATAGTAGATCCAGAGTTAAAAAATACGGAATTAATAACATCAGAACGAAAATCAGTAAAATGAGAAGAAAATTTAGAGAATGAAACATCAGGGTTCCATCCTGTAGGAAATGAAAAAAAATTAACTAAATCTATTTTGGTAACAGAATCAAAAGAAAATGGAGAAAATATTGAATGAATTAAATCGAAAGATGAACGTAAAAAATATACAGATGATTTATTAAAAAAAAGAAAGGTATCTAAAGTAAAATATTTTATAAATGAAGAAGGTAAAAAAGTTTATTTTAGAAAATATCATAGATCAAGTTATATGAATCAAGGTAAATGTAAAATATTACCACTTAATACTAATATCGTAAGTATGGAATATCCAAGAAGTCTTGCTGATAAAGGAGCACTAAGAAAAATATTAAGTTCTTCATCACCTAGTAAAATTCAAATAAAAATGTATGAAAAACAAAATGTATTAACTGTTTTGCCTAAAATACCGGAATATTCTGAATTAAATAATGTAATAGAATATATACCTACTTTAGAAAAAGCAAAAGAAAGAGAATTAATATTAATAAGACTTATATTATTAAGAGTTACTTATTTTGAAGAAGATTATGTAGCAGGAGATTTATTATCTCAATTAATAGATGTACAATCTAAAATAGCGGATCTAGAAAAAAAAGCTTTAAATTTAGATGAAAACATTGAAAAAAAAAGTAAAAAATTTAAATTAAAGTTATTTAATTTTAAAATAACTAAAGTAGAAGAAGTAGAACAAGAATTCGCATATTTAAAACATCCTTCTGTTTCAGTCTTAACGTCAGCAGAAGAGTTAGAAAAATGAAAAGACGATTCTACTAAAAAAAAGAAATCAATATTTAAAAAAGGTGTATCTCTTTTAAAAAATATTAAAGGTTCAACTCCAAATGATACAAATACCGTACTTAAACCAAATAGACCTTTATTACCTGAGATGATTAAACATAATAGTTCTGATCTAAACCCACCTAAATTAATTTTAACTCCTCATGAGGAATTATATAAATTATATTACGGTGAACGTAAATTCAGAGATTATGAATTACCAGCTAAGCACATTATTATGCAAACAGATGTTACGGTAAATTACAGAAATAAACAATATAAGGATTGATTAATTAATTTGGAAGGTTGAGCTGCTCGACACCCTGAACCTTTGACTAGTGTAGCGGGACATACTGATTTGAAAGAAATAGTTAGTAAACATGAGGATTATACATGGTTGCATAAGAACTATTTAAGGGAATACCTTGAAAGAGTTAAAGATATAAAAAAGAATCAATTGGAAATGAAAATTAAAAAGAATAAAGCTTTGCCCTTAATAGAAAAGACTAAATTATTGGAAAATGCTAAGGTAAATAAAGATTTACCTCCTATACCTGTATTAGAGGAAAAAAATAATAGAAATATAGATGAAGTTAGTGATATTGAAAGATGAAGATTATTTGAAGAAATGCTTGTTAGATGAGGAAAGGAAGCAGAGGAATCTAAAAATTGAAAAAAATCTACAACACCTTTTAGTTTATCTAGTTCTGAATTAAATGAATCAGTTAACGATTTACCAATTTTACCTTTTAAAAGAGATTCCAAAATAGAATCAACAGATAATGTATTAGAAGATACAATTGAAGAAGTTGTAGTTGGAAAAGAAGAATTTCAAGAAGAAAACAAAGAATCAGTTGAAGAAGATAAAGAAACTAAACCTATTAAATCCATAGAGGAAATGACAGCTGATGAATTGGAGGTGTTTTTAGCTCCAGAAATAAAACGTAGACAAGCAATGTCTGATTATTGACGGAAAGAAATTGAAGCTATTTGTGGTAAAATACCAGACGAAGATAAGAAATATGGTGATAAATGAGATGAAGTAACTCCTCATATATTGAAACTTAAAAGATGGCAAGAATATTATGAACGAAATGCTTATAGGTTAAAAGCAGATTATTATAATCCTGAGAGATTTCCAGATCCAGTAGAAGATCCAGAATCAACTGTTCCCTCCGAATGCGGTTCGGATACAGAATCTATAGATGATACAGAAGATGAAGGAGATACAAATTCATTGAACTCTAATAACTCGGATAAAGAATCAATACAAAGCTCAAAGAATAAAAATATTGAAAATTCTATTAAAGATAAAAAGGAGGTTGAAAACAGCGAATTTATTAATGTAAAAAAAGAATTAGATAAAATAGAAGCATCTGAACCTGAATTGGTTATAGAATATACGCCGAATTATTATCATTGAAAAGAAATAATGGGAGAAGATGCACTTTTAGTGAGACAAATCGAGGCAAAATGTCGAGAAAAAGCTGTAAAAAAAATGGAAGCTGCAAAAGCTGCACTTAAATTTATAGAAGATAAAAAAATAGCAGAGCAAATAGCAAAGGAGAAGATGCGACAAGATTTAATAGATAACGGAATTGATCCTGATAATCCTAATGAACTTTGAGTTAATGGTAAAGCTATTGAAACTGTATGTATTGCTATATTGGATAGAGCAATTGGGGGTCTTGATTATAAAATTAATAAAATAGATTGAGAAAGAGAATGACGGGAAAATGCTCATATTTTATATCTTGATTTAGCTATGGCTTGAGATATTACTTTTAATGGTGGTAGTTATGAAGAAAAATTAGGCCCTGAATTTTATGAAAATGTTGAAAAAAGACGAGAAATTTGACGTAAAAGAGTAGAGATTACTGAATTAAAAAATATTTTTATTAGTTGAAGAGACAGATTAAAAATTACGCAAGCTAAAAGTATTATTGGATCTCATTATACTGATCGACAATTAAGTGATCTAGATGATGAAAGAATTTTCTGATTGCAAGAGATTGTGGATAATCCAAAGAGACAAACGGAAGTTCTACAATATATCCAAGATTATATTAATAGAATTAATGCTAAAAAAGTAAGAAAAGAACATTTGACACAAGAACAAGTTATACAATTTGTAGAAATTTATCTCGCAGAACAAAAGCCAGGTTTACTTAATTTAAAGCCTTTTAAAGAAATGAAACCTGATTTTATGACGTTAAGATATGTAGATTATTACCTTCAATTTAAAGAAAATGAGAGAAATCGATGGGCTGAACAAAAAATACAGGCAAAAAAAGATGCGGAATTGAAAGCAGCTCAGTTAGCAGCAGAAAGAGCTAAGAAAACTCCAGAGGATATTAGAGCAGAAAAATTAGCTGAAGAAGAATATTGAGAAAAAGAAATAGAGTGAATTATACAAAAAGAAGCTGAAATTGCTCAATTAAAAAAAGAAGTAGCTGAATATCATTTAGAACAAGAAAAAAAACGAGAAAAAAATTGATAAATGTTATTAAAAAAAATAAAATTTAAATTATAAATAAAAGATATATTTATTTCCTATACTTAATTATTTTTTTATTTATATTGAAGAAATTATATAATTTTATATTATAAAATTATATAATTTTTTCATTGTTTTAATATATATATTAAAAAATTTTTTATTTTTATAAAAGGAAAATTTCATTATTCTTTTCTTTTATAAAAAGGGGGTGTAATTACTAAAATATACTTATATTTTAGTAGTTTAGCCCTTCGTTGAATATAGTTTAAAGGTAGAACAATTATTTGTGGTGTAATTGGTCCTGGTTCAATTCCAGGTATTCAACCTGAATATGCTATTTTTTATGTTCAGTGGTTAAATTTAGTAAAAAAATTTTTTCATTGTTTGTTTTTTTTTTATCTTTATGCTTATTTATTTTACCCCATTAATTTAATATTTATTAAATTAATGGGATAAATCTGTAAAAAATTTTTATATTATTTTTTGATAAATTTTTTATTTAATTATGTAAATTAATTAAGATAAAGGTTAAATTAGTTATATTTTAAATTGTGTATGAAGTGCTGTCTTTTTTATTTTTATATAAAATATATATTTGAAATGCATATGTTATAGCATTAGTAATATCAGCGAATTATTCATAATTTGATTATTATAAATAAAAAGAAGTAATTATTTTTTTTGTTAAATATTATTCATTGTAAAATAAAATAAGAAAGTTCTTTATTTTCTTATAATATTTTAACCTGAACTATAATTAAATATAGGGTATATTTTTATTAGAATACTAAGTTTAAAAATGATAATAGCTATAATTTAGAAAGTAAATAATTAAATACAAAATTTTGTATTTAATTTTCATATTTGGTTTTAAAAATTCATTTTATATATTGGCCAAATTTCATTATTATATTAAATAATATAAAAATAATATCTTTGTTATAGAAGTAGGATTTATTCTCTTTCTTTTAAACTTTTTGGAGAGGTATGGTAATAATATATTCTTTATTTAGGATATATATAGAAAGGGGAAAAATAGATATAAGAATTTTTATAATAGTTTAATTTAATTAAATATCATGATAGTACAGGCAGCAAAAATTATTGGTTCAGGATTAGCAACAATCGGTTTAGCAGGTGCTGGTGTGGGTATTGGATTAGTATTCGGTAGTTTAATAGAAGCTACAGCTCGAAATCCTTCATTACGACCTTAATAAATTTTAATAAAATGGTTTTATTATATTTATAAATATAACAAATAAATAGTATTTTGTTTTAATTGGGGTCTTAATTCGTCTGTATGCTGGAAACTATATTATTAGTTTATTGTTTACTATTTAATTATTAATGCTTTTTTGAAAATAGGTCGAATCCTTTTTTAGGTCTTAACTTATCTCAAATAGTCAAAATAATAATATAGTTTTAATATGTTATAACAAAATTTATTGAACAAATATACAATCAGCAGGAAAAAAATTTTGGTCTTTTTTTTGATCCTCAACGACTATACGACGAAAATGTAATTTTATTTATTATATTAAGAGATAGTCTTATTATAGCGATTTATTTCTTATCATAACAAAAATTGTACAAATACATATCAATGACATAAAAAAGCTTTAGATCATATTAAAAATTTAGAAGAACCATATTTAGATATTTTTAACGAAGTTTTATCATTTACTACTTTAGTAAAACGAGCTCACCTCGATTTTTATTTTAAATTAATAGAAAAATATGTAACTCTAGATTTACCTTTACCTAACACGGATAAAGTTCCTCCTTTTTCGAAAATAGCAGGTATAGAGAACTTAGATAGTTTAAAAAAATCAGGTAATTATATCCCAGGTTGTTATAGTATTTGAGGACTAAATAAGTTAAAAGATCATTGTTATATAGGTCAAGCTAAACACTTAGGGTTACGAATAAAATACCATGCAAAAGGTAAAAATAAAAATACTCGGGGTTTTTGTATTAGTTTAGGTAAAGAAGGGAAAGTAGATTTATTTATTTTACCTCCTTTAAATGAAATTCCTTCAGGTTTAACGTATTCTTAATTTTTAAGTGTTTTAGAGCAATATTTAATTTTTAAATATAGATCTAAAATTAATAAATTATTTATAGCAAGACCAGGTATAATATGAAGTGAAGATGTAATTTTTCGACACAGAAAAATTTTTATATTTATGTTAAATCAGGTAGATTGAAAAATAATTTAGTACTTATTTATTGGGCTGATTCAATTAGTTATGTTTCTCAATTATTAGGTTTTGAAATAAGTTGAATTAAAATTATTTTATATAGAAATAAGGGATGATACAAAAATAAATTGTATTTTAGTTTAATTCCTTTGGAAACTTCGGACTTAATCTTAGAATTAATTCCGGATATAAAAGAACTTAAGGAATCAGGTATAATATATAGAGTATCTGATAATTTAAAAGATGTTACTAAAGTTAAATTATATATTACTAAATTACTAAAAAAGTGAGAGGGGATTTTAGTAAATAAAGGGAAAATGGTGAGAGTTACTAATGTTAAAAGTAAGGAAATCAATTTATATAGGTCTAAAAGAGAAGCAGGAAGATATTTAAAAGTTGATTATTCTTCATTCTATAATAGAGATAAAGATAAACTTTTCAGAGGTATGTATAAAATAGAAATATTAGAATAATCGTTATTAAATGCAATTATTTAGTTATGCAATTTTAGGATTTGCCTTAGCAGAAGCAACAGGATTATTTTGTTTAATGATTGCTTTCCTTTTATTATACTCAGCTTAATGAGAGATATTATTTTATTTTTATATTAAGTAAAATTAAATGTAATTATATTAATGAAATTTTTAGATAATATAAAAAATATTCATTGATTTTCTAAGGAGAGATAAAGGTAATTTAACAATATTTATTTTAATATTATTTTTTTTAACAATATTATTTATTATTTTATTCCTATATTTATTTATTATAATTAATAAATACGATGATATAGGTTTGTTTATATAAGATTAATCTTTCTTTTATTTAAATAAATTTTTAGCTTTGATAGGTTATTTGGTTTTTTAAAAGAAGGTTAATTATTTACAGTTTTTTTACTTTTTATTTTATTAATTTATTAGTTATTCTTATTATGGAATTTGATTTATTTTATTTGGGTGAGAGATAAAAGATAGAATATAATTATATGGATTTAGCTTTAATTTTATTTGGATTAGGAGTAATAGGATTTATATTTAATCGTAATAATTTAATATTAATGATAATATCGATTGAAATAATATTATTAGCTGTTTCAGTTATGACTTTATTTTTTTCTTGACAGTTTAATGATATATTAGCTGAAGTTTTTGGTTTATATATTATAGCTGTGGCTGGTGCTGAATCAGCTATTGGTTTAGCTATTATGATAGCTTATTTTAAGATCAGAAAAATATAATATATCAATATTACCTTTATTTTTTGGTTTGTATAATGAATAAAAATTTTAATTAGTTTTTACATCAAAATTTTTATTTTTATTTATTTTGATGTAGAATTTAATTTAAAGAATATATATATTCTTTATAGACTTTTCTATATCGAAGGATATTAATTTAATTAGGTCTCATTTTAATAATTTTGTTTTTGTATGAAGGAAACTTAATTTTTTGTTTATATGGTATTAAATATATATATATATTTATTTTTTTATACTGTTTGAGCTGTGCGCTTCTTAATAAGTTAACAGTTGGGATAGAGGAGGGTATAGAATAATATGGTGTAATTTTTAATAATTAATATTAAAATGAGAATAATTTTATTATGACTTATTTGTATAATATATAGTATAATAATTGAGAAATGAGATTTAATCAATAGATTGTTTTGTTCTTTTTTGTTTATTCTTATATTTAAATATTTTTTTTTCTATTTATGTTATGTTATATAAGTACTTTGTATATAATTCTTTTATTAATATTAAAAGATAAAACGTAATTATATTATAAAAGTAATTTAATAATAAAAAAAAGAGTTATAATTAATATTTATAGATTTTTGTTTTACGTTTTTCGGGTTAAGTAATTAATTATAATGTTTATAAAGTATTATGTATTTAACTATTATATTTTTGCCTTTTTTAGCTGCAATATTAAGTGGATTATTTGGAAGAATTTTAGGGGTAAAAGGTGTATATTTTATTAATATTACTTGTATACTAATAACTACTCTTTTATCTTTTATTTCTTTTTATGAAGTTGTAATATGTAATTCTCCTGTGAGTGTTGAATTTTTTACATGAATTAATTCAGAACATTTAAAAGTTAATTGATCCTTTTATTTTGATGAATTAACTGTTAGTATGTTGATTCCTGTATTAATAGTTTCAGTATTAGTTCATCTTTATTCTGTGGGATATATGGGTGAAGATCCTCATCAGCAACGTTTTTTTTCATATATATCTCTTTTTACTGGATTAATGCTTATATTAGTAACAGGTAACAATTTCTTAGTGATGTTTGTAGGTTGAGAAGGCGTGGGTGTTTGTTCTTATTTATTAGTACACTTCTGATATACTAGAGTAGCTGCTGTAAAAAGTGCTATGAATGCTATGTTTACTAATCGTATAGGTGATTTTTTTTTAACTATTGGTTTTTTCGCTATATTTTTTACTTTTGGTTCATTAGATTATACCACAGTTTTTTCTTTAGCACCTTATATTAATACAAATGTTATAACTTTTATTGCTATTTTGTTATTACTAGGTGCAGCAGCTAAGTCCGCCCAGTTAGGACTGCATATTTGGTTGCCTCAGGCGATGGAGGGTAAATGGTTAGAATATATTCTTGTTTTTACAATTAATTATATTTTAGAGTGCTAAGTTTTTTTTCTATTAAAAAGAAGAATTTCTTTTATAATATTTGTAGTTCTACAATAAATTCATCTAAAGGAACAAGTAAGAAAAGATCTCTTATTTGAGTTTATCTTATTGATGATTTATCTTTAGTAAAAGAAGCTCCTTTTAAAACTAAGACGGAATGTGCTAATATTTTACATATTAATCGTAGTACTGTTGCATCTTATTTAGACTCTGACAAATTATATGATAATAAATGAATTTTTAGTTCTACTATTTTAGCTAAGGAGAAACTATTTAAGTGATTAATTCCATCTAAAATTATGGATATAATAATAGGGGAATTATTAGGAGATGGTCATATAAATTATAAATCTCAAGGTGTTGTAAAGAAAAATAGTAGGTTAGTATTTACATTTTCAGCTAAAAATATACAATATGTTAAATTTTTAAAATATGAAGCTTTAGCTTTCATATGTACAAAATCTATACCTCACCTTGACCTAAACCTAAGTTAAGTGGTAAAGAACCATCGCAATACTTATTTTCTACTAAGTGTTTACCTATTATATCTAAATGACATTCTCTTTGATATAAGGAAATAAAGGGTAAGTATATTAAAGTTGTGCCTTCAAATATAGAAGAAGTATTAACACCTATTGGTTTAGCCCACTGAATAATGGGGGATGGTTATTTTGATAATGATTGTGTAAGAATTTGTACAGATAATTTTAGTAAACAAGAAGTATTAATATTAACAGAAGTTTTAGATAGAAAATTTGGAATTAAATCTACCTTAAATAAGAGAACTAACCCTAATGGTAATATTGTATGAAGACTTAGAATAAGTAAATTAAGTATGGAAAAATTAAAAAAATTAGTAGTTCCGTATTTTATACCTGAAATGTTGTATAAATTAGGAATAAAAAATTAGAGTTATATAGTGGGCCCTCCTTAAATTTCATTATATGCGGAAAAGCTCGTTTTTCTTGACGATTAAAAAACACGAGATAAGGAGTAATTCGCAGGAAACCATATAGATTTAATTA